>Ga0272448_1003515_pt1 | contig 18577 bp, 15 predicted proteins | sample YNPCB0191_FD_202220 | JGI IMG/M metagenome (GOLD analysis project Ga0272448, IMG submission 202220) | Hot spring sediment microbial communities from Yellowstone National Park, WY, United States - YNP-CB-019-1 | ecosystem: Environmental > Aquatic > Thermal springs > Hot (42-90C) > Sediment... | reverse complement strand
TTGCGCGCCGGGCAGCGGCTGGCGGTGGTCGGTCGAAGTGGTGCCGGTAAATCTACATTGGTGAATTTGCTTCTGGGTTTCCTGCAACCGGATTCGGGGAAGATTGTGACCGTCTACGCCGACGGCTCTGTCCGCGAGGGCCCACCGCCCTGGAACGCTGTCGCCTGGGTTTCTCAGCACCCATACCTCTTTCACGACACGATTGCGGCAAACATTCGCCTGGCGCGGCCGGCGGCTACAGAAGAGGAAGTCATCGCGGCGGCGCGCGCGGCGCATTTAGACGAATTTATCTGTTCCCTGCCGCAGGGTTATCAAACAGTTATCGGTGAAGGTGGAGCGCGGTTGAGCGCCGGGCAGGCGCAGCGACTGGCTCTGGCGCGGGCTTTTCTTAAAAACGCCCCGATCCTTGTTCTGGATGAGGCCACTGCCAGTCTTGATCCACGTGAGGAGGCCCTGATTATGGAGGCCAGCCATTCGCTGCTGCAGGGCAGGATTGCGCTGGTGGTGGCTCACCGCCTGACGACTGTCTTTGAAGCGGATTGTATCGTGGTACTGGATAATGGGCAGATTGTCGAGCGCGGTTCTCATGCCGCGTTGCTGGCGGCGCGCGGCCTGTATGCGCGCCTGGTGGGCGAAGGAGAGCGCCTCGCTTTGGACCGGCGCATGTTGTCCGCGCCAATGACCACGCTGCCAGAGGCGCGACCGCCCGCCGACGACCATGTGAGCGCTGTCACCGGCATGCCCCAACCCTGGTGGGCGCTTTTGGGACGTCTGTTGGGGTTCTTGCAGGGCAGGGAAGGGCCGGTGGCGCTTTCGGTACTGCTGGGAGTGCTCACAGTCGGGAGCAACGTGGGCCTGATGGCGCTGGCAGCGTGGTTAATTGCTACGGCTGCGTTGCAACCGCCGCTGGCTGCCCTGCAAGTGGCCATTGTCGGAGTGCGCTTCTTTGGACTGGCGCGGGCGGTTTTCCGTTACGCCGAGCGGTTGACCTCGCACGAGGTGACCTTTCGTTTGCTGGCGCGTTTGCGTGGTTGGTTCTATCGGGCGTTGGAGAGGCTATCGCCAGCGCGCTTGATTTACTATCGCGCCGGGGATTTGCTCAATCGCGCGGTGGCCGATGTAGAAACACTGGAGAATTTTTATGGGCGAGGAATTGCTCCACCGCTGGTTGCGTTGATTACGACGGCGGGGCTGTGCCTCTTTTTCGGTAGTTTTGTCCCGGGGCTGGCGGTGGTGTATCTGGGACTGTTTCTCGTAACCGCCCTGGGCATCCCCTGTCTGGCTGTGGTCGCTGGTCGCCGGCCTGGGGAGCGGCTTCTGGCGCAACGGTCAGCCCTGCGTGTGGCGTTGGTGGACGGCGTGCAGGGTCTGGCGGAGATCCTGCTTGCTGGTTCCTGGATTTCGTATAGCCAATATATCTCCAACATAAGCCAAAAACAGCTCAAGACACAGAAAAAAACCTCACATATCAGCACACTACTCGACGCCATCTTCTTCATCACAACGCAAAGCGGCGGGGTAATCATTCTGCTGATAGCGGCCATTGCCTTTCAAAGCGGGCAAATAACCGGTCCCTGGTTGGCGGCCTTGTTCCTGGCGGCTCTGGCGGGGTTTGAGGCCGTTGCTCCGTTGCCCACGGCCGCGCAAATGCTGGTCACCAGCCTGCGCGCTGGCGAGCGTCTGTTTGACATTGTCGACGCCGGGGCAGAGCAAAAAGAGCAGGAGCAAGACCTGCGCTCACAGAAGGGGTTGCTGATGGATGACGGACCCAAAAAGCCATCTTCCTCGCCCCCTGCGCTTGAATTTCGGCGCTTAACCTTCGCCTATGCTGCCACAGAAGGGCCTGTTTTGCGGAATGTCTCGTTTTCGTTGCCGCCTGGCGCCCGGTTGGCCATTGTGGGCCCAAGTGGGGCGGGGAAGAGCACGCTGGTTCATCTCCTGTTGCGTTTCTGGCAACCGCCATCGGGTAGCATCTGGTTACAGGGAAACGACCTGCTATCGTATGATGTCGAGAAGACGCGGTCGCTCTTTGGTGTAGCACCTCAATCCCCCTTCTTTTTCTACGCGACATTAGGCGAAAATCTACTCCTGGCTAATCCAGAGGCCAGTGCGCGCGAAGTGGAATGGGCACTGGAGCAGGCCCTCTTGAGTGACTTCGTCGCGCAGTTACCTCAGGGACTGAATACCCTCATCGGCGAACGCGGCCTGCGGCTGAGTGGCGGTGAACGTCAACGGCTATCGCTGGCGCGCGCCCTGTTAACCCGCGCACCAATTCTGATTCTGGACGAGCCAACGGCGCATCTCGATACCCTGACCGAGCGCGCGATACTCGCCAATCTCTACCGCCTGCCGCGCTCCCAATCGTTGCTTCTGATTACTCACCGCCTGATTGGCCTGGAGAATATGGATGAGATTCTGGTGCTGGACCAGGGACGAATTGTCGAACGCGGTACACACCCTGACCTGCTGCAGCAGAGGGGATTGTATGCCCGGATGTTTGCCTGGCAACAGCGTATCTTGCCAGAATAAACCCGGGCGGCAAGCGGGGCTTTATTCTTCGCCGATCAGTTTGAACACCGAGTCGTTGGGATGTACCTTCTGGACAACTTTGATGGCGACTTCCTGACCGGGGCCGGCTTGTGTCACTGCCTGGTGCTCAATTTGCAGGGATTCAACCTTCTGCTTGAAATCCGTTGCTCTTCCCAGGAAGTGCAGCGTATCGCCGACCTGAATCTTATCGTCAAGGGCGAGTACCGCGACGCTGATCCGGTCGAAGAAATGGGTCACCTTGCCCACACGAACACCTGCCATAGGTTCCTCCTTTCCTGTGGCTATCAGCCCTGTAAAACGAGGGCGAGTCTGTCGGAAAGCATCTCTGGTTTTGTTTTTAATTGTATAGCAAAACTGGCGTTGTGGTTCGCTGTGCCGAGGCTCGCCCGGGGCGCCGCCGAAGCCATCCCCGCGCGAGTCTCATGAGTGTTCTTATGGCTTCTGTGGAACTTGAGATTGCTTCGCCGCCTATGGCGGCCTGCAATGACATGGTGGGCAGGTAGTTACGAAAGAGCATTGTTTAGGGCAAGACCTTCAATACCCATTCCAGAGCCTGCTGCACCAGACGTTGATACATCGGGTTCTCCCAAACGGTTGGGAAGTGACCGGGAGCCAGATAAGCCACGCGTCCCCGTCCCTCTACCTTACTCCAGGCCACAGGATAAGCCATATTCTGGTAGAGTGCTATCAGGTGAACAGTTACCGCGCGGTCATATTGCTGAAGATAAAATTCATCGTAAATGGTGAATGCAGTGATTCCCGTAAGAATGGGATGAGCATGAGAAAGAGGGTAAACGGTGAACGAAAAGGGCGGTGGGTGGGACTGAAATTCGCCCCCTAAAAGAGCGCGATAAGCCTCTCCTGAAGAGCCGACTACCGTAGCGGCGTGCAAGGCGAGAAATCCCCCGCCAGTGCGCACCCAGCGCGTCAGGGCGGCAACCTGTTCTTGAGTCAGGCCGCTTACGGCGCCTTTGCCCTCGTTGGTGGTAAAGCAGGTATAGGCAATCACGCCGTCCCAACCATCCTCTTTCAGCCGTAACAGCCGCGCCGGCTCCCAGGCGACCTCTATCTGATAGCCGCGTTGTGCAAGCACGGGCTCGAGGGTGTGCGCGAATCCCTCGAAGTCATGCCATTCCCCGCCCAGAAGCAGCAGCACTCGTCTGGGTTTCTTCATTCCTCTACCACCTCATGGGCTGTCCGCGATAGTCCAGGTAAATATCGTCGTCCACGCGCCAGGGGCGATTGACCAGGGCAAAGATTCCTTCGGCGGCTTCTGCCGGGTCAATGTCTGCGTCGGGGCCGCCCATCTCGGTACGCATCCAGCCAGGGTGTATGGCCAGAATTTTATACCCGCGCGCGCCCAGATAATTTTGCAGAATCTTCGATTGCATATTCAAGGCCGCCTTTGACATGGTATAGGCGAATTCACTGGTGCGCCAACAATTGGAGATGCTCCCGGCCTCCGATGAAACGTTGACAATGATTTTTCTCTGTCCCTTCTCCAGCAGAGGCAGGAATTGCTGCGTCACGCGCAAAGGGCCGAACGCATTGACGTTCATGGTGCGTTCCAGATGACCGTTGGTAAAATCTTCTTGTTCGAGGGGGAGCACTGGCCGATGGGGGTAGATGGCCGCATTGTTAATCAAGATGTCCAGATGAGGAATTTGCCGTGCCACCTCACGCGCCGCCTGGCGCACTGATTCCATATCGCTGACATCCAGCGCGACAAGTATGGCCTGGCGACCGAGACGGGCAAAAAGTTGCTCAAGCGCTGTAGCAGATGTGTGCACCCCGGCCACAACCAAATCGTTGGCGTGCAGGAAACGTTCTACCAGCGCCAATCCCAACCCTTTGTCGGCACCGGTAACCAGAACGGACATTGCAGGCGGATTGCTCATGTCGCAAAGCCTCCAACGAAGAAGAACGCGGCGCGCCAGATGACCTTCAGGCTGACAACTGGCGCGGAAATGTTATCTTTCGCGGCGAGAAAAACGGCCTCTGCCAGGGAGTTACTTTCCCAACACCGCCGCCAGCGGGGCGGGAGCCTGAATCGCCACATTGTGGCCCATTGCCTGCGCTTTTTCCACATCCCGCGCCCACAGATAGAGGCAGGTGTGGTAGGCCGTCGCCGTGTAGGAGGTGAGCACGGCGGCAATCATAATGAATGTACCAGCCACGATCACGCCCAGTCCAATGCCGCTCACCAGTCCAAAGGTCGAAGCGGAGGTGACGGTAATCACCCCATAGCCGATGCTGAAACCGAGGCCGAGACCCAGCCCGCCCAGAAGAAAGCCAATCAGCCCGTTGACTGCCTTCACGCCGACTGTGCTGATGCCTACCAGCAAGAGGTTGTTCTTGATGATGTTGCCGGCACGCTTGAGAGCCTCTTTCAGGTCCATGTCTTCAATCACCATGGCCGGGAGGATGAGAAAAGCGGCTTCTGTCCAGACTGTGTCAATCAAGCCGGCCAGGAGGTTGCGCGACCCCGCTTTGCTTTTCCCCTCAATGAGTTTCTTCAGCAGGTTGACCGCCGTCGAGGCGGCGGCCAGGCTCATCAAGTCCAGCCAATCGCGCCGAACTATTGCCCAGGCCTTCGACATGATCCCGTCCCCTTCGGCCAGATAGCCGTAAATCAGGTAGACGGTCATCGCCGAGAAAACATAACTGGCGACGTACTGGACGAAAATCATCACCGTGCTCAACACAAACAGCGCCACCCGCCCGATGATAAGATTGCCTTCACCGCCGGTCAGGAGCAACGATGCGCCGATCATGAACGGGAGGAAGAGAATCGAGATAACGAAGCCTGTCAACAGGGCCAGAATGGAAGGCTTGATCAGGTCCGGGTCTTTGATTGCCATTTGCCAGGCTTGTTTGAGAAACGACCAGCCACGCAGAAACGATTTCATAGAGCACTCCTTATTTGGGATAAGTTTAACGGCGCTCAGCAGTCCCTATCGGCGCGGGTAACCAGCATGGGCACGGTATGCAGATCACTCATAGCGCAAAGCCTCCACCGGTTCCAGGTTCGCGGCGCGATTGGCCGGGTAGATGCCGAAGAACAAACCGACGGCGGCGGAGAAGAGCGTGGCAAGCAAAATGGCGTTCAGGCTGACGACCGGCTCGAAAGGCGTGCCGGACGAAGCCGCGATGCGCCCAACAACGAACGATATCAACCATCCCAGACCAATGCCGATCATCCCTCCCAGTAGACTGAGCAACGAAGATTCGGTCAGGAATTGTACCATGATATCGCGTTTGCGTGCCCCCAGTGCCTTGCGCAGGCCGATTTCGCGCGTGCGCTCGGTGACTGAGACCAGCATGATGTTCATGATGCCAATGCCGCCGACTAACAGCGAAATGGCCGCAATACCGCCCAGGAAGATCGTCAACACGCCGGTAATGGTGCGGGCCAGGTTGAGGAAATCTTCTTGCGAGAAGACGATGAAATCATCGGCGCCAATTTCGCAACGGTGACGTTGACGGAGGATTTGCGATACCTCCTCAATCGCCTGCGGCACGGTTTGTGGGCCGGTGGCCTGGACCAGGATCATCCCCACGCGATCCGATTCGCGCCGCAGGATACGCAGCCGGGCCGTATCCAACGGCATGATGATCACGTCGTCCTCGCTGCCGAACGAACCGCCTCCCTTCGGCGCCAAAACCCCAATCACGCGGAACGGTTGTCCGTTGATGCGTATCGTTTCGCCGACCAGTCCATCGCGGCGATCAAACAGTCTGTCCGCAACGTCGGGGCCCAGCAGGATGACCGAGGCGCGCCCGGCCACCTGTTCTGCTGTGAAAAAGTCTCCCTCGAGCAGGCTGTAGTTGCGCATGGTGAGGTATTCCGTGGTGGCACCGATGACCATGGTGGCAGTTTTTTCACCCCCTGCGGACGCTTCCACACTGCCCTGTACCACCGGGGCTACTGCCTGTACGGATGGAGCCGCGAACGGATCGGCCAGGGCACGGGCATCGGCCAGCGTCAACGGTTGGGGATTGCGTACATCCTTTGTGCCGCCGGAGAAAACGAAGAGCAGGTTCGTACCGATGCCACTGATAGAGCCGGTAATGGTCGCTTCGGCGCCATGCCCGACGGCCAGCATGGCAATTACTGCCGCAACGCCGATGACGATTCCCAGAATGGTCAGGCCTGAGCGCATTTTGTTGGCATTCAGGCTTTCCAGAGCTTCGAGAACGGTTTGCAAGAAATTCATCGGCCATCCTCCTCGACGAGGCCATCGCGCAGACGGATGATACGCTGGGTCTGACGGGCGATGTTGGGGTCGTGCGTGATAATGAGAAGAGTTGTGCCGCGTTCCTGATTAAGCGAGAGCAGCAGATTCATGATTTCCTGGCCTACTTTCGAATCCAGATTGCCGGTGGGTTCATCAGCCATGATGATAGCCGGATTGTTGATCAGGGCGCGGGCAATGGCAACGCGCTGCTGCTGACCGCCGGATAGTTCTGTCGGGCGGTGGTAGAGACGGTCGCCCAGGCCAACGGCTTCCAGTGCGGCGCGCGCCCGCTCGCGGCGTCCGTCCCGCACGCCGGCATACCGCAGCGGCAATTCCACGTTAGCCAGCGCGGTGGCTCTCCCCAGGAGATTGAATGACTGGAAGACGAAACCGACTTTGCGGTTACGGATAGCGGCCAGTTGATCATCATTCAGGTCTGAGACTTTCTCGCCATCCAGAATGTACTCGCCTGAAGTGGGGCGATCGAGGCAACCCAGCAGGTTCATCAACGTGGATTTTCCTGAGCCAGATGGCCCCATGATGGCCACGACCTCGCCGCGTTGTATCGTCAGGGAGACGCCGCGCAGAGCCGGTACCTCCACCGCCCCCATCTTGTACACCTTGGTCAGATGATGCGTCTCGATGACAATGTCGTTGGAGGAAAGCGCCATAGGTTAACGTACCTCCATGCGGAATCCGCCGCCCTGATCATTGAGCTGGGCCGGGGGATTCAGCACAATGAGATCGCCCGCGGCCAGATCGCCCGCGGCCACTTCGCTGACCGTGTCGGAGGTCGCGCCCAGGGTAATTTCGACTGGCGTCAATTTGCCGTTTCGCAACACGTACACGACACGCTTGCCCTCGACCAGGCGAACAGCACGATTGGGAACGAGCAGGACATCTTCCAGAGTTTTGGTGATGATGGTCACCGCGGCGGTCATACCGGGTTTGACCTGTGAATCGGCATCTTCCATCTCGACGGTCACCGTGAAATATACCGACCCCTGAACGCTTTCGCCCGCTTGAGCCACTTCGATCACTTTGCCGTGGTATTCCTGGTTCAGGACAGCGTCGAAGGTCAACAGGACCGGCTGGCCGACCTGAACGCTATTGATGTCCACTTCCAATACCTGGACATCGACCAGTAAGTGGGAGCGATCATCCAGGCGGAAGGCTATCATGCCGGGCGAGACTTGATCGCCCACCAGTGGCCGCGCCACAGTGACCACACCGGCAAACGGCGCGGTGATGCGCGCCGCGTTGAGGGCGGCCTCCAGAGCCGCCACGCGCGCCTGAGCGGCGCGAATATCGGATGCGTCGGGGCCATTCTTCAGGCGTTCCCATTCGCGTTGAGCGTCTTCCAGCTGGGCTTTGGCCAGTGCCAGTTGCGCCTCCGCTTTGGCAATGTCAATCTCGCTGGGCTTGCCCAGATACCAGTTGAGCGTCGCCAGGGCGCGATCGCGCGCCTGCCATGCCGCGTAGAGATTGCTGTACGCCTGGGCTTTCAGAGGATTATCGTCCGGCAAGGAGGCATATTGATCGTAAATCTTCTGGGCCTCGTCAACGCGCTTCATGGCCAGCGCGTACTGCGCTTCGGCGTTTTCGATTGTCTCCGAACTGGCGCGCTTGCCGGTGACGTTGTAGTAGTTGCGTTCGGCATCCTTCACAGCCTGTCGGGCCGCCGCCAGGTTCAATTGCGCCTGAGCAGCGGGAGTTTTGGAATGAAGCAGGGTATCCAGATTGCGCTGTGCGGCGACCAGATCTGCTTCGGCGAGGATAATGTTTTGCGGCAACGAGGTTTTTGCCAGCGTTGCCAGCACCTGGCCGGCTGTGACGTAGTCGCCGACATGAGCGTATACCGATTCTACGGTACCGCTTGTTTGCCAGGTCAACACAGCCGACTGACGCGCGCGCACGGAGCCAGTCGCGCCGATGGTGGCCGTCAACGTACCACGCTCCAGACGACTTGTTTGCCATGCCGCAATGGCATTGTTGCTGGCCTGGCCTCGCCATAGAAAATACATCCCGATCAGTACAACCAAAACGGTGACAGCAATGGCAGCGATGCGGTATTTCTTCATAGCGACCTCCGTGGATTCGATGAGTTTACTGGCCGAAAGTTGCATTGGCTGACGCTGGAACAGGGGTTGTCGTCTCCAGTAATTTTAACTCGCGGTAGGTAAGCGTCCACACGTTGGACTCGTATACCAGATATAAAGCGGAGAGGAAAAAGAGAGGGGCGAAAAGGACGGTGAAGAAGACCGGCAGGGCCAGGAGAATGCCGATCAGCCAGTTCAGCGGCGCGGTGGTGAACAGGCTGGCGATGCCAAACGCGAGGGCGCCGGGAATCGCCGCGATCAGAGCCGCCGGCAAGAGTAAAAGGAGGTAGAGGGGGATCAGCAGAAAGAACGCTATGAAGCCGAAGATGCTGAACCCAATGCGGATTCCCAGCATAATCAACCCCACGAGAAGAGCATCTTTCCAGTGCCTGCCGACCATCTGCCAGCCATTGCGCAGGGAAGCCAGTGTGCTCATGCCCTCCAGAGCAGCCATACGGCTGAAGAACTGACGCAGCAAGTCGATGAAGACTCCAATCAGCATGACTACAAACATAAAGAGGAAAATCCAGCCTGTAAAGGCAACGATAACCAGCGCAGGGGCCTCGTTGGGCCAGCGGTTGATGGCTGCGATGAGCAGCACGATGCTCCCTCCTATGAACAACGCGACCGCCAGCACCACGGGCAGGGCGACAATCAAGTCAATCAACCACAGGCGGAAGGCGCGTCGATTCCAGCCCAGTCGCCACCCCTGGCGGAAACCGACTTTTACCCCGCTCTGCTCGTATTCATCCACCATGCGCATGATGGCCGTTTCAGACACGTAGCGCACAATCGCCTGAAGAATGCCGATCAGCAGCACAAAGGACAGAACGGCTACCCCAATCCATATCAGGGTTGAGACGTGTGCTTCGGGATGCTCGATCAGCGGGAGAACGTCTTTCTCGAACCACTCTACCAGCGTGCGCAGCGCGGGGGGCATGGTCCGCACGTCCCAATGTTGCATTGGTGGAATGTGGGAATCCGGGAGGCGGAAGCTGGTATTGCCGCGACCCACCCCACCGCCCCCACCGCTGGTCAGGGCAAACAGCAGGCCAAAAACCCACAGGATACGGTAATCCCAGAGAATTTGAGCCGAGCGTTTGAGGATTTTGCCAATGTTAATCATGGTTATTTTCCTTTCTGATCTGAAAGATTATGCGGCGCTTACAGCGTGAGCGATCACACGATTGCGTCGCAGCAACCAGCCTACCCAGAGCCAGTAAAGCAAGGCGATGCTGGCCTGACTGGCAAAATTCTGCCAGAGGTGATGGTACCAGAGGTTGAACGTATAGAACACGGCCAGGAGAGATTGCGCGGGCGCGCTCAGCCACCGGCTCAGGAAGTGCCCGACGACGCTCCAGAAGGTCGCCTCATCAGGACGAAGCGCCGGGACGCCGAGCGACGTCAGGCCGATGCCCTCGGCAACGCCGAAAAGGTTCCCGGCAATAATAGCCAGGTGGAGTACCAGCCAGAGGGTTAACAGAGCACAGGGCGCCAGCCAGGCGGTCGGAGTAAGAAAACGCCGCCGCGCCGGGAATGCCTGCGGCCGGGCCGGCAAACGACGGAGCAAGTGGGAGGCAAAATGCTCCGCCTGGGGAAACGCAGGAGCCGGAGCCGCGCGAAGCAGGGCAACGAGGCGGGACAGTTGCGCATATTCGTTCCGACAGGCCTCGCAATCTGCCAGATGTTGTTCAACCTCTTGCTGACGGATAGCGTCCAGTTCGCCATCCAGGCAGGCATTCAGGGCAAGACGTATGGATTCATGCATGGTGCTCCTCCACGAGTTCCAGCAGCAGACAGCGCAGGCGTTCGCGCGCGTAACTGAGACGAGACATGACCGTGCCCGGCGGTATATCCAGTGTAGTGGCTATCTCCTGATACGAAAGTCCGCCGTATTCACGCAAGACGAGGACCGCACGCGCGGCTGGCGGCAGGCTTTGGATGGCTTGCTGGATACGAGTGGCCTGCTCGCGTTTGACCACCACGGTTTCCGGGTCTTCACTGGGGTCGGCCATTTCTTGAATCTCCATGGCTGTGGTCACAGGCAACGCTTTGCGCTGACGCAGCCGGTCGAAGGCCAGGTTGACGGCAATGCGGTACAACCAGTTGCGGAACGGCGCCGGGAGTTGGAACGAGGAGAGATTCAACCAGGCGCGTACGAAAGTTTCCTGCGCCACGTCCTCGGCCAGCGTCACTTCACCACAGAGGCGATAAACCACCGCCACGACTCCCGGGTAAAAACGCTGCACCAGTTCGCCGAAGGCTTCCTTATCTCCGTCGCGAGCCAGTTCAATCAGTCTGCGCTCGGTTTCCTGATAATCCAGTTCAACCACAACGTACTCTCGCTCTCTGCCTGTTAATACGTAAGACAGGGGAATTTTATTCGGATTGCCTCGTGTTATCCTGAATCGTATCACAGGCCTGGCGTTTTCCCCGGATTCTGGATGCGTTGTTGCGGTACTGGCAACAAATCTGTTGTATCATGGGATTGTCTTAAAGAATAACCTGCTGTGGAGTCTGTATATGTCACGCGCGGCGAATAAGGCGTCTCGTCTTATGCAAATAGAGAATCTTCTCCTTGCTCATCCGGAGGGCCTTCCACAAGCGGAACTGGCGCGTCGTCTGGGGGTGGCGCGCTCCACTATCCTGCGCGATCTCCCTGACTTGCCGGCCCATATTTATCAGGATGACGATGGTCGTCTGAAGATTGATCGTGCGGCCGATCTTATCCACATCTGTTTGAACCTGCATGAGGCGCTGGCGATTCATCTGGCAGCGCGCCTGCTGGCAACGCGCATGGACAAACAAAACCGTCATGCTGCCGCCGCTTTGCGCAAGTTGGGTCTGGCCATGGAGCGTTGGGCCAGCCGCATCAGCGCCCACGTTTTGCAGTCAGCAGATATGATGGACGACGCCGCCCGGCGCGATGATCCGGTCTACCTGCAGGTCCTGGAAACCCTGACTCTGGCCTGGGCTGAGCAGCGCAAAGTGCATATCTGGCATCAAGGCGAGCCTGGGGCTCAGGCGTCTGAGTATCTGGTCAGCCCCTATTTCATCGAACCCTACGCGATTGGGCAGACTACTTACGTCATAGGGCTGGCGCGCCTGATCTCTGATCCAGGGTGGGAGATAGAGAAAATGCGCACGTTCAAAGTCGAACGCATCCGTCGTGCCGCTCTCACGCGCGAACCGTATCAGATTCCCACGACGTTCGACCCCAGCGATTTGCTGGCTGATGCCTGGGGGATTTGGTATACTGAAGGTGAACCGGTCGAGGTGGTATTGCGTTTTACACCGGCTGTGGCGCATCGGGTACAGGAAACGCGCTGGCACCGCTCGGAGCAAACAACCCTGGAAGCAGATGGATCCGTGATCTGGCGGGCGCGCATTGCCGAACCCAGAGAGATGTTGCCGTGGATCCGCGGCTGGGGCGCCGATTGTGAGGTGCTGGAGCCGGAGTCACTGCGCAAAGCGCTGGAGCGGGAGGCAAAGAGGCTGATGGAGGTATATGGGTGTGGTGCATGATACTCAAAAGGAATGCTTCTATGCACATAGTCGCGAGGACGTTCTCGAATCTGAATGGCAGCCGTTGATCGAGCATCTGACCCGCGTGGCGGATTACGCTGCCGAGTTCGGGCGCGACGCAGGCGTGGCGGAACTGGCAAAAGCGGCGGGGATGATTCACGACCTGGGCAAGTATTCCAAAGAATTTCAGGCGCGGCTGCGCGGCGCAAAAATCAGAGTGGACCACGCCACCGCAGGCGCAAAGGAAATGCTTCAGGTCTTCAAAGGTACACCGCAGGAAGCGCTTGCCACCCTGCTGGCGTATTGCGTCAGCGGGCATCACACGGGCTTGCTGGATTACGGCAATCCGAGCGACCTGCCTGGCGATGGCACGTTGACGGCACGCTTGAAAACCGATGTGTGCGATTACAGCGCCTATAAAAGCGAGATAGATATTTCCGCGCTGGCACTGCCGCAACGGTTACCCATCCGCCCGCTGAAGGGGCAGTTGGGCTTTTCGCTTTCGTTTATGATACGCATGATTTACTCCGCGCTGGTGGATGCGGACTTTCAGGAAACCGAAGAATTCATGCAGGGCAAAAAGCCGCGCGGCGGTCATGAGGACATTCCCACCCTGCGCGATAAGTTGAATGCTCACCTGCGTCAGTTCGAAAACCCTACCAGCGACATCAACCGCAAGCGCACCGAGACGCTCAAGGCGTGCGTGGAAAAAGCCGCGCAGCAGCCTGGCTTTTTCAAGCTGACTGTGCCAACAGGCGGCGGCAAGACGCTGGCTTCGATGGCGTTTGCGCTCAATCACGCCGCCGCGCACGGCATGAAGCGCATCATCTACGTCATTCCCTTCACCACCATCATCGAGCAGAACGCGGGCGTCTTCAAGGAGATTCTCGGCGAAGAAAACGTGCTGGAGCATCACTCCAACTTCGATTGGGAGGCAAAAAAGCGCGAAGCGGCAGAGCAAGCCGACGACCGCACGCACAGCGTCTATGCCAAACTCAAACTGGCGGCGGAGAATTGGGATATTCCGATTGTAGTCACAACCAACGTCCAGTTTTTCGAGTCGCTGTTTGCCAACAAATCGTCCCGCTGCCGCAAACTGCACAACATCGCCAAAAGCGTCATTGTCTTCGACGAAGCCCAGATGTTCCCGCGCGACTATCTGCGGCCTGCTATGAGCGCGGTGTGGGAACTGGTGACCAATTACGGCGCGAGCGCGGTCTTTTGCACCGCCACGCAGCCCAATCTGGAGCGCTTCCTGCCCGCTGGTACGCCTGTCACGGAGCTGGCGCCGGAGCCGCAGAAATTGTTCGACTTTTACAAGCGGGTGAAGATAGAAAATCTAGGAACACTCACCGACGATGATCTGATCGCACGCCTGAATGCTCACAAGCAGGTTTTGTGCATCGTCAACACGCGCAAGCACGCCAGCGGATTGTTCGGAATGCTGGAGGGCGAGGGCAATTATCACCTTTCGACGTTGATGTGTCCCGCCCACCGAAGAGAGAAGTTGAAAGAGATTGAGCAAAGGCTGAAAGACGGTCAGCCTTGCCGCGTCATCTCCACGACGGTGATGGAGGCGGGCATTGACGTGGACTTTCCTGTCGGCTACCGCGCGCTCACGGGGCTGGATTCCATCAATCAGGCAGCGGGGCGCGTCAACCGTGAGATGAAGCGCGGCATCAGCGAGATGTTCATCTTCGAGCCGCAGTCGGAGTTCGTCAAGAAAACGCCGCGATACATTTCGCAGGCGGTGGAGGTTGCCCGCGCCGTCTTGCGCGACCATGCTGAGCAGCCAATTTCCATCCCCGCGATTGAGGCGTATTTTGAGCGGCTCTATTCCCTGCAAGACCCGCAGGCGTTCGATTACAAGCGTATCATGGAATGTTTCGAGGACAGCGATGGAAAATTCAAATTTCAAACGGCGGCGCAAGCGTTCCAGGTCATCGAAGACCCGACCGAGACCGTGATTATTCCGTTCAACGAGGAGGCTAAAAATCTGATTGAAGAACTAAAATATACGCAATATCCATCATCCACCCTGCGGAAATTGCAGCCGTACACGGTTTCGATTTTCTCTAAACCAGAAAATCAATCGGGTGAGTTCGAGAAGTTAAGCGCGAAAGGAGTGTTTTTGACGATAAATGATACATATACTGTGCTAAAGCCTGAGTATTTCAGCGAATACTACTCGCTCGATAGAGGCTTACTCGTCCCCGAAAGCGGCGGCGGGGATGGGTTGTTTTTCTAGTCCAGCCCATGTCATTGCGAGGGCGGCGCTCCCTTCGGCTTCGCTCAGGGCATGCTTCCGCCCGAAGCAATCCGCCGTTGATTAGGAGATTGCTTCGACCTGCTCCGCAGGTCTCGCAATGACATACAAACCCGAAAGGAGGTTCAATACTATGGGATATGGGATCACCATTCGCGTGCGCGGGCCCTATGCGCTTTTCACCCGGCCCGAGATGAAGGTAGAACGAGTCAGTTACGATGTCATCACCCCATCGGCGGCACGCGGCATCATTGAGGCGGTCTATTGGAAGCCCGCCATCCGTTGGGTGATAGATAAAATCCACGTCCTGAGCGAAATTCAGTTCACCAACATCCGCCGCAATGAGGTGAGCGAGAAAGCGTCTGTGGACAATGCCTTGCAGGTCATGAAGGGGGCGCAAAAACCGCTCTACATTTCCGCAGTGGATAGCCGTCAGCAGCGCGCTTCGATGGTTCTGAAGGACGTGGATTACGTCATCGAGGCGCATTTCGAGTTGACCGATAAGGCAGGCGCGGAGGACACTGAAGAAAAGCACTACAACATCGTCCTGCGCCGCCTGCGCCAGGGACAGCGCTTTCATGCGCCCTGTTTGGGAACGCGCGAATTCGGCGCGACGGTGGAACTCATTGAAGACAAGCGCGACATTCCCCCAAGTCCACTGAAAGGCGAGCGTGATCTTGGCTGGATGCTTTACGATCTGGATTTTTCGAATCCGCGCGACATCCGCCCGAAGTTCTTCAAAGCCAGGATGGTGGACGGCGTGATTGATCTGACGCATGTGGAGGTGCGGCAATGATTTTGCAGGCGCTCTACAACTACTACCAGATTTTGCTCAAAGACCCGAAGGTCACTATTGCCTTGCCAGGCTACAGGTCAGAGAATATCAATTACGTTCTCAATCTTTCAAGGGACGGAGAACTGCTTGACGTCATTCCTTTGACCAGCGGCGAGAAAAAATTCCGCGTTATGCGTGTTCCTGAACGGGTCAAACGTAGCGGAACTGAGCCTAAACCAAATTTCTTGTGGGACAACTGCGCTTTTGTATTAGGTGTCCCTGAGAAGAAAGGGAAGGATAATGAATATGGCGCAAGGCGCTTTGAGGCTTTTAGACAATACAACATTGAGATACTTTCTAAAGCCAACACGGGAGTTGCTCTTGCAGTAATTGCCTTCTTGAATAAGCACAACCCCAAAACTGCCCTTCAGCAAGAGGTTATTGCTCGTTATGCAGATGATTTTCTGGCAAGTGGCAACTTGACATTCCAAGTTGAAGGACAATTTGTGTTTGATGACCCCGAAGTCATGCGCGTATGGGAAGAACATCTGATAGAACGCGATCAGAAAGCCGTAAAAATGCAATGCCTGGTAACAGGGAATGACTCGCCAATCGCCCGCACCCATCCTGATATAAAAGGGGTGCGCGGAACACGACAGAATAGGGCGTCTTTAGTTAGTTTCAACAAAGACTCCTTCGAGTCTTACGGGCGTACTCAAGGCTTCAATTCTCCTGTCAGCCAGCGTGTGGCTTCAGGATATGGGGTAGTGCTCGACTATCTACTTTCGGAACAAAACCCAAACCGCCCAATTTACATAGGTGATGCGGCAGTAGTTTATTGGGCTGATAGTCCAGACAAGCGCTATCCCAGCGCGTTTTCCAGCATCATCAACCCTGCTTATTTGGAAGAAGATGAAGAAGAGAGCGAAGATACTAAAAAAGGACGACGTAAAGCCGAGAAACAGATGGGCGATGCTGCCCAAAAAATCGAGAAAGGACAAGCGCTTGATATTGATGGAATTACCGAAGGATTGGATAAAGAAACACGCTTCTATGTTCTTGGGATTGCGCCAAATGCTTTAACCAACGCTTCACGTTTGACCGTGCGCTTCTTTTTAGCAGAGCCATTTGGCAAGTTTGTCAAGCGTGTGAAGCAACATTACGATGATATGGCAATTGACCGAGAACATCCCAAGCAACCCAAATATCTTTCTCCCAATCTTGTTCTAAGGGAGTGCATCCCGTCATCCATTCGCGATTTTAAGAGTAGACAGGAACATCTCAAATCGTCCTGGTCGCTCTTGGGCGGGGCGCTGATGCGCGCCATTCTCACCGGCGCACCCTATCCCGAAGGTCTGTACGCCGCCATCCTCAACCGCATTCGCCACGATTCGGATGAAACCAACGAGAAAGGCAAAACGCGCAGCGTCAAAATCAACTACGTCCGCGCCGCCTACATCAAGGCGCATTTGTTGCGGAAATACCGCCGTCAAGACCACAATCCCTATCAGGAGGCTTTGCAAATGTCACTCAATGAATCATTCACCCATCCCGCTTATGTGCTGGGACGCCTGTTCGCCGTACTGGAAAAAGCGCAGCGCGAAGCCATCGGTCAAAACATCAACGCCGCCATCAAAGACCGCTACTTCACGTCCGCCTGCGCCACGCCTGCCAGCGTCTTTCCCACCTTGCTGCGGCTTGCCCATCACTGGACAGCCAAGGCCGAATACGGCAGCGTCATAGACAGGCAAATTCAGAGCTTGCTGGACATGCTCGACGCCAAGCCTTTCCCGTCCCGCCTGACTCTGGAGGAACAGGGCGTGTTCGTGCTGGGCTATTATCACCAGCGCGCCGCGTTCTATGCCAAAAATGGCGAGAAGGCTGAAGAAGCCACCGAAGCCGAAACCGCTTGATTCTGCAATCTACAATCTGCAATCTGAAATCTACAATCTGCAATCACAAATCTAAAATCACAAAGGAGATTAACCCATGACTACCCTTTCCAACCGCTACGAATTCGTCCTGCTCTACGATGTAGAGAACGGCAACCCTAACGGCGACCCCGATGCGGGTAACATGCCGCGCATTGACCCCGAAACGGGCTATGGCATTGTCACCGATGTCTGCCTGAAACGCAAAGTCCGCAACTATGTGGAGATGGTCAAAGGCGACGCGCCGGGCTATCGCATTTACGTCAAGGAAGGCATTCCACTGAATGCAAACCATGTCGAAGCCTACAAAGCGGTCAATCTGCCCACCGACGACAAGAACTTCAAGGCCAAGCCCGATGACGTGCAGCGCGCCCGTGCCTGGATGTGCGCTAACTTCTTCGATGTCCGCACATTTGGCGCGGTGATGAGCACTGGGTTGAACTGTGGTCAGGTGCGCGGACCCGTGCAAATCAACTTCTCGCGCAGCATTGACCCCATCGTCCAGCAGGAAGTCACCATTACCCGCCTGACCGTGACCCGCGAAGAAGAAGCCGAAAAAGAGCGCACGATGGGGCGCAAGCACGTCATCCCTTATGCCTTGTATCGCGTCGAAGGCTATGTCTCTGCCAGACTTGCCAACGACCCGACCAAAGGCACGGGCTTCTCGGAAGAAGACCTGGAACTGTTCTGGGACGCGCTGATCAATATGTTCGAGCATGACCATTCGGCGGCGCGCGGCAAGATGGCGGCGCGGCGGCTGATTGTTTTCAAGCACGAAAGCGACCTGGGCAACGCGCCTTCGCACAAGTTGTTCGAGTTGGTGAAGGTCGAAAAGAAGGACGGCGTGGTCGTTCCGCGTCAGTTTGGCGATTATGTAGTGACGGTGGACAAGGCTGGCGTCCCCCAAGGCGTGACGCTCATCGAGAAACTGTAGGAACCGAATGTCATTGCGAGCCCGAAGGGCGAAGCAATCCCCCCACAACAGGAGATTGCTTCGCCGCCTGTGGTCCGATACGCGCTTCGCGCCGCTCGACCAACGGCGGCTCGCAATGACATACCCACCGCCATGACCCCCGAATACACCCCCGATGAACTCCTGCCCCTTTCGGGCATTCAACACTTCCTGTTTTGCCGCCGGCGGTGGGCGCTGATTCACGTCGAAATGCAGTGGCAGGACAATGTGCTGACCGTCG
>Ga0272448_1003512_pt1 | contig 18595 bp, 19 predicted proteins | sample YNPCB0191_FD_202220 | JGI IMG/M metagenome (GOLD analysis project Ga0272448, IMG submission 202220) | Hot spring sediment microbial communities from Yellowstone National Park, WY, United States - YNP-CB-019-1 | ecosystem: Environmental > Aquatic > Thermal springs > Hot (42-90C) > Sediment... | reverse complement strand
TTTCTTTGATTCGACACTAAAGTTATTATGTAGATTTTCAAGTTTATTAATGAAGCCCGGTGGTGTAGCGGTCAAGCATGGAGGCCTCTGGAGCCTCTGACGAGAGTTCGAATCTCTCCCGGGCTACCAAACTCTAGAGTCTAATTTATACTGCCGAGGGGTTTCGCTCAACTCCCCTTTTTTTCTGTTTCTGTTTTGGTTGTTTGGCTATTTGGAGGCTTCTAAGTGAGTAGGTGCATGCTTTGTTATCCTTTTACAGGTAACATGGCTGATTTTGCTGTTACTTTCGATAGGGATAGGAAAGAGCTTAGGGTTTGTCGCTTTTGTTTGGAGGATTTGATGTTGCTGGGTTTCAATGCCACCCAGACTGTTCGCTTGGCTGAACCATTGAAGCCTAGAATTGCGCGCTTCTGGTTTTTGGGTCCTGTGCGAAATTTGTTGGAGGTTTCTTGTTGACTGAGGAGTTATTGGCAAGGTGGAGAGAGGCTCAGGACAAGCTTAAGCAAGCCAAAGAAGCCTTGGATAGTTTCCAACAGTTTGTGGTTAAGTTTCAAGAGGAGCAGGCTAAAATTGCTGAGAAGCTTCAGTTTCCAAGCGTTTCTGGTTTGGATCAAGAAGCGTTTAAGCAGTTTCTCAATCAGCCTTATCTTTTGATGCCGCGAAGGCAAGACTCATGGTATGTTGTGGTACCCAAATTTGTGGACATGCAGTTAGGCTGGTTAGAGTGGACAACACCATCCTACAACGTGTTTGTTATTAACAAGTATGTCAGATGGATGGCGCCTTTACCTCGAGAGATTGAAGAACGGTTTGGTCCAACGCCCACGACACAAGCCAAAGTTGTCGATGGTTTGCTTAAGGTTTCAGCGGGCATGGAAGAGCAGGCATGGCAACGCTACAGAAAATACCTCTACAAAAGAGACCAGTTTGGAATCAGAATAAAGCGGGGATACGAGAGGCATCTGCTAAGCAGCTTAATTCAAGACGGATATCTTCCTTTCACGCCTAGACCAGTTGATAAAGAGGATTTGAATCCGCCTCCGGCTGGTTTCGAGCCTTTACCCCATCAAAAAGAAGTCTTAGACCAATGGTTTCGATGGGGCGCTGTAGGCGTTTATTGGCCTGGAGGGATGGGTAAAACCTATTTGGGTGCTGCCATATGTGCCATGGTTAAAGGCAAGAAGCTTGTTGTTGTGCCTAACATAACTGAGAAGGAGCAGTGGCAAGTCTATCTCCGCAAATTTAATGCTCGTGATGTGCAGCTTGAAACCTACTCTGCGTGGCATAAGGTTCAAGGCAAAGACTATGTTCTAATAGTCTATGATGAATGCCATAGGCTGCCTGCGCCTGTTTGGAGTAGATTCGCAACAGTAGAATCAAAATATCGGTTAGGATTTTCTGCCACGCCTTACAGAGAAGACAGTCGCGAAGATCTGATAATTGCATTGACGGGCTATCCAGTAGGCTTGAGTTGGGAACATTTCCTACAGGCAAAAGCCATAAGAAAACCTCGTATCATCTGCAAAGTTGTTGCCACGGATAGGGAAAAGCTAAGCGTTCTTGAGGACTTGTTAAAAATTCCAATGAAGACTTTGATTTTCGTTGAGTTGATAGCGTCGGGAGAGAAAATCGCCAAACACTTCAACTTACCCTTCGTTTATGGCAACACTAAGGATAGGCTTGATGTTATCAGCAAAAATCTTGTGACGGTTGTTTCAAGAGTGGGAGATGAAGGCATAAGCATCAAAGACTTGGAGCGAACAATAGAGGTTGAGTTTCTCGGAGGTAGCCGTCGACAAGAAGCTCAAAGAGCCTATCGGCTACTTCACAGCGTCAAACCTGAAATCAGCCATACGGTGATTATGACAGTTAATGAATTGGACCAGTTTGGGCGCAGATTCCTTGCCTTAGAAGAGAAAGGGTTCAAGATTGAATATGTAAGCTAAAAGTGGTAGGGTTTTCGGTTGGCTGGGTCTTCTAGGCGTGCAAACTGTCACTATGACAATAGTGACGGTGAAAGCATTAGACAGCAAGTTTTCAGCCTTCTCGACAAGAATCCATTGTTGACGCCTAAGCCCCTATGTAAACTTCTTGGTTTGCCATATGCGAAGTATGAACATTATCTCCGAAATCTACGTACAGAGTGGAAGTGTCACTATAGAAATGAGCAGGGTTCAAAGTGTTCAAGTCATGGTTGGCGTGGATTGTGTTATCTGCCTAGTGATTTGAATTGTCAGATTCGGTCTGGCGCTGTTGAGGTTGGCTGGGTTCAGAGCAAAGCTCGTAACAGGTGGTTGTTGTGGAAGGATAAGTTAGGCAGATTGCAGTGGTTTGAGACTGGCAGGGTAAATTTGTATGTGCGTAAGCCGGCTAATTTGGGTAAGGCGTATCAGCTTGTTTGTAATGGGTTTAGTTTTACTGGGCTTATTACGGATGTGAAGGTTTTGGAGCGGGTTTTGGCTAGTGTGCGTTTCAAGGGTGCACATTATGTTTTTACCACTGAGGAGCGTTTGCCAAGGCTTACAATAGACTTGTTTGCCAGAAGCAACGGCGTAGTCATTAAGGTTGGTGATGCATCTCATCCGAATGCTGTGGAAGTTATTGCTTATTATCCTGACTGGGCTGAGCGTAACGAGAGGCTTTTTGAGCAGTTGAATAAGACTTTGAGGCGGTTGGTTGAGCCTTCCGTGCCGAATAAGTTTGAGAAGCCGGATTACGTGAGGTAAGCGATTATGGCTTTTCTTGGCAATTCAGGTAGATTATTTGTGTTTAAGTTTTGCAGTGATGTTCAGTTTCTTGTTTGTTTGCATTTTGAGGTTTTATCATGAAGTTGAGGGTTTTGACTCGTAAGGCAAAAATGGAGCTTATATCGGCTGAAGGCGACATCTGCAGCATGTTGTTTCCACAGGAAAGGGCTCAGCACGCCTGCAAGCTTTTTCTTGAACACTTGAAAGGGTGTAGCGGTCTCACCCGCAGCGAGTTAAGCAGGTTTACATGGGATTTACAGGCTGGAAAAATCGAAAAGGGATTCCGTTATAGTCGCACACGATTCTACACTAACATCCGAAGGACTCTGTTAACGCTGGGCCTCATAGCCATCGAGCAACGGTTTGTTGACACTCCAAAGCAGGATTTGGCTCCTGAACGAGGCAGACACAGAGATGTTGTCGAAAAGTATGTTCCAGTAAGGCAGCCGATTCCCAAACGACCGCCAGACGGCTTAAACCTGCCAAGGCTCATGTGGACAATCTGCAAGCGCTGGAACGACGAATTCTTAGAGGAAACGCATAGTTCTTAAAGAAACAGAGAGACCATTACATTGCGCTGGCAAGCACACACACTAAATTGAGGGTTATCAATCTTCTTTCACTTTCTTGAGTATTCTTGGTGTGACGAAAACCTTTCCGAGGGGAGTTATCTTTATTCTCATACCTTTCATGTTGGGTATTTTTTCAATCAGTTGCCTACTCTCCAAGTTTCTAAGATGATATGTCACTTTAGCTCTCAATGCAATATTTGGATCTTTACAGTGTTTGTAAGTCGTTGGCTTTTTTAAGCCATCAACCAAGGCTTGGATATTCTTCACTTCTCCACCAAACGACTCAATGTAAGCAAGTAGTTCCATTTCAAACTCGCTGGGTAGTTTAATCGGCATATAGGGTATTGCGATGATGCCTTCTCTTCCCCAGCTTAGTCCTTTATCTTCAATCGCCGATAGAAAATTATGGAATCTCTGGAGAAAGGCATGCAACTCTTCTGGTTTTTCTTTCACCAATGACTTGAAATTGTTCAGAAGAGGTGCTATTTCTTTGGAGAAATGTGACAGTTCATCGCATGCATACTGACGGGGTCTAATGAAGTAGATAGTTGGAGGTTTCTTCATTTTTGTAATGTCACAACACCATGCAGTCATGACAAGAGCGGTACTTGTGAGGGGGTTAGAAGATGATATATTAATGAAAACTTGATTCTTCAACGCCTCAGTCTCTATTATGGTTTTGCATGTGTTGAATATTTCGCTTACATCCATGGTGTTTATGAAAACTTCTTGAAGCTTGTTATGCTCAACAAGGTCTGCATAACGAGTCTTTATTTTTTCGACATAGTCCTCTACTATGGATTCCGCTTCCTCTACGTTGCGTATAAGATACAGTCTTGTGACACCGAAGTATTCGAGTCCCCAAAGGACTCTATCGAGCTCATAACCAGTCGGAACGAGGTGTACTTTCTCATCCATAGAAAAATCCCTCTATCTAAAAGAGATGTTCTTTATATATAAAATTTTTTTATTGGTCGACAAGGATACATACTTTTATTTTATATTCGCTAAAAAGAATTTGAGGCTAAAGTCTATGCAGAAACCGAGTTATGTGTTCAATGCCATGAAAACATTTGGAGCACCCTTTAAGGATGGGGTTATAGCTCACAAAATAGCGTTAGAACTTGAGAGCCTTTCATCTGATGAAAGACAAAGATTGGCCAGAATTGCCAAGCGAAAGCTTGAGAAACAAACTGGAGGTCTGAGTGCTCTATCTCATGAAGGCGGTCACGAAATTGTATATCTCGTTTCTGGCAGAAAGCCCGAGATAACTGGAATAATAGAGGCAGAAAGTAGAGGCGTGGGTTATCGACTGAAAGCTTCCTACTTAGGCATGGAAGCAATTACGAAACAAAGAACCTATATTTTGAACTCATTATTAAGAGAGGCAATTAAAAAAAGAATAATAGAGAAGGGATACAAGGAAGCTTTCTCACAAAACAAGTACTTTGGTGGAACCCCGAAATTCTTCATAGTGGGCGATTTCCAAGAGCCTGTTTATGTATACGATGGTTTCAGAGTTGAGACTAAGGTTTTCTTTGACGGTAGTGCTATGGTTTTCCTTGAGCCCAAGACTGCTTGGAGAATAACCTTACATGAATATTGCAAAACCCTTCTCGCAAGAGGTGTGGATGCTAAAAGTATAGTTGACTATATTCAAAATGGTCGCCCAAAGAGAAACGTTATAGCAGGCCCGTTTGGTTGGTCAGCGCTTCTTATCGATATTTTCTTTGACAAAAGACCCGACCAAGAGAAGTTTAATGAGGAAACCCTAACGCAACGATGGTACAAAAAGTACGGTATACAGCTTCCTGACGATGACTTTATCGTTAGAGTTGACATGGACAAGAACCCACTTACATATCCCGCTTCTCAAGTTTATCTCTCCACCAAAGAACTCCCATTCTCCCATGAGCAAAGAAAGGTTTTCATTCTCACTCCAAACAAAAAGATGGACAGAACGAAAAGTCTACTTAAAATGTTGCTAAGCACGCCGCTTGAGATCGGCAACACAAAAATCTCTTTCGACGCTGAAAGGCTTGCCGACCTCGATGATTTGAAGCTGGAGGGAAAAATTATCGAATATGGCGAACTTCAAACACCTCTGCTGCGTTTCTCAGGAAGTTCCGTAGGGGAAGCTCCTATAGATATAAGAAACAGTGGGCCATATTCCGGACCAAAGGTCGTCAATGTTGTTTATGCTTGTCCAACAGCATTCGAAAACGCAACAAACGCTTTCCATGCACTACTGGAAACCGCGTTTAGTGGACTGAAATTGGGGAAATTGAGGAAAGTTGCAACGGTTCCAATCACTGGCAAACTTACATCAGTAGTTTATAGACAAATTGCTTCAACCGTCATCAACGAGATGGAAAAGGTAGACGAGCCGACTGTTGCTGTAGTGATTTTACCATATAGGGGAGATCAAAAGTTCGACTTTATCAAGGGTTCTTCAATCAAAAAAACCAAAGTGAAGAAAAGGTTTCAATTTCTTCTTACTAAAACAGTGGACAGGATTTTGGAAAAAGCCGACAGAGGAACCTTATCCAACTTGGCTCTGCATCTCTACTTTAAAAGCCTTGACCCAGATGAAGGCGGGGCACCTTGGATATTAATGAAACCTGCAGGGGGAGTAGGTTCTTCTGCTTACGCAGCTTATGACGTTTCAAGAGACGTGAAAAGAGAATATGATCCTCAGACTGGGCATGTTATTAAGGAAAGACGAGAAGCCGCTGCTCGTGCGGCTATATGTGATTGTTACGGGTTCACAATAAAAATGAGGTCCAAGATTTCTCCTGTGGGTGAAGCTCTTACAAAGGATACGATAAGGGATTTGATTTTAGACATGACTGCCGCTGGCAGAGATTCTCTCAAGAAATTCAATGAACCCTTGAAGAGGCTTGTGCTTTTCAAAGATGGCGAAATTCGGTTTAATGAAAAGGCGATCATACAAAAAGGCATAAACGAAGTGATGGAAGTCGAAAAATCACTTGCTTTTGAAGCCCTTTCAGTAGTCAAAAGCAGTATCGAAAGGGTTTATACTGTCGATGGTAAAAACCCAAAACCTGGATTCTATGTTCTCTTAGACGAGAATACAGGGTTGTTGTATTCTTCCGATGTCTCTCATCTCGTAGATAAATTCACTCACGAGGAAAGAATGCCAGCCGCCCCCCTCTTATTACGACATGAAATAATGGCACCAGAAGGCGAGATTCAGCTAAAGAGAGTTTTGAGTGAGTTTTATGACTTAACCAGATTGCATTGGAGCTCAATTTACTTTAAAATGAAGACGTGTTTACCATTAAAACTTGTTCAAGAAATAGGCAACTACTCGAGAAGAGAAATAATAATCCCTGAGGATTTGTCATATTTGCCACTGTAACCCTGAGTCTGGCCCATTTTGATTAGGTTTATCTACATTATGACCATGTCATATTCCATAGGAAGGGCAACATGAGAAGAATTCTTAGAATGCGATGTCGAGTTCGTGGTTATTGGAACCGAGTTCCAGTAGAGACAAAGTTATTGTTGAGCAAAATTCTCCAGAACCCAAGGTTAAAGTTTTCATTCCAGTATATGAACCATTGCAAGTTTCTGAATGCACGAAATGGTAAAATCATCGCTCAGTCAAAAGAACTTATCAAAATTGTCAAGAAGTCACAACATCAGCTATGATTATTAAAGAAAAAGTGAAACTAATGAGGTATTATCTACCCGCACAAACCGACAAAGTATTTTTACTCCTAATTATAATTGAGTAGTATGGAGTTTCATGTAATAATTATTCCCTTATTCCCATGGGAGACGTATACACCGCACGACTTTGACGATTTGGTTACAGTGATGCATGTGGCCAATCGTCTTTTCAGTTTTCGACCTTTATCGGTGGAGAGCAAAAGATCAACTAAACCAATTGACATAGTGGCATCTGAAGAACATCCAAAAGCACTTCTTTCTTGGAGAGTTCCTCACATAATCCATGAAGTAGGTCCGCTCCATAATATAACTAATATCGTAAAGGAAAAGGCTCCAAAGCAATTTGACGATCTTAAAATAGAGGAGACCTACATCAGCGATTTTGCGATAGAGATCATCTCATCCTCTATTGATGTTTTCCAAGAATGGCAGCTGGACTTTGAATATGACCAACTTTCGAGGAGGTTATCTACTTTTCTCTATGAAATAAAGAAGCCTTTTCCCGGGGCTATCTCAATAGTTGCATCCAGGATAATTATCGTAGACGAGATTTCCCAGCTTGACGCTATCGTTAAGGAATATAAATTAGAGCAAATCGAAGAAGGTTTGTTTAGCGGAGGAGAAGGTTCACCTATAAGATATAACATGTTTAATTTCATTTCGAGCCCATGGAGACAGATCTTCCTTTCAAACCCGATAGCGTCATTAGCTCCGGAAAAACTAAGCAAAGAAGGTTATTATAAAACGATGGATGAACTAAGTTTCTTGCTTTCCATGATACATGCACTCGGGAAATTCTATGTTATTTCAGAATCAATCAAAAGTATAGGTGCTAACTTGGAATGGTCTTCTTGGTATTTGGATGATCTATTTGAAAATTACGAGTCTAAATTTTGCTGGTTCCAAAGAAATTTTTCCAACATAGAAAAAGGCCTCCACAAGGTGCAGAAAGAGATTAAGTCCGAAGTTCTTCCGTTAAGTAGATTGGTTACTTCTCCCGAGTCAATTAATCTCATTGAGAGAGTATATGGAGTAGAATATGTGCCTTATGTACAAAGTTTTCTGTCTATTCTCAGGAGGTTTGAGATAGAGAAATATAAAGTACCCGTGAAAGAACTAATCAATTCCATATTTGATGATTTAAAATCATTAGCTCGCTGCATCCATAAGTTTTGGGAAGAATTTTCTGCTTCAAGAGATTCATGGAAAGAACTTCGCCGTTCAACTGTCACCCGCAACCAGCTTCTCATTACTCTTTTTGGGATATTGACTACTCTGTTTATAAACATACTCTTGAAGCTTTTTAGTTAAGACAGAACATCAGCTGTGCACTTTTAGGTTATGAGACACACTTTTGCATATTCCCTGAAGGCAGTAAACTCGAAACTTCGATGATTTCAAGTTTTCTTTAATCAAACAAATGTTTCAGAATTTCTTTTATTTAACTTGTTAGTTTTCTGGTTCAAATTTGTTTTTAAAATGCTTTTACGCCTTGCATTTTGATGACGCGACTTGAATAAAAAAGTGCTTAAGCAACTAGACGAGTTGCAGTTAGGCGACTTAATCGAGGTTACATGGCTTGATGCTTCTCGTGGCAGACTGGAAACTGTCGAAGAGTTGCGAGAGGCTGGAGCTTCTGGAGCGGAAATAGACTTGCCCGTGACAAGCTATGGCGTTTACATAGGAGCCTTCGGAAAAATCGCTAAGCACATAGTGCTTGTGGCAAGCCAGTGGCTCTTCGCACAAGGTTATGGGCAGATTGACTGCACAATAATTCCTGTAGGCACTGTTGAAAACATTAGAGTTTTATTGCCTAAACTGATGAATGCAGAGAATGTGCTCGTCTGCCAGCAAGCTTTCATCCACGGTAGAGCCAGACGTCTAATGCGAAGGATAACAATCTTCGGGGATGAGCAATGAGAAACCCAATTAGGCAGGCGTTAACAAGGACCATACGAGCCACGCATAAGCGTAAGCAGATTGAGGTTAAGGTGGCTCCTAGCGAAAGGTTGCTTTATGCTGTTTACTTCAGCCTCGGCATGGTTGCTTGCTTAACGGTGCTGGAAGCCGTTCACATGGTTGTTTTGGGAAAGTGGAATGCTGAAATCTTCAATGCCATTTCGCTACTTGTGGGCAATATTACGGGCATTTTTTTGACGCAGAAAACGTAGGGGGGTCTAGATTTTGGGAGGCAAAACAAGTCGCAAAATGATGATTTTTAAGCGTTTGGCTGAGCTTAAGGAAACAATCAGGGTGGATACGCAACGTATTCGCGGTAAAACCCTCAACAGTCTTCAGGAACTTTTCGATTTAGCCGTAGCCCTTGCAAAGGGCAAGGTTAAGACACAAAATGAAGATGGCGTGCCAGTTAAGGTTACGCTTAAGCAGAGGCAGATGTGGGCTAGGGTTGCGGCTTACATTGCCCAAATCATGAACAGTGTGGCTTCAGGCTTTGACGAACGCCAGATTGATGTGCAATTGGATGAATTGGAGCGTTTGGTGAATGAAGCAAAGGCAAAGGGAAAGGCTGGAAAAACTGAAAAGCGAGATGCAAGCGCAACAGGCGGAAATCCCATCTAGCTTCGTGGAGTTCTGCCAAAAATTTCTAAAGCTAGAGCTGACAGCGTATCAGCTTGAAGCTGCAGACCTTTTAGAAAAAAATGATGATGTGGCTTTGCGTTGGTGCCGTCAGAGCGGAAAAACCCATCTTATTGCTGCTTGGCTTCTACACTACGCTTTGACGCATTCTGCTTCGCACATTGCCGTTGTGGGTCCAAGCTGGAGGCAAACAATGATTCCCATAACGAAAATTAACTATTTCCTCACCAAAGTTCCAGGAAGGTTTGTCGGTAAACCCCAGCGGACCATTGTGCGGCTTAGAAATGGAAGCATAATCCAGGCGTTTCCAAATGCGCCCCACAACCTGCGTGGTTTTACGCTCCATTGCGTCTACTGCGACGAGATGAACTTCATTCCAAATGATGAGGAGATGTTTGACGCCATCAGCTTCACTTTGGCGACTACAAACGGCAAGTTTATAGCAAGCAGCACTCCTTGGACAACGGACAGCGTTTTTTGGAAGCTTTTTCACGATAAGGCTTTTGAGCATTTTGGAAAAAGCCACGTGACCTACGAGCAGGCCCGCGAACCGAAAGGCCCCATCACTGAGGAGTGGCTTAACAAGAAGCGGAAGGAGTATGAGGGTGATCCTTGGCGTTGGCGAAGGGAGATGTTGGCGGAGTGGGCTGAGGACGAGAATGTTTGGCTTTCGCAATCGTTGATAACAAGCTGCATAGATCACATGCTTGAATATTGCAATTTTGAGGAAGCAGCAAAAGGCGAGTTTTACGCTGGTCTTGACTTAGGCAAATATCAGGACTACAGCGTCTTAGCAGCCGTTCAAATAGAAGAATCTTCTATAAAACTAATCCACATGCATCAGTTTCCATTGCGAACGCCCTATGCAAGCGTGATAGGCTACGTTAAAACCCTCTGCGACAGGTGGCAAACCATAAACAAGGTTTATGTTGACATGAGTGGCGTTGGCGACTACATTGTTGAAGACATGGTTAACGCTGGAATAGGCGAGGCTGAAGGCGTAAAATTCACTCCGGAGACAAAAGAGAAGATGGCTCAATGGCTCAAGCAGTGCATGGTTCAAAAGAGGCTTAAAATTCCATATGACAGCGATTTGATTGCAGAATTAAACATTGAACGTTTCGAGTTGACAAAAGATGGAAAAATTAGGTTTTCGCATCCTGAAGGCACTCATGATGACCGTTTCTGGAGCCTAGCCCTAGCAGTGGCTGCAACAAGACAAGAGGCTGAAGGCAAGCCTGACTCCTTCATGTTCTTTTAGTATTCTGAACTTTTTGATTTATTAGTTTACATGTTCAGATTTTCTTTTATTTTTTGGCTTTAACAATGTTGTTGGTGTTGTTCAATTTGCCGAATTTCCATCAGAGCGTTAATGCAGAGCTTTACTTGTGGCTTTTAGAAGAGCAGAAAAAGCGTAATGCCCACAGCGTTCAAGAAGTGATTCGTGAAATTCTGCGGGAAGCAAAAAGGAAGGCTGAGCGCCATGGTTAATTTTGGGGCTGCGTTGCAAAAGGTTCTGAGAAGGTTTGCTGGTGCCTCTGTGCCTGTGGACCGAACGCAAGCTGAGATTCAACGTTACCACACGGGTTTAGGCGCCGAGTTCGGTCAACCCTTAACCCATGAGGCTATAACTTTTGCTGTTAGACGTGAGCCAATCGCTTATTTGCTTACGTTTCATGTTGCCCATGACGTTTTTGACAAGTGGTTTGAGGTTGAACCACTTGAAGAAGGTGTTGACAAAGAAAAATTTAATGAGCAAGTGCAGAAAGTTTTGCTGTTGCTTAATGCTAAGGATGTTTTCACGCAGGCTTCAGTTTTCGAAAGAGCCTATGGCTGGTCCATTATTGTTATTGGCTACCAAGATAAAGCAGAAACACTGAAAGAGCCTATTAATAAGCCTGAGAAAATCGTTAACCTTCAGGCTTATGCGCCGACAATGATTACAGACGTTAAAATAGAAGAGAACGAGGAAAGTCCGGGGTTTGGCCTACCCCAAATCTACAAGGTTAGGATGGCTGAAAGACGAGAGGTTGAGGTTCACTGTTCCCGTGTTATTCATTTGGCAACCCGTCTTTTGGACAATCCATGGAAGGGCATGAGTGTTTTGGAGCCTGTTTGGGACGACTTGACTGTGATCCGTAATATTGCTTGGGGCATGGGACAGACGCTTTACCGGTATGGCAGCGGCTTTCCTGTTGTAACGGTTAAAGGCGCAACTAGAGAGCAGTTGAGAGAGTGGGCTAGGGAGTGGGGTCCCCTTACGGCGCAGACGAGCCTATTCAAAAGCGACAAGCAAGAAATAGAGTTTAAAGGGTTAGAAGGCAGAGCCTTAGACCCTGAGCCTTACTACAGCGCTATTATGGAGCGTATAAGTGCTGGTTCTGGCATTCCAAAACCTATGATTATCGGTGCTCAAGCTGGGCAGCTTGCTGGAAGCGAGGTTAATGAACGTGAGTATTTCAAGCTGATAAGTGATTGTCAATCTCGTTATGAACCCATGATTATGAGTTTAATTGATGATTTGATGAGGATGGGTCAGGTTCCAGATGTGCATTATAGGGTTAAGTGGCTTGGCGGTTTCGAGATTAACGCGCGTGATAAGGCTGCTGCAGAGCTGGATAGAGTGAGAGCGTTGGCGCTTATGACGAATTGGATGACTGTTAACGAGATTAGGCAGCTTGAGGGTTTGGAGCGGATTCCTGGAGGCGACGTTGTTTTGGGCTTAAGCAAGCTTCAAGGCGCAGTGTTCTCAAATAATGCTTCTGTAATTTCAAGGCGGAAACTGCAGTTGGAACGCAAGTTCGGCAAGCCTATTGACAAACTGCTGGCAGACAAAATAGCTGCTGGCCACAGCGTTAACAAGATATGCAGAGACTTGGGAATAAGCACACAAACATTCTATTCATGGGTTGAAGAGTACGGGTTAAAACAGCGGTAACATTTTGGCTAATCAAAATAATAAGGCAGTCCATACGCTTTTTCCATGGTGAATAAATGAATCCGTTTAATGTTGGTTTAGGAGTTCTTGCAGCCTTAATCTACGCTTTCCTTGGATATTCTGCACAAGACAAGCCTTTCAACTGGAAAAAGTTTCTGCGGACAGTTGCAGTCGGCGCATTCTCAGCCTTAGGCCTGGACATGGCTGGCTTAACCTTGGACGTTTACACGGCTTTGGTTGGTCCAACTGCAATCACGGTTTGGCTGCAGAAACTCATAGACACAGCAAAATCGCAACAATAGAACCGTTAGCGAGTTCAAAATCCTGTAAGGAGCCCATCCACACATGAGAATGTATGCTTTAAAATCCGTTGAAGCTGGCAAGTTCGAATTCAGAGAGGATGATGAAACGCTTACTGTGCCGGCTGTCATCACGAAAGAAGACGTCTATGATTATGATAGCATGCTTGTTTATGAGCCTGCAGAAGAAATTGAGCAAGCGGCTTTCACTGCGCAGAATGCTTGGATAGTTGAAAATCATCCCGCTGAAGTTATTCTGACAAAGGCTGAGGATATAAAGGGAACTGTTGCAAAAGCGGTTTTCGAGGAAGACCGCATAAAAGCAGATTTAACCTTCTATAAAGATCGTTGCAGCCCCCAATATTTGAATGACATAAAGAAGGGCAGAATCAAAAGCGTGAGCATAGGCTTCTTCTGGGAACCTGAACCGCGTAAAGGCGAGTTTAACGGTAAACACTACGATTATGTTATGCGAAGCATCTTCATTGATCATGTAGCGGTTGGAAGCTGGACGGGAAGATGCAGCTATCCACTATGCGGAATAGGAATAAACGGTAAACTCAAAGGAGCTAATCCCTACCCAAACGAGCACTCTTGCAGGCTCAGAAACCCAGAAACACTAGATATAGTGGGCAGCGGTGAACGTAAACACAACGGCAAAATTTACCGTGTGATTTATGGAAAGCCAAAAGGCGAGAAGGATGCGGGTTCTGTGGAGCAAGCTTACCGCTATCCTGTGGAGAATTGGAGCGAAGACGAAGCCCGCAAACACTGTCAAGCCCATGATGGAAGCTTTGAACCTGCAACAAAAGAGGAAGGCGGTTCCTTGAAAGGTGGAAAACAAGAAGAAGACGAAAGGGAGAAGCTGCATGAGGCTGCAAAGCGCAGAGAAGAGAAGTATGGCATAAAATTTCGAGAAGGCAAAGGCAATCTAACTCCGCCAAAAGATTATCCGCAGAACGAGGAAGACTACGCTGACCCTGTTAACTATGCTTATCCGCTTGTGCCAGAAGAAAGATGCAGAAACGCTTTAGCCCGCTGGAGCCAATTCAGAGAAGAATATGAGCAGAGCGAACGGAGCATCATCTACGAGCGCATAGTGAAACGAGCCTTAAAATATGGCATAACTGTACAATTTAATCCAGAAATGCCAGAAGCCAAAGCCCTACCGGAAAACATCAAAAAGCAGCTTGAAGGCTACGAATCAGCAGACGTGTTAATTGTCAGAGTAAACACTCTTATTAAGCAACTCCAAAGTGTGGCCTAAAAACAGATTTCAGACAGCTAAATTACAACATCGTTAATTTGTCATATAAATCAGGAATTAAGAAAGGAAATTTAAAATATCATGTTGAAATAAAATTGGTTTATGGTTACGCAAATTGAAGTAATAAATGAACTTACAGAATTCTTTAAACCCGCAAAAGTGAAAATAAATGTAATTCGGCAGTTACATAACACACAATGGCATGATAGGCAAGAAATAGATATGGTCTTCGGTGAAACGGTTGCTATCGAAGTTAAATCTGATTTTGCTATGAGATCAGTTTTGGAAGGTGTAGGTCAAGCAATACTCAATCTTTTGTTTTATAGCGAATCTTGGTTGGCGATACCTTATAGAGCAGTTGAAATCGCCAAACCAATCCTTGAAATGCTCAAACTAGAATCTTTAAGAGTTCTAGACTGGGAAAATATGGAACTTTACGAGATAAAAGAAGGAAAAGTAGTCTCACACAAACTATAAAAACAGATGTGGTCTCTAAATGTGAGTAATGCAGAAAAGCTATAGCAGAAACAAGAGAACCAGTTAGAATAGGGAAAAAGGAGAATCTGATAAAACATATGGGAGAGGAAAAGAAACCTCCTGAAAAAGAAGAGAAAAAGGGTTTTGTTTGGACCGAAGAGGCAGTAAAGAATGTGTTGGAGTTTATCGAACATTTAGGGGATAAATACCTAACCTACAAGAGGGATGAGGCTGAAGCAAAGAAAAAGTATTTTGAGGCGATGGCAAAACATAACAGAAGAATGGTCATCATTCTCGTTGCGTTTTTATCTATAATTGTTGTAGGCATGAGTTATCTGACTTTGAACGGATACGTCTCTGGCGACGCTTTGCTTTTTCTAATTGGAACAATTACGGGTTATGTGCTATTATTCATTCAACGATTAGTCTTTACAAGAGCAGAAGAAGCAGAACCAGAACTCCCAGAGCTTTAGAGCAAACTTCTTTCAAAGTATCACTTTTGCTAAGCATATTTTACGATAAATTCTATGTAAAAGCAAATGTTTTAGAATTTTGCATCATTCCATTTTATTGAAATCTTTCTTCATGAGAATTTTGATTTGTCAAAATGTAAAGTCCATAGCGTTTTTGGTTTGCCAAAATCAAGTGAAATAATATTGCCCTTTTCAGATTTGATTTTTCGAGTGAAAAGTATGAGTGAACAGGAAAATCAGCCAAAGGAAGATGTTAAAGCTTTGAAGGCGAGAGTAGCTGAGTTGGAACCTGAGCTGAAAGCGAAGGACGAGTGCATTGCAGAGTTGGAAGTTGAAAACGAGAAGTTGAGGCAGACTATGAGTGAGGCGACAAAGACTTTAACGGCGTATGTTGAGAGGGAGAAGGAAACAGCAATCAAATCTATTCTTGAGAAGGCTAACCTGTGCGAGGAAGAGTTGAAGAAGCTGGATCTTGCGCAGCTTAGGCTCGTGCAGAAAAGCATTGACAGTGTTAAGGGCACGGTTAAGAACATTCGCAGTGCTGGAGTGGAAAGTAAAGGCGAGTCGACGCTTACTGTTGGCGACCTTTACCATAAGGAGTGAGATAGGCTATGCCCTTTGTTAAACCCTCAAACGCTGTTCTGGTTGGTGGTGCACCCATCGTTGAAGAGCTTGTAACGGAAGGCACAAGCTGCAAGGCAAGATTGTTCGTTAAGAAGGGCACAGCAGACCATCAGGTTCAGCCAGCAGGAGACGGAGAGCAGAAACCTTTAGGCATTCTTGACCGTGAGAAGGACACGCCCATAGACACGGCTTTTCCGGCTGGGAAATCGGTGCGTGTGTTGAAGGCTCCAGCTGTTGTTGTGGGGATCTTAGCATCTGGAAACAATGTTGTTAAAGGTGCTCCATTGGTTTGTGCTGCTGGCGGTAAGCTTAAGGCTGCAGCCCTAATTTCTGTAAGCGTTCCATCAGGCTCAACACAAGTAACATCAAACGCTGCTCAGCCCGACTTAACAGAGATTGGAAGCATTCCACCCTACGGACCAATCGTGGCTTATGCTGAGGAAAGTGTTGATGCTTCTGCTGAAGATAAGCCCATCATGGTGAGGTTGGTGATTTAGAAATGGAGCCTTTACAGTTTGTTGGAAGAGCACAAGCGCCACTCATAGAGGAAGAGTGGAAGCAGCTTGACGAGGCTGTTGTGAAGGCTGCAAGCCGCGTCTTAGTGGGCAGAAAAGTTTTACCAGTCTATAATCTGGCTGATGTTGGCGTCATGGAAGTGCAGTGGGACGAGCTTACGGAGATGAGTCCGGCAACAATCAGCATGTACGGCGAAACACCAGTGGAAGACATTATTGTTTACACGCGGAAAAGCCTCATAGTGCCAATAATCCACAAAGACTTTCGCATACATTGGCGAGACATAATTGCAAGCAGACGCAAAGGCGCACCATTAGACACGGCTAACGCTGAAAGTGCAGCCTTGCAAGTAGCTCAGCTTGAAGACGAACTGATCCTCACAGGAGAGTATGCTGGCAGTCCAAAGCTGGGAATACAAGGCTTAGCAACCGCTACGGGACGTAATACGGTGGCAAGCACTGGCGCATGGGCAACATCGCCTAACGCGGTAAACAGCGTTAAAGCAGCAATGGAAGAGCTTGTAGCCGATAACTTCTATGGGCCGTATGATTTGATACTTCAGCCCTCAGCGTTTTTGGATGCGCACACCTTCATTGGGCAGACGGCGGTCATGCAGATAGACAAGATTAAGGAGTTGATAGGCGGGAAAGTCTATGTTACGCCTGCTTTGAAGGTTGCTGATGGCGGAACGGACAGCGCTTTGCTGATGGAGACGGGAGCTGAGAATGCCGATTTGTGCGTGGCTCAAGACCTGAAAACCTTCTATGTTCAGCTTAGGGACATGAACCATTTCTTCAAGGTTTACGAGGCTGTAGTGCCAAGGATAAAGCGTCCCCAAGCTATATGCGAGATAACAGGTATAACGTAGGCGAATTAGCCATGCCAAAATTCAAAATCGTTAAAGTGCACAGCTTCCGCATAGGCAACAAACGCTACGCAAAAGGCGAAATAATAGAGCTTTCAGAAGAAGACACTGAACGGCTAAAAGGAGCAGATTTCCTAGAACCAACGAAAGAGGAAAAACAGGATAAAGCGTCTAGAAAGAGTTAAAGCCAATTTATCCCTTTTTCTTTTGGTTAAACAATTATTCGAGTATGTTTCTACAAACGTACTAGAAGTTCATACAGATATACTAACTCAGTAAGCTTTTATTCTCTTCTTCTTTTTAACTAATTGGAGTTTGTACTATGTCGAAGATTGTACAGGAAGATTTGAGGTTGGTTGGGAGTCTTAGAGACACTGCGAAGCAGTACTCTGATTTGAAAAGAGATAGGGCGGAGACTGCTGTGAAGCTTTATGAAACTTTTCTAAAGGATTATGTTTTTCCGCTTGAATGTGACAAAAGAAGTGCTGCTAAAGAATTGAAGAAGTTTTTTGGTAAGAGTAAGATAAAGGTCGTAGCAATTGATGGTACCAAATATGAAAGAGCGCGGAGAGGATGCATAGCTTTCTATGTATTGGCGACTCCTTTGGTATACGAACTTGACCTCGATGCAGAGGATTTGCGACCAAGAAGGTTAGAGGAAGAAATATTAAGAAACAACATCATGGCGCTAATTCCTGTACCACTTTCAGAAATTTTCTTGATGTCAGCGCAGTCCCTGATGGAAATCAAGGAAATCGAAGAGGAGGCAGAAGAACCAGAGGAAGAACTTGGCGATTTTTTCGCTCCCCAGAAAATTGGCAGGATTGACGTAGTTATGATGAAACTAGCTGAGGCCTATGCGGCTTATTGGTGTCTAAAAAATGTTAAACCAGATGCGATTATGATCGATGGTTCGTTGTTTGAGGATTATTCGTATTCAAATAGAAGTGTTGACAGGTTGACGATGTTTAAAGGTGAAGTCCTAGGACAGAGAATAACTTTAGAAGACTTTATCATGCTTAAGTCGTTTCCAATAAATGCAGATTTGGGGATTCCTTCACCTACATTTGCTAGAGAGTTTTTGGTAGCTGAGCTTTTGACTTCAAAAGAAGTTAAGATAGATAAAAAGAGTTTAAAATTTCAGAGCGCTCTCACAAAGGGTGAAGTTAAAATCACCAGTTTTCAGTTGAATAGTTGGAAAAACTTGGAGTACCTTGACATAACTGAAGACAAAAATGATGTTATCGTAAGACTGAAAGATGAGTATCATCAAAGTTGGAATAAACTCCAATCGTTTTTCTTGAAAGTTTGTGAGGAAGGATTCGGCAAGAACAATCTGGAGGCTTTCAAAGTTTACTCTTTAGAGGATGCGGGGAAATCTTATCGGTACATGTGCGAAGAAGATATTGAAACTTTGTGCAGAGTCGGATATAACATGATATTTGAGGAATGTTGGAGATCTGGAACATTGCTTTTTTCCATAACAAAAGACAGTTATGTGAGGTTTTTTGTTGATAACTTCC
>Ga0272448_1003511_pt1 | contig 18606 bp, 16 predicted proteins | sample YNPCB0191_FD_202220 | JGI IMG/M metagenome (GOLD analysis project Ga0272448, IMG submission 202220) | Hot spring sediment microbial communities from Yellowstone National Park, WY, United States - YNP-CB-019-1 | ecosystem: Environmental > Aquatic > Thermal springs > Hot (42-90C) > Sediment... | reverse complement strand
GATAACTTCTTTCAGGAAGCGCAGGGCGTCCGCTTCGTCGCCGTCGGTCACGATCCTGTCCATCTCTACCTGCTGCTCATCCAGAACGGCCGCTACAGATGGCATGGCTCGCTTGTACCTCCGCTGATTGCACTACAAAACGGGCAGGTGCAGACGCTACGCCGCACGCCGCGGTGCGCGCATCAACAACACAGGGACAGATGAGGAGCGCAACACCCGGTCTGCGGTGGTTCCTAATACCCAGCGGGTGACGCCGGAACGGCCATGCGTCGACATCACGATGAGACTCGCCGCGGAAGCCGTTGCCTCCTCCAAAATAGATTCCACCGGCGCTCCCTCTTGGGTTTCTGCGCGCGCTCGTAGCCCTTGTTCTTGCAGCCGGTGTACCACGCTTGCCAGGTACTCTTCGGCGTCCGACCGGGCGCTCTTCTGCCAGGCATCGAGTACAGATACCGGGATTTCGTCAAGTCCCGTCGCAGGGATGTCCCATGACCGGAAGAGCAGCACTTCGCTATCGAAGGCTGCCGCCAGGGACTGCGCCGGATCGAGCGCAAGCTCGGCGAGCGCTGATCCGTCAAGCGGGACAAGGATACGCTTGGGTGGCTGGGGTGCAGCAGGCTTGTCGCTTACACGCACCAGAAGCAGAGGCACATGCGATCCCTGCAGAACCTTGTCGGCCACACTACCGTAGGCCCACTGCAGTAGCCCCGTACGCCCATGAGTCGACATGGTAATCATGTCAACGCCGGCGGACTCCGCGAATTCCAAAATCGCCGTGGCCGCTGCGCCGACGCGTACCTCTGCCTTCGTCGTGATACCGGCAGCAATCATGTCCGCGCGGGCTTTCTCAAGGTACGTCGCTGCCCGTGAACGACGCAGTTCGATCTGCTCAGGGGTCTCGGCCGCCTCGTGGCCCATATGCAGATGCTCGCGAATGGGCACGATTGCCTGGAACAATGTCACCGTTGCCGCGAAACGTGCAGCGAGCATTTTGGCAAGCGGCAACGCCTGTTCGGCGAGCAGCGAGCCATCGAGTGGAACGAGGATGTGACGATACATAGCGTCCTCCGTACTTCCCGATCTCATTTCTACGACTGATGACGGCCCATCGCTCACCGCCGTCCAATCGTGACGGTGAGCGGCTGGAATTTGCTTCTGCCTACGAGCGTCCGGCCATCCCGATTCTGTTTCGGCGCTACACTTTCTCCGCGCACGGCGCGCAGACGATCTTCCCCTGCTTGACCCGGGCGTAGCGCTCTACGGTCACTTCGCCACACTCGGCGCAGATGATGGTATCGAAGGCGTGCGGCTGCATGGGCGGCAGCTTCATCTCTTTGACCGGCTCCATCTTAAACAGCACGTCCGTCTTTTCGCTCAGGACCTGGTCAATCAGCGGCTCCACCAGGCTGGCGTCCACCTGTGAGGCGGGCACGCCTTTCCGGCGGTACGTGATGAACTCGGATTGCTGGCTGCGGCGCATTGCTTCCGGCGTGGCGACGACGCGCACGCTACGGCCAGTCTTGTTGTCGATCAAGGTCAGGGCGAACTTGCCGTAGCCCAGGCTGCGAATATTGCCCTTGCCGAAGGTGCAGCCCGTAGCGACCTGCACGCCATCGGCGAAGCAGGTAGAGCAGTGGTTGCGGTCGATCTCGACCAGGGCGGTCAACTGGCCGTCAGGAGCATGCGGCACACCCAGAACCTCCATGGCGGCCACGCCGGCGCGCAGGCCCAGCGGCATGGCTGGGCACTTGTGCCCGTGCAGAGCTAAACCTACTTTGTAGAGTTCGTCGTTGCGATCCATACTAAAGTACTCCTCATCCCATTTTAGTTTTGCACCCGAACCTAGCGTACCACCAGCACCGGGCAGGGCGCATGTTTGGTCACGTTCTCCACCGTACTTCCCAGTAACAGTTCCTCCAGGCTGCGCTTGCCGTGCGAGCCGATGACGATCAGCGTAATACCCATCTCATCAGCAGCGCGTACGATCTCTCGCCAGGGTGTCCCCACCCGGAGCAATCTTTCTACGGGACGTGGTGACTTGCCCATCGCCTCAACCTCGCTCTTCAGATGGTCCATCACACGCTGTTCGGACGCGCTTTCCAGCTGTTGATTTATCTGCTCTACCTGATCCGTCTTGATAAACGGATCCGGAATTTCACCAAGAATGATGGGCAAATCCTCCGGGTCAACCACGGTAAGGGCATAGAGTGTTCCATCACTGCACCGGGCGCATTGCAGCGCCATCTTTCCAGCTTCCCGCGCGTGTTGCGAGAAGTCGGTTGCCCACAGTATTTTCTTGAACATTCCGTTTTCTCCTTCGTGAACCTATCGATTCACCTGCTGAGCCGCTGCTCACGAATGTGAGCATGATCAGGCGCCAGATCATCCTCTTGCCACAGCTTCATGATGATGTGGCGCGTGGGCGAACTGCTTTTGCAGGCCCGGCACCAGTCGTAGGAAGATCGCCATGAAACTGATTTGAATGACCGGTTTCAGCGCCAGCACCAGCACCGTCAACGGACCAAAGAATATCGTGGCTAAGGCCAACGCAATGGAGATATTTTTGCCAGCGACGCCGTAGGCAAAGGCCACCATGTCCTCATAATTGAACCCTGCCCAGCGCGAGAACAGGACGGAGCTGCTGAACAAGAGGGCATAGAAGACCGTGAGTGGGATGAGAATGATCACGAAGTACTGCGGGTTGTGCAGGACATTGTTCGCTTCCATCGCCATTGAGATAAAGACGATGATATACATGCCCAGCATCGAAAGGCCCGGCAGAATCGGCCTCACCTCGCCAAACCCCTTTTGCCCCCACTTACGAATGATGACGCGGCGCGTCAAGTCACCCAAGATGAGAGGCACGACCACCGTCAGAAGGATTTGCTTGAACATGCCCAGCGCGTCAATCTGCACGTACACGCCTGCCAGAATCGGCATCCAGATCGGAATCATGACGATACTGATCAGCAGGCTAAGCGCCACAATCACCAGCGCCAGGGCAACGTTGCCTTTGGCATAGCCGGTCCAGCCAGCCACCATGCCTGCGCATGGAACGGTGCCGGTCAAAATCAGACCGACGGCAAAATCGGGGCGGTTGTGCAGGAAAAGATACGCCAGCAACGCCGCTAGCAATGGTGAAAACACGAAGTTGAATAGCATGGACAGGCTGATGAGTTTCAGGTTCATCATCGCCTTGCCTACTTCCTCGATGCGCAGGCCAGTCATCATCGGATAGAGCATGATGAACAACGTTAGCGTGGTATACGATTTCAATCCTTTTGCCTCTGCCGGGAACGCCCAGCCGAAGGCAACGCCTACCACAATGGAGAGCAGTACGACCAGCACCAGGTTCACCTCAATAACCTTGGCGGCTTTTTGCAATGACTTGACCATATTGAGACTCCTACTTGACCACATCAAATGCTATTTTTGCTGCGATCAGCCACAAGAGCACGCCAATGACTTTCTTGAGCTGATTGCTTGACAACTTGTTCTTCATGAGCTGAGCGCCAACGATGGAGCCAGCAGCAGCCATGATCGCCATCAGGGTAACAAACAGAGGGTCCAGGCTACCCATCGTGGCATGCCCCAGAAAGCCGGACAGGGACGAGAAGACCACCACCAGCGCCGTGGTGCCAGCAGCAATCTTGGGGTCGAGTCCCAACCAGTTGAGCACCGGCACGATAAAGTTGCCGCCGCCAATCCCCAACAGGCCGCCCAGGAATCCGGCGACGCCCCCCACACTGGCGCCTGCTCCAACCTCCACCGCACGGTTCAGCTCGCGCCCTCGCTTCTTGGGCTTAAAGAAGAGCATCATAAAGCCGGCAAAGATCAGGAAAGCGGCAAACATTGCCAGCAGCAAGTTCTTGTCTACATATGGGGTCAGCCGCGCCCCAAAGGGCGACAGGATAACTGCGACGATCAGCACCGGCAGCCCCACCCGCAGGTTGATCAGATGGCCGCGCCAGTAGGTGATCGTGGCGAAGAGCAGGCTCACCACGTTGAGCAGCAAGGCTGTCGGCGTGGCTTCAGCCAGAGACACGCCCAGGTAATAAAAGAGCGGCACGAATAGGAAGGCTGCGCCCAGCCCGGCCATGGCCAACAGTCCAGAGAAAACAAACACCAGCACAGCGCTGACAATATAGACCGTCATTGCCATTGTTGATTCCTCACACGACCAGATTGAATAGGTAGCCGGTCACGATGATGGCGATGGCCACCGTCCCCAGAAAGACGGCGATAAGTTGCGGCTTGAGCACACGGCGCAGGATGATCGTCTCCGGCAGGCTCAGACCAACCACAGCCATCATGAACGCTAACACGGTGCCAAGAGCAGCGCCCTTTTCCATCAACGCATGGACGATCGGGATCACGCCCGCCGCGTTGGAATAGAGGGGGATTCCCAGCACAACCGCTGCCGGCACCGACCACCACTGGTTGCGGCCCATGATATCGGCCAGGGCACTCTCCGGCACATAGCCGTGAATGGCAGCGCCGACGGCAATGCCAATGATAACATAGAGCCACACCTTGCCCACGATCTCGCGCACACTCTCAACCGCCCGTGCAATGCGTTGTTCCCAGGTCAGGTGCTCGATGAATACGTCGTTGCTGACCTGTATCTGCCACACGAAATCCTCGACGTAGCGCTCCAGATGCAACCGCCCGATGATTATGCCGGCGACAATGGCAATGACAAGTCCGGAGCCGACGTACATGGCAGCCACCCGCAGACCAAACAAGCCGTAGAGCATCACCATGGCGACCTCGTTGATGGTCGGGGCGGCGATGAGGAACGAGAACGTCACCCCTAACGGGATGCCCGACTCGACGAAGCCGATGAAGAGCGGCACCGCCGAGCAGGAGCAGAAGGGCGTGACGATGCCCAGCATTGCTGCCAGCACATTGCCTACACCCTGGCGCTTGCCTCCCAGCAAGAGGCGCGTGCGCTCCGGGCTGAAGAAGGTGCGGATGACAGAAATTGCAAAGATCATGCCGGACAACAGGAGCAGGATCTTCGGCACATCGTACAGAAAGAAGGCCACCGATTCACCCAGATGGGAGCCCCTGGCCAGGCCAAGCAGATCATAGGTCAGCCAGGCAGCGAGCGGCTGTACCGAGCGATAGGCGAGCCACCAAGCAAGGACAGCAAGCCCCATAAGTAGGGTGGTGCGGTGGCGCAGAGTTTGTTGTTCTGATGCGGTTTCGAGCATGGTGCTTTGTTCCATGATGCGCCTCTTTTCGTTTGATGGGAAAAGTTAGTGATGATGATCGGCAGCGGCATCCAGCCAAGCGCTGATGTCAGCATCGCTGGGAATGCGCCCTGCACTCTTGACGACTTCATTGATGACCAGACCCGGTGTGGCCAGGATACGGTAATGCATAATGTCCATGAACTCGGTGACCTTTTGAATCTCGATGGGATAGGTTTTACGCTGTGCGATGGTACGCACAATCGCCTCCAGGCGCTTGCAGCTAGGACAGCCCGATCCCAGAACCTTGACGGTGACCACATGTCCTCCTTAATTGAGTAATGTTTGCGTGCTCCCTGGCGACCCTCGCGGCTGCCACGGCAACGCCGGTGGCAAATGGCCCAGAGAAGAAACGGACAATCAGAAGTTTATATTAGAATATCTTAATGAATATTACAACAGTCTATGGTATTTGTCAAGTACTTTTGTGAGGGAATTTTCGAGGAACCCGTGATTGCCCATAACCTCCTCGCGTCGGACGAGGGCCTGGGTATGATGGGCATACCGACTCCGCACTCACCGTTGACAGGGGTGCTATAATCACAAAGGTCGTGACTGCGGCAGATCGTGCCACATTGCAGCACCCTATCCTGTATCAATAACCGGTGCAGCTATGCTTTCTTCCGGGAGATACAAAAATGAGCTACTCCTTCCCGCGACCTCAACCCGACTTCCAACGGCTACGCAAGGTGCTGTTGCGACAGGGCGAACCGGATCGCCTGCCCTTCATCGAGCTCTTCGCCGATCGTGAGGTCATGGAGGCAATCATCGGCGAGCCCATTCCCGTACGCCGTCCCCATGAGCGCGAACTCAATGAAATCGCTCTGAGCCGGACGATTCGCTTCTACTATGAAACCGGTTACGACTACGTTACCGTTGGCGCCAACCTGGATATGCCGCGCAAACGCATCGGCGCAGCCGACACGGCCGCTCTGCCGCGCGATCAGCGTCTGTGGCAGGATGAGTCGGATGGCGTGATCACCAGTTGGCAGGATTTCGAGACCTATCCCTGGCCTAAACCAGAAGACATAGACTTCTACCCACTAGAGTACGCCAGTCGTCACCTGCCAGACGGCATGAAAATCATCTACATCGGGCCCGGTGGACAGCTGGAGAACATGATGTGGCTGATGGGTTATATGCCCATGTCCTATGCCTTACAGGATGATCCGGCCCTTGTCGAGGCGGTTGCTGAGAAGGTTGGTGAATTGCTGTTGAACATGTATGCGGCGGCCACGCAGGTGCCCGGCGTCGGTGCAGTCTGGCTGGGCGATGACATGGGCTTCAAGACGGCAACAATGATCTCGCCCGAGCACATGCGTCGTTATGTCTTCCCCTGGCAAAAGAAGCTGGTGACTCTCGTGCACGCGCACCATCTGCCCTTTCTCTTGCACTCCTGTGGCAATCTCGACGCGATCATGGATGATCTGATCAACGATGTGGGCATTGATGCCAAGCACTCGTTCGAGGATACCATTCTGCCGGTGGCCGAAGCGAAGAAGCGCTACGGCGAGCGTATCGCCATTCTGGGCGGTGTTGATGTTGATGTGCTGTGCCGCTGTAGCGAGGACGAGGTGCGCGCCTACACGCGCCGGGTGATCGAAGCCTGTGCTCCTGGCGGCGGCTGGGCCCTGGGCACCGGCAATAGCGTGGCCAATTACATCCCCGTGCGCAACTACCTGGCCATGCTCGACGAGGGGCGAAGGTTTCGTTATTGAGCGCCGCTAACGAGCCGCCAGCAGCACGGCATTCTGTAGCGCCGCTTCGATACTACCTGTCTCGGCGATACCCTTCCCTGCCTTGTCGAAGGCAGTGCCATGCGCCGTCGTGCCAACGATGACCGGCAGCCCCATGTACATGCTGGCCCCGCGCCGCGTTGCCACCAGCTTGCGACCGGTCGTCGCTTGGTCGTGATACATGCACACCACGCCGTCGAACTCACCCTCACGGGCGCGCACGAAGACGGTGTCGGCAGGGATCGGGCCCCGGGCATCTATGCCTTCCTGCTTCGCCTGATCAATAGCAGGCTCGATCTCATCAATCTCCTCGCGCCCGAAGAGACCACCCTCACCACCGTGCACGTTCAGCGCGGCGACGGCCACACGCGGACGCTGGTACCCGGCTCGTCTCAGGCAGTCGTCGAGGCTGCGGATACGGCGCAGCACGCGCTCGCGCTTGATCAGGCCGGCTATGCTGGCGAAGGGAACATGCTCTGTCACCGACACCGCCCAGAAATAGTCGGTAATGCCCAGGATATAGGCATCTGGACTATGGGTGACGTCGGCCAGGAAGGCAACCTCATCGAAATAATCGTAGCCGGCCAGATGAAACGCCTGCTTGTTGAGCGGCGCCGAGACAACGCCCTGCACCTCGCCCCGGGCGCCCAGCATCACCGCCTCATGCAGGCATAGGGTGGCCGCCTTCCCCATGCCGGCATCCACCGTCGCCCAGGGAATCATCTGGACATGCACACCCGCCGGGCAGAGAACGTCAACCACCGGCGGTGAAAAGCGCGCCTCGGCGACCTGCGTGATGGGCCGGAAGCGCAGGTCTGCGCCCAGTCGCCTCGTATTCTCTTCCATGACACCAACATCGCCAACCACAAAAGGAGAGCACAGGGCAAAAGTCTGTGGATTGGAGAGAAGCTTGACCACAAGCTCTGGGCCGATCCCGGCAGGATCGCCCATTGTGATGGCAATGATCGGTTTGTTCATGATTCTACCCTCATCCTCATTTAGTCAACCAACCGTAGGGAAAAGCTCTTCTGCCACTCCACCCCATCCGGTTTCTGCCAGCGGCCGTTGTCGTCTCTCCCGCTAAGCGCCAGGTGCGACGGACATGTACAGGCAGCATCATGCGGACGCGGGCACTGTCTCAGCCTGTTGCGCAGGGCTTCCACAGTAGAGGCAGCGACGCGATAGCCCACGTGTTCCCATGATGCAGCACCTGACCCTCTGCGGTGGGATTCTTCATAAATGGCGACACACTCGAAGGCACATCGTTCGCAGGCAACAATCTGCAAGACGATCTCATCCGCCCGACTATCGGGCGGCAGGTGGATGCTGTGCGTAATTTGCAGCGAGCCGGGCGTCAGACAATCGGGGCAGACGAAGCCAGGCCGCTGCGCTATGCGCTGACCAAAGGGCAGCGCATAGACGAATAACCCATCGTTGTCCAGCCGCCGCCCGCGCAGGGCCCCGGCCGCATCATACAGGCTGATGCGCGCGATGAAGCGCCGGCCGTCGTGTTCGAGCCTGGCATGCAGGGCGCTGCCGCGCTCCTGCTGATACAGAGGCAGCAGATCATCAGGAAGGGCGACGGCATGCGACAGGATAGACCGCCCGCTGCGCGGGGCGACTAAATGGGCAACCAGGGGTGGCTGTGTGATGGGGTCGTAGAGCGTGCTCAGGAAACGAACAATGACGAAGCGGTCACCAAGCAACCCAACTTGATCGGCGATCCGCCAGGGAAGCGACCAGAGCAGGCGACCATCGCCGGAGATGTGGTGCAGCTTGTGTCTGTGCAGTGTGCCCTCGCGCCAATGCTCGGCGTTGGTGCGCAGGAGGAGATACCAGTCGGCCACGACAATAGCGTCACAGCGACCGACTCGCAGGTCAGGTTCGTTGCCCGTCACATTGACCGTCAACGACCAGATGGCGTCCGGCGTCGTCAGGCGCAGGCGCGTCAGTGTAATCTCCGTTTCCGATACGCGCGTGATCTGCAAACGGCTGGCCGCCCAGACAATGGGCTGGCCGGTCGGAACAACGGAGTGGATCGGGACAGCGGCAAGCATAGCTATAGATCTTTGATCATGTGGATATCACCAGGTTCCAAGTCATAGAGCTTTCTATTGATCATGTGGTTCTCCCGTCGCTCTCTGTTGCTACATCGGCTACATCATAGCAGAGGGCCCGCCATCTGTCAAACGGAACTGACCGTAACTGTTCACCGTTAGGGTAACAGCACTTTCGCCGGAATGCTCCTCGACCCTCCCGCAGGTTACCCAAACCTGCGGGAGGGTATCGGCATGCCGATGCACCTGCTTCCAGGGTAACAGCACCTTCGCCGGAATGCTCCTCGACCCTCCCGCAGGTTACCCAAACCTGCGGGAGGGTATCGGCATGCCGATGCACTTGCTTCCAGGGTAAACGTGAACAGTTACAACTGACCGAAAAAGTCCTTGACAAATCTACTAACTTGTGGTATACGTTTCCAGGAAATTACTAACAGGTAGAATAGTTTATGTCGGTGCGCTATGCGCTCCTGGGATTACTGGCGCAGCAGCCACGCCATGGCTACGAGCTGCGTGCTGCCTTCGAAGCACTGGTGGGCGGCGAGGACAATTGGGACGTCAAACCGCCACAAGTTTATAGCACGCTCTCGCGCCTGGAAGAAAGCGAGCTTGTCGTCGAGGACGCTATCGAAAAGGGTGCTGGGCCCGAAAAGCGCATCTATGCCATTACAGCGCGAGGGCTGGAAGAGCTGCAAGCGTGGTTCACATCGGCTGTTGTCGGCAACCACTTGCGAGATGAGTTCTTTGTCAAGCTGATGCTTAGCCTGGCAGCAGGGGATGATCTGACACGCAAGGTTATTCAGGTGCAGCGAACGGCCCTTTATCGTGAGCTTCACCGCGTCACCGAGCAGCGGCAACGTGCAGATCCGCAGACCGAGCTGGCGTACATTCTACTGTGGGACAAGACGGTCATGCACCTGGAAGCCGACCTGCGCTGGCTGGACATGGTAGAAGCCCGCCTGGACGACATGAAAAAGCAGCCGCTGCCCCAACCCGAGCCCAAGCCTCGCGGGCGGCCGCCCAAAAAAGGGTGATTATTGTGATGCCCAACACCGTCTTCGGGCATCGGTGATTTAACCGCGCTACCACACAAAAGGAGAGAGTTCCATGCCAATCGTGCAAACGGAGAACCTGACAAAGGTCTACGGCAAGGGTGAAACCGCCGTTACAGCACTGGACCACGTCAACATAACGGTGGAACCCGGTGAGTTTCTTGCCGTCATGGGGCCTAGCGGCTGTGGTAAGTCCACCCTGCTGCATCTCATCGGCGGCCTCGACCGCCCCACCGAGGGACGTGTCATGGTGGATAACAAGGATCTATCTACGTTGGATGATGACACCCTGACCGACCTGCGCCGCCACAAGATCGGCTTTGTCTTTCAGTTCTTCAACCTGATTCCGGTTCTGCCGGCGCTGGATAATGCCGCTCTGCCACTGCTCCTTGACGGTGTCAAGCCATCCGAAGCCCGGGCGCGAGCCACAGAATGGCTACAACGCCTGGGGCTGGGGGGCCGCCTGAACAACCGGCCCGACCAGCTTTCCGCCGGGCAACAGCAACGCGTGGCCATTGCCCGCGCCCTGGCCATGGAGCCGGCCCTCATTCTGGCCGACGAACCAACCGGCAACCTGGATACTCGTTCGGGAGATGAGATCGCCGGGCTCTTGCGCCAGATTGTCGGCGAATGGAATCGCACGGTTATGATGGTCACACACGATCCGCGCATCGCTGCCTACGCCGATCGCATTGTCTTCTTGAAAGATGGCAAGGTTGTTGACGAAACCAGACTGAGCGGCGAAGGCGGGCAGACCGATGCAACCGCTGTGCGGGCAAAGGTCGAGGCGCTACGATAGTAGCAACGCGGTAGATTGAGGAGCTCACCATGAACATTCAGCTATCTCTTGCCCTGCGCTATTTGCGGGGGCGTCTCTTGCGCACCACCCTGACAACGCTGGCTATCGTCTTCGGTGTGATGATCCTCTTTGGATTAGGCACGATGATTCCCGCCATGAGCCAGATCTTCCAACAGGGTGCGGCAGCAGCCGCCAACAAGGTGGATCTTACCGTCACCAGCGCCAGTGGTAGCACGTTCAGCATGCAGCAGGTGAATGTCCTGCGTCAGGTGGACGGCATCGCCCAGGTCACCGGATCGCTACGCCAGAACATCGTTATGCCGACAAGCTTGCTGCCCGCGTCTGCTCAAGGCAAGGTTAGCTCGGTGACGGTGGTTGGCCTGGATCCTGCCACTGCGCAGACTGTACGTAGCTATCCTCTGGAGAACGGGCGTTTCCTGACGACCGGCGATGCTAATGCGATGCTCGTCCCGGCCAGCCTTGCCGGCACTCTCGGCCTACATACAGGTGATACCTTCACCCTGCCATCGGCAGAGGGCACAACCACGTTCACGGTGGTGGGTATTGTCGGCTTGCCTATGCTGCCCGGCAATGAAGAGGTTTATATCCCACTTGCCGCGGCCCAGCAACTGCTGAATCAGCCGGGCATGATCAACACCATGGAGGCCATCTTTGTTGGCGGCGCCGACCGGGCCAGGGTAGAGTCTGCTGTACGCGCGAAGCTAGGCCCAGGCTTCAGCCTGACCCAGGTTGATCAAGGCCTCAGTGTGTTCGCCAGCGCCATGAACCTCGGCACAACGGCATTCGACTTCTTCGGCGTGCTGGTTCTGGTGATGGGTGGTTTCATCATCTTCAACACCTTCCGTACCATCGTAGCCGAACGTCGCCATGATCTGGGCATGTTGCGCGCCCTGGGGGCCACCCGCCGCATGATCCTGTGGCTGATTCTGACCGAAGGCTTGATCCAGGGGGTGGTAGGCACAGCCCTGGGCCTTGTGCTTGGTTATGGGCTGGGCTTGCTTGCCGCGGCTGCCATTAACCCGGTCATGCAGCAGTACATGCATCGTAGTCTGTCGGCGCCGCCGATCACGCTGGACAACCTGGTCATCTCCATCTCGCTGGGCATCGGTATTACGCTTTTCAGTGGCCTCTTGCCGGCCAGGTCGGCCACCAAGGTAACGCCACTTGAGGCACTACGGCCCTCGGTGGTGGGTGTGGAAACACGCTCACGGCGGCGAGGAGACATTGTCGCCATCGTCATCATCGCTATCGCCGTCTTGACGTTGCTGAGCGGCCAGTCGAAACTGGCAATGCTGGGTGCAGTGCTCTTCATGACCGGCCTGGTACTGATCGCTCCACTTCTGGTCACGCCGCTGGCTGCATTGTTCGGTCGCATCATCGAGACGATCTATGCTCGTGAGGGTGGCATTGCCCGCGGCAACATTACCCGCCAGCCGGGCCGTGCGGCCGTAACGGCGTCGTCCATCATGATCGCCCTGGCCATCCTCATTGCCGTGGGCGGTCTCTTCTCAAGCATCTTGCCAACCGTTTGGCGCCTCAGCGAAAAGAGCCTGGGCTCCGACTACCTGATTATGCCGTCCTCGCTTGTTTTGAGCAGCGGCAACGTGGGTGCCGGCCCGGCGCTTGCTAACGAAATACGCAAGATGCCGGGCATCGCTGCTGTTACCAGCCTGCGCCTGGCCAATGCCACGGTCAACGGTAAGGCGTTACAGGTCATCGGTATTGACCCGCTCGTCTACTCACAGATCGCCGGTCTGGTCTTCAGCGCGGGCAATGAGCATGACGCCTACGCTGCACTGGCAGACAGCCGCGCCGTCATCGCCAACGGCATTTTCGCTGCCTCGAACAACATCAAGCCGGGCGACGTGCTGCCCTTGGACACCGCCGAAGGGCGACAAGACTATCGCGTCGTGGGTATCGGGCTCGATTTTCTGAATGCCAAGATCGCCACCGTTTACATGTCGCAGGCGAACCTGGCCCAAGACTTCCATCAAACCAGCGATGTGATGCTATTGGTTAACCGCGAGCCTGGGGCTGACGCCGCGAGTGTGCGTGCCGGTTTGGAGGCAATCGTCAGCCGCTACCCAACCTTTACGCTTTTCGACTCAACAGCCTTCCGCGCCGAGCAGAAACGCACGTATGACGCAATACAGGTGATGATCAACGTGCTATTGATCGTGCTAACCGTACCCGCTTTGATTGCCATGATCAACACATTGGCGATCAGTGTCATCGAGCGCACCCGCGAGATCGGCGTGCTACGTGCTGTGGGTAGTACACGCCGGCAGATCGGGCGTATGATCCAGGCCGAGAGCCTGCTCCTGGCAGCGCTCGGCACGGCCTTTGGCATCCTGGCCGGGCTGTGGTTGGGCTATGCAATTGTGGGATCTCTGGGCGGGGTTATGGGGATGAGCGGCTTCGTTGGCAATTACAGCTTCCCGCTGGCCGGTGTTTTGGTGGCGATTGCCGCCGGCTTGCTGCTGGGTGTGCTCGCTGCCACCATTCCCGCCCGCCAGGCAGCCAGGTTGGACATCGTCACCGCCTTGCATTACGAGTAATCGCCGATGGATGTGCTTTCTTGCTGACTTTCTGCCGATCCAGGGCCGACCCGCGGTGGTTTGCCCAAAAACCGGCGACGGCCAGAATCCAGAGCCAATGCAAAAAAGGGTCAGTTTCTCGCGAAACTGACCCTTGCTAATTCTTTTTGGAGGCGACGAGCGGATTCGAACCGCTGAATAGGGGTTTTGCAGACCCCCGCCTTAGCCTCTTGGCCACGTCGCCCTCACGAGCAACTGTAGTATAGCATAAAAGCAACGAGAGTGCAAGATTTTTCCCCTGGTGATTTGGACGCTCCACTCCTCTGCAATCAGGCCACATCCCCAGGCATGGCCCTTACTTGCGAATAGTCGCTCCCAGCTCCTGTATCAGCCGCTTCTCGATACGAGCATGGACATCGGCGACCTCGGCGCTGGTTAACGTGCGATCTCCTGCCTGGTAACTGATCGAATAGGCCAAACTCTTCTTGCCCGGTGGAATGGGCTCGCCCTGGTAAACGTCGAAGAGACGAACCGATGCTACTAACCCACCACCGGCTCGTTGAATTGTCTCTTCGATTGCCGCTGCCGGTACGCCCTCCTCGACGATGACGGCAATGTCCTGCACCACCGCCGGGAAACGCGGCAATGGACGGTAGCCGCCCGTCTGCGTTCCCGGCCATCCGACCAGGCCGATCAGGAGGCTTAAGTCCAGGCCCATGACATAGGCCCGCTCGGCAATGTCGAAGTTCTCGCAAACATCGGGATGAATCTCTCCCAGCAATCCAACCGCTTGTGGCGTATCATAGGTCACCGACTTGCCTTTTCTGCCGGTGCTGCGCTCGACATTGATCATGGCCATGCGCCCCGGATGGAAGCTGGGATGGCGGGCAGGCACATAGCTGACGCGGAAGGATGGTGGCCGTATCCCCATCTTCGCCAGCACTGTTTCTGCTACACCCTTGAGATCGAAGAAATCGTTCTCCTCACGCTGCCCCCAGGCAGCAGCACTGCGATACTGCCCACTGGCAAGCGTTAGCACGCGTCGCTCATCTGGGAGGTCGTCGCCCTGGGGCAGATAGACGCGGCCTATTTCAAAGATGGCGACATCGTGGTCCTGATGACGGAGATTGCGACTGAGCGCCTCCAACAAACCGGGGAAGGCCGTTATGCGGACGATGTCCATCTCAGCCGTCATAGGGTTGGCCAGGCGCAACGGCTCTTCATTCAGGGCAAGCAAGCGGTGGAGCAACGACTCTGGCAGTGTGGTGTTATCCGCCGTAACCCCTGCTATGTCTTTGGGCAACATCCTGGCAGTGGTGCGTTGGTTGGTCAGCGAATAGAGGATGACCTCACTGTAGCCGCAGCCGACCAGTGTATCACGCAGGATCTCTTCCCACTCTCGCTCCGGCCCGCTGAGCCGCTCGGTAGGAATCGGCGCTTTGATCATCGTCGTGGGCATGGCGTCATAGCCCACGCTGCGCGCCACCTCCTCGATCAGGTCGGCAGGGATGGTCACATCAACACGGCGCAAGGGCGCCGTCACGCGCAAAGAGTCGGACCCAATCGCCTCGGTTGCGAAGCCCAGAGCACTGAGGATACGGGCAATCTCAGCCTGGGCGAGGTCAATGCCGAGGATACGTTTGACCTCGCCGGTCGTAAGCATGACCGGTGGGCGTTCTCGCTTCCCCGGATAGGCATCGGCAACCCCTTTCGCCGCAGTGCCGCCGGCCAATTCCAGTATCAACCTGGTGGCGCGGCGGGCTGCCGGAATGGTTCCTTCGGCCGGCAACCCCTTCTCAAAGCGACGCTGGGCCTCGCTGGGAATCTGCAAAGCACGCGCCGTACGGCGGATGCTCGTCGGCAAGAAGTTTGCCGATTCGAGGAGAACAGTCGTCGTGTTCTCGGTAACCTCGCTATCCAGCCCCCCCATGACACCGCCAATAGCGATAGAGCGATCGGCATCGGCAATCATGCACATGTCGCCGGTCAACTCGCGCACCTGATTATCTAGTGTCACAATGGTTTCGCCCGGTCGGGCTCGTCGGACGATGATTTTGTGGCCATGAATGCGCTCATAGTCGAAGGCGTGCAGTGGCTGACCCGTTTCCCACATCACATAGTTGGTAATATCAACAACGTTATTGATAGGCCGCATGCCGGCAGCGATGATACGCTCCTGCAGCCAGCGCGGTGACGGCCCAATCGTTACACCGCGAATCAGGGTCGCCGAGTAGCGCGGACAGAGGTCAGGATCGGCAATCTCGATGCTGATAGCCTGTGTGATATCCTCTCCCAGCTCCGGGTAATCAATGGGCGGTTCACGCACGGTGAGCAATCGTCCATCGCGTATGCTCTGTACGGCGGCCACCTCCTGGGCAACGCCCAGCATGGACAGACAATCCCAGCGCCCCTTGATCTCAAGCACGAAGATGCTATCGCCCAGATAGTCAACCAATGGTGTACCGACCGGGGCGTCGGCAGGGAGAATCATGATGCCGCTATGATCATCGCCCAGGCCAAGCTCTAGCGCCGAGCAAACCATACCTTCCGACGGAATGCCGCGCAGTTTCGTCGGCTTAAGGACGACCTCCTCATGCTGCTCAGAGTGGCCGTTTCTGAGACGCGCCCCAACCAGGGCCACCGGGACCTTGTCGCCGACGGCCATGTTGAAAGCACCGGTGACGACGGTGATCGTACCTCGGCCGTAGTCGGCGGTTGCTAATTGCAGACGATCGGCGTTGGGATGGGGGGCGAGCGCCGTGATCTGGCCGACAAAGATACGCTCGGGATCCCACGATGCCCCGATGCGTTCAATCGCGCCGACTTCGACGCCGGCCATGCTCAGCCGGCGAGCAAGCTCGTCAACCGGGATATTAATATCAACGTAATCGCGCAGCCACTTCAGTGATACCCTCATCAAAGCCTCCTACGATCGGTGGTCGGTATGTCGGTAGTCAGATGTCAACGGTCAGACGGTCATGCATGTCGTCAGGCACCCCACGAGTACCCCACCAGCCTGCCGCGCACGGTCTGCACCCAAATCTTCTGGCCCGCCTGATATGCAGTGACCGTGGCCGTTCCCTGGGCTGCCTGGTTGCCGGGGCCCGGGACGTTGATGACGCGAACGTCGGAGATGACGATGATCAGGTGGCCGCCGGCGGCAGCTTCGGCGATGTACGAGTCAACCTCATCGGGTTTGACGCCTCGCACGTTTGCCTCACCGTAGCGCCGGGGCTCCACGGCAAAGCCATCTTCGACCACGATGATCGTCGCCTGCCCCAGGTCTGGTATCCGGCCGGCAACGGTGCGCAGAGCGAGGGCAGCCATCTCGTTCTCACACCATCCGCGTGTGCCCAGGACGCAGGCAGCGTCTGCCGAGCAGCCGGTAGCAAGCGATGCCAGCATGGTCACAACGGCCCACACAAACAGCCAATGGCCCCGCGTCTGCATGTTCACCTGAACTGTCTCAAGAAGCGTAAGTCGTTGCCGTAGAACAGGCGAATGTCATCAATGCCATATTTCAACATGGCCACACGTTCTGGTCCCAGACCGAAGGCAAAGCCACTGTAGATGAGCGGATCATAGCCGACACCGGCCAAGACGTTGGGATGCACCATGCCGGCGCCGAGGATCTCCAGCCAGCCACTACCTTTGCAGACACGGCAGTCCGGGTCTTTGCCATCACACCGATGGCAGGAGATGGCCACCTCGGCACTCGGCTCGGTGAAGGGGAAGTAGTCGCAGCGGAAACGCACGCGCCGCTCTTCGCCGAACAATCGCTTCGCCATCGTCGTCAGGACGCCCTTCATATCGCCGAAGGTAATGCCCTCATCAACGGCCAGACCTTCGATTTGATAGAACATGGTTTCGTGGGTGGCATCGGTTGCTTCGAAGCGATAGACCTTGCCGGGCACAACGACGCGCACCGGGGGGCGGGTCCGTTCCATGACGCGCGGCTGAGCCGGCGAGGTATGCGTGCGCATGAGCATCTCGCCCATGCGCGTCGGGTGGGCAATGTAGTAGGTGTCCCAGATATCGCGTGCCGGATGGTCTTTCGGGATATTGAGCATCTCGAAATTGTAGCGATCCCATTCGACCTCCGGCCCTTCGACCACCTGGAAGCCCAGTCCAATATAAATGTCCAGGATTTCGCGAATGACCTGGGTAACGATGTGATGCTGACCCAGACGCACCGGTCGGCCGGGAAGAGTAACGTCCACGGCCTCGGCTTGCAGGCTACGTTGCCGTTCCTGGCGCTTGATCTCCTCGGCGCGCGCCGCCCCGGCCGATTCGAGTAGCGCTTTGATCTCATTGGCCACCTGTCCCACACGCGGTCGCTCGGCCGGGGGGAGGGCCCCCAACCCGCGCAGGACGGTCGTCAACCTGCCTTTCTTTCCAAGATAGGTGATGCGCCATTGTTCGAGGGCAGCAGCATCGGCAGCTGCAGCCAACGCTGCCAGCGCCTCATCACGTAATGCCTGGAGCTCGTCAATCATGATCCTTCTCCCTTGGGTCTATCGTCTGGTCAATGCCGAACAGGACAGCGCAGGGCTATACCTTCCCCAATGAGGCTGTCGTCGGCGAATTGTGGGTGCTGCGCACCCGGCGTGCTCAATGAGCAAACAAAAAAGTGGCTGCCCTCCAGGGACGAAGGACAACCACTCCGCGGTACCACCCTGTTTTCCCCGATATTGTCGGGGCACTCATGTTGGGACGTCATGCCCCAACGGCATGTATCCCCTGCTTCGGTAATGGGAAGCACCCAGAGCAGGCTACACACGGGGATGTGCACGGCGACGACTTTTTCGTCGTCAGGCCATCGGGCCGGGCAGCCCGTTCAGGCGCATCCTCGTTTCACCTGTCGGCTCAGGAGTGAACTTCAGTTGGATCGCACCCAAGAGGGCTTGCAGTCGGTGACCCTCTCTCCCTGCAGGGCTCCCCAGCCTACTCTCTCCGTCATCGCCTTTGTCATCTTGAGGCAAGTATAACCGGCTGAGTGTGCTTTGTCAAGAGCCCGGGCCGGTGTAACTGTTCACCCTTAGGGTAAGGGAAGTTGGAAAGCGGTCTCCATATCCTCCCGCAGGTTTGGGTAACCTGCGGGAGGGTATCGGCATGCCGATGCACTTGCTTCCAGGGTAACCGTGAACAG
>Ga0272448_1003509_pt1 | contig 18615 bp, 18 predicted proteins | sample YNPCB0191_FD_202220 | JGI IMG/M metagenome (GOLD analysis project Ga0272448, IMG submission 202220) | Hot spring sediment microbial communities from Yellowstone National Park, WY, United States - YNP-CB-019-1 | ecosystem: Environmental > Aquatic > Thermal springs > Hot (42-90C) > Sediment... | reverse complement strand
TCATTTTAAAGGGAGAATAAAAATTAAATTGATAATTGATTTTGTAAAAATATTTAATTAACCTCAATAAAATAGAAAGATATATGCAACATTTCTGTAATGAAGATTTATTTGATTTAAGAGCTGAATCACTGCTTGAGTCTGAGTCATTAACTAATCGTACTCTTATTCATATAAGAATTCAACAAAGGACAGCCAATAAAAAAATAACAACCATTCAGAATATAGATAAAATATCGACTATTGACTTAGATTATTTTTTACGAACAGTAAGGAAATATTGTGATTGTGGAGGTTCAATTATTAAACATAAACAATTTGGTTTAGTAATACAATTACAAGGAGATCAAAGAGAAAAAATTAAAACATATTTAAAAAATAATAATTTGGTTCCTATGAATGATATTATCATCCACGGATATTAATTTAATTATATCTTTAAACAAATTAAAGAATTAGAATCAAGATTAAATAAATAAAAAAAAATATTTTTAATACATACTAAAATATGACTACTCAAAATTTAGAGACTAAAACTAAACGCCCGTCTGATTGGTCTTGTGCCATTAAAATAGTCTGTGGCTATCCTGAGATGAAAGGTATTCGTGCTAATAAGGTTTCCAGTGGCTTAAGTCCTTTTTGGAAGGAAGGTAAAAGTAAAGGTTTAGCTGGTCAGGGATTAATTGATTTTGCCTGTCCACGTGCTAAACAACAATTACTCCAATTGATTTCTAGTGGTCAATTAATCCCTTCTCAATCGCCTAGTTCGCCTAGAAGTCCTAAAACTCCAAGAAGTCCACGTTCCCCTCGTGCCACTAAAGGTAGACGTGGTAGAAAATCAACTACTACTACTACTAATGAAAATGAGTTAGAAGCCTTCTCGCCTGAAGAATTAGGTGAACTCACTAATTTTGGTGGTGCTGATGGTTATGGTGGATATGGAAATACAGATGATGGCCGATATGCTAATTTTGATACTGATAGTGGTTATGGTGGATATGGAGGAGGTAGTTATAATGGTAATACTGGAGTAGCTGGTGCTGGTAGTTATGGAGGTGGTAGTTATGGAGGTTCCACTACAGGATTAGGTGGCTATGATGGTTCATCAGGAGGTTCCACTACAGGATATGGTGGATCATCAGGAGGAGGTTATGGTAATGTAGGAGGTTACGGGGGTGCAGGTAGTTATGGAGGTGCAGGAGGTTATGGTGCTGTAGGTAATTATGGAGGAACTAGTGGATCTAGTTATGGTGGTGTAGGTAGTTATGGGGGTGCAGGAGGATACGGAGGTGTTGGAGGGGCAGCAGTAGGAGGAGCAGTGGGTAATGGAGGAGGTAGTTATGGAGGAGGTAGTTATGGAGGAAGTAATTATGGAAGAGCAGATGGATATGATGATGTAGATGAAGGATATGATGGAGGATATGGATATGATACGATTGAAAATAGGGGAGCATTACCATTTTCGACGGGAAACACAGACACATATGGAGGGGTATATGGAGGAGCAGATGGATGTGGATGTGGAGGAGGAGCGGATGGAAAAGCTACTAAGCGGAATACAAGATATTAAGAAAAAAGATAAAGATTAAAAATTGATAAAAATAAAATAAATGTCATTTATAAAATGACATCTATTATTATTATTAATAATTGTACAACTAAATTCCCAGTCATCATTGCAAAAGATAAAGAAACATATACAGTTGATCATAATTGTTCAATTACATTATGTAAAGGTGATTGTAGTACATTGACCATTAAATTACATTCGGGATCAGTTATTAATATTGGATTAACAACAGTACAACATGAGACAGCGTTTATAATAACTTCAAATAAAATAATTGAGATACCAAGTAAATATTTAATCTCAGAGAAATTTAATAGGTATATGAAACATATTAAAGATTATGAATATCTTAATAATATTGAATGTGAAGATTGTCTCAAATTTATGAAAAGAATACGTATCCATCATCATTGTTAAAAATTAAATACTTAGAAAAATAAAACATTAATTTAAAATGAAGCAATGTTTTATTTTAAGAACACATTTGTGGGATGAGGTTAATAAAAGATTAGCCGAGCAGTATTGTCAAGATTTATTTAATTATTGTGATTTTATTGTCTGTTTAAATGTCAAAGACAAATCTAATTTAAATATTATTAGTAATTGGTTGCAATTCTGTAATGATAATAATATTAAACTCTGTTTGATGTGCGAGTCCGATATTTACCGTGATTATCCTCATTATAAAGGAGTTTGGTTACATAGTCAAAATACATTTATTTATTGTTATCAAAAATTAGCACAATATGATTATTATTGGTTTGTTGAATATGATTTACGGTTTACTGGTTCCATTAAAGAAGTTTTAATGGATCATGAATTTTATATTCATGATTTACTTGGAACACATATTGAAGATTATAATTCTTCAAAAGAATGGTATTGGTGGAATGAACAGAATATTAATTTAGATATTGAACTTAAAAACAGATATAAATATTTTCCGGCAATATCTCGTTTAAGTTATCGTTTATTAAATAAATTATCTATTGACGCCAAAATTACTTATTCCGTAATTGAATCATATGTACCCACTATATGTGTTAAATATTTTGGGATTAATAGTTTACATAATCTAGATACTAAATTTTGGACTTCTAATACAGTTAGATATTCACCAATTCATGGGAATGATAATTTTTATCAACAGTCAATCAAAAATGATAACTATAATTTATTATTTCATCCAATTAAAGGTTAGTTAGTAACCAATAATTTAATTAACTGTCATAGTTAATTAAATCTAATAGTGATTAACCTTTAATTTAATTGAAGGTTAGTTAAATCTGATAACAATTAAGTTTCAATAAATATTCAATCAGATAATTAATCATAAAGTAGGTAGCAATGGCTCCATAAACATCCATAAAATAGTGACCATTGATAATCAATATAAATAAGATTTCATACATCATAAAAATAATAGCTAAAATTTTTATTAGCATAGAGGTTGTATTATAAAATTCTAAACCCATAATTAAGGCGATGAGAGTATGACCAGAGAAAAAGAAATCATTAGTTACTTGATAGACCATGGTTAACGTCCCAAATTGAGGATCAAACCATATCATATCTTTTGGTGTAGGTAATCTGTTAATAAATTGACACATCTGTCTTAAAATCAGTCCAATAAATAAGGTTATAATAACTTTATAATTATTATAGAATAAAAAATCATAAACCATATAAATTAAACTTAAATCTATTAATAAGGTTGATATAATAATATTATATTTAGCTAATTGATGATTATTTTTAAACCAACTATTTAAATTACTTATTAATTGACAATTATGTATTCTATCTATTATTTCACCTTTAGCTTCGACATCTGTTGATAATAATTTTTGAGTTATAATCCAAAAAGTATATATTATCAATAATATACTAATATTGAGTAACATTAATTAATCCTATTTTTATTAGTTACACTCTGTTGTTTTAAATTCATTTTTATGAATTTTTTATTATTAAATAGCAACGAGAATTAGAACATAAATAATACCAATACTTTAGGATAATTGGTGTTGAAATTATTTTTAGAATCAAATAAAAAATAATTTTTTATTTGAAAATGTACAATCAACCTTTTCGTCAATTAAATAATTCATTAGCGCCTAATATTATTTCAACAGAATATAAAAGATCAGTAGCACCTCAATATTATAATCCGTTGTCTGCTGGATCAATAGCTCCTCAATATCATAATGCTATGTCTGCTGAATCAATAACTCCTCAATATTATAATCCAATGTCAGTAGGAACCATCACTCATCATTTTTCAGCTGATGGAGCTTTATATTCAGCCGGTGGAGGATTTTTAGGGAGTGCTATAGGTGGGCCTATAGGCGCAGCAGCAGGAGCTGCATTGGGATCATTAGCCCATAATAAAATAAGTCATACTAATGAACCATGGCAAACTACAGCAGGGAGCACATTAGGAGGTGCTATTGGATCAACACTGGGTCCTATAGGAGGAGGATTAGGTGCCGGACTGGGAAATTATGCCAGCAATAAAATTATAAGAAAATCTTAACATTTATGTTTACATTTATGTTTGGATTTACAATTAATAAAAGGATCATTGGGATTAGGGTGACAATTAATAAATCTTTCACAACAAATAACATTAATATCAGGAGTAGTAGATTGACAAGGTGATACAAGTATATTATCAGTACAATCAATATGTAATTCATAACAGGTGACTCCAGGTATCACTATAAATGGATTACGATTTATAAATAAAGTAAAATCAGGAAGTAGAACAAATATTCTAACAGGATCAACATTAGTGACACTAATAGTTAGAGTTCTTTGTGAAGGATCAGTGATATCAAATGTATATTTATTACGTACAGCTCCATCAACAGTAAATTGAATAATAGTGATGAGACGTGGTATGATATTAGTTTTATTAATTAGAGTAATATCTACATTAGTTATAGAATCCATTTTAATAATAATATTATTAAAATAAAAATTTTTTTATCTCAATCTCAACGTAAAAGTAATGATTGACTACCACTAATAATTTGAAGTAATAGAGTATAAGGTTTACCTTGTAATGGAATTTCTGAATTACTACTTAATATTGTACCATTTTTTAGGGTCATTACAACATTAAAAGGTGAAAGTTGATAGACCTTTGTAGTAATTAAACTACTTGAATTTGAAGTATAAATATTTTGTATTGATCCACTTACTTTGGCATTTTGTGAAATTGAAATATTACTGATTTGATCATTTGGTATACCTGTATTATTTGAAATAGTTATAGGAATTGATTGTATATTGCCCATTTTTGTATTAAGAAAAAATTAATTTCTCTGATTAATATCTTAATTAACTAATTGAGATATTATTATTTTAGATGCATCTTAAACTTTTTTAGTATTCTTAATTTTTCCCGTGTTCCTCCTATTTTATCTTGTTTTTAATCCTTATTAATAGTTAATAACTCTTTTTTTTCATTAATCATAACCTTTCTTAACAATTGACAATGAAAGTATATGGTTATAATTTTTATAACCATAATTAGATACTAATTTTAATACTCCATCATGAACTCTACTCTATTATTATTTTTTCTCCAAATACCTAATGTACCATCGCCATCAACGAACCCAACAATATATCATCGGGAAATATTAAACCTCGTTGTTGATAAGATACATAAACATATTTGGTATATCCCTATTCATCAGATCTTTGCTGCTGATGTAAATAATCATCTTTCATAGCATCATCAATACTAGAATAATGTGAACATAGAAAAGTCTTTGTAAATATTTAAAAATAACTCGACTGGATTATAAACTTTGTTTTGTATATCAACCATAGATGATCTTTTTTAACTCTGTATTATCTATATTTAACACTAGGTTTACTTGACTAAACCTAATATATTATCTTTTAGTTTTTGTGATCTTCAATACGACATTTAATAACTTTCATTGTCTTTTCAAGAGCTTTCAATGTTCTACAAGTAAATTCAATTGGGTTCATGCCAATCTTGGTATGATGTACAGCTATTATACCTCTGTCTCCATCAACCAAATGAGCTCCGAACCAATGAAAATGAACTCCGTTAACATCTAAACAATTATCACGAAGGGCATTAACATAAATTTCAGCGGTTGAGGGTTCGCCGCACTTACCAGGAATATCAGGAATCATAATTTCATAAAGATTAAGATATTTACCTTTGCTACATTCAGCTGAATATAAGGCATTATTGGCCAACGGTGATTTGGATGGTAATCCATTAATTTTAAGATCTTTATTACACATAGTATGTGTAATAGTTACAACACCATTAGCTTTGGAAGGATACCCTACACATGGAAAGATAATAGCATCAGGGAATACTTTTCTCCATTTCTTTAGTAACTTCTCTGCATATTTATCATCTATTTCACATTTGCATTCAGAAGAACTACTTGAGCTGCTGGAATCACAAGAACTACTTGAGCTACTGGAATCACAAGAGCTACTTGAGCTACTGGAATCACAATAACTACTAGAGCTACTAGAATAACAACTTGAACTACTAGAGCTACTAGAATGGCAACCGCAACTTGAACTGCTAGAACTGCTGGAATAACAACCACAACTAGAACTACTAGAGCTACTAGAGTCACAGGAGCTACTAGAACTACTAGAATAACAACAATCACTTGAGCTACTAGAACTACTACTACTAGAACTATCACAACAATGAGGCATTTTAAAAAACGTTAGAAAAAATTTTTAATTTTTTTCTTTCATTAAGGTGTTTTAATTTTAATTAAAAATAAATCTTTTTGTTATTTTAATATAATCATTAATTTATTCTCTATTATTATACTTAATAATTCAAAGTTAGATACTATTACTTATAAAAAAATTTTCATTTAATTAGTGGGTAGGTATATAAATCTAGAAAATTGAAATTTAGATCTATAAAATATTACATTTAACTAAATGCTACACTTTAAGGAATATGATACAAATGGTTATTTTGCTATCAAAGTTGGTTATAATACTCCTACTGAAATAATTAAACTTTTATCGGTTAATCCCACTAAATTAATTGACACTGATCATAAATATCACCATCAGCCAATGTTAGATTATTTTATTGAGGATATTAAACAATTTAATCATGATAATTTTAGGATAGGTGAAAGTAAAAAATACATTAATAAATATTCCGTTATTATAGATAAAGATAAGATATTAAATATTTATATCGGGGATGGTTGGCGAGAATCTGTTAAATTAGGTATCGCGGCTTATAAAAATAAAAGTTATTTAAAATTCATAGACCCCAAACTACAATTAATATTCACTAATAGTACTGAAAATTATCTCTCTATATTAGATCAAATGGGCTTTGACCAAAATATTAGTTCACTTTATTTAGCTGATATTCCTATTTATATTCTATTAAAACGATCTCCTCTCATTTGGGCTTTTATAATTAGCCATTATCGTATGAAATTATTTTTAAATGACAACACTGAATTAGATAAATTACTTTCTCTTGGATTAAAAATGACCTTATTGACTAATTTTACTTCTCTTATTGGTAGTAGTGCGTATTACCATTATGGTACTTCTTATTTTATAGAATCAGTATTAAGTGGTTGTTCTAGATCAGTACCAATATTAAAATCTAAAAATTATAAATATCAAGTTGATAATTTAGAGCCTTTTACTGTTGAGACATTTAAATCATATTTACTAACATTTTTATATGATTCCTCTGAAAATAATAATGTCTGATAACTTTATATTTACTATAATCTAGGGTTAAATGTGAAATATGTGTTCCTATCATATTTATCTCTTGATTCTTAACTATCAGAATAAAATTATTATAAAAAATGAAATATTTAATAAGAATTTTATAACAATAAAATGTTATATTTTAAAGGCTACCACAGAAACGATTCATATCCAATTAAAGTAGGATATAATGATCCTAACCAAATTGTTAAACTGTTATTAACTAATCCCTTTAAATTAATTGATACTGATTATAAATATTATAGTCATGAACATTTAACCTATATAATCAATGATTTAAAAACTATTAAATATAATGATCTTAAAATTAGTGAAAGTCAACAACAGGTTAACAAATATTCTGTTGTTGACTCACAATCGAAATTATTTACCATTTATTTAGGTGATGGTCGGAGGGAAGCTGTTAAATTGGGTATATCAACCTGTTATAAAAAAAAAATGCTTTTTAGAGTTTATAGAACCTAACTTACAATTAATCTTCGCTCAAGATACTGAACAATATCTTGATAAATTAGATCAAATGGGTTTTGATAAAACTATCAGTTCACTTTATTTAGCTAATATTCCTATCCATATTTTAATACGAAGATCACCTCTAATTTGGGCCTTCATGATTAGTGATTATCGTTCCAAAACATTGATATCTGAAGATATTAATAAATCATTGACTGAAAGAGAGCTAGATAAACTTTGTTTTCTTAGCTATAAAAGATCATTATTATCTAATTTTCTTACTATTGAAGATGAACATGATTTATATTTTCATAATCTCCCTTCTTCTTGGCTTCAATGTTGGTTAAGTAATAATTCTAGATCTGTACCTATCCTAAAATATGAAGATACACATCATCAAATCGATAAATTAGAACCTAATAATGATCAAATATTTAAATTATATCTGCTACGATTTTTATATGATCATCGTGAATATAATGATGTCAAATTTACTGATTAAACTATCACTTTATGCACTTATATTAGTTACATTTAACTAATATAATTATCTTAACATTACTATATTAATCTAATGTCTAACAAAGTTATTATTTATCTACAAATTAATTTTAATATGATCTAATTATCTTGATGTTTTTATTTATAATAAACTCATATAGTTAATAATAAATTATTATTATTGACTTAAAATAATATATGATGAAAGTACTATTTATTCAAGTTTATATTATAAGGTTATAACTGAGGCACCCCTTTTAATTTTAAATGTTATCTATATAAATACTATATTTTCAAAAAGGGTGTCTTAGTCTCAACCTAATAATCCCTCTATGATTGAAGTAAAAAATATTATCAGTATTAATCTATAAAAAATAATAATTATGTATATCAACAAAATAATATATAAAAGATAATAATAGTAGTATAAAGTATTGTAATATTACAATACTTTAATTAAGATAACAGCACAGCACCCCCTTTCATTTTAAAATGTTATATATATAAATAGAAAAATCTTAAAAGGGGTGCTGTGCTATTAGTTCAATTAAATTACTATAAATTAAGTAGACATTATTATCAATTTGTGATTTAAATTCATGGATACATAGATTAAAAAAGAACTAATTCAAGCCTAAAATAGAGTCTCAAGTATTAATATAGATAACATTTAAATTTAGTTAAAATTAATATAATTTTACTTTTGTATAGTTATTATAGTACATAACATATTAATAAAGTAGAATAGAATCAACTCAATATAATTATAGATTAAATTTTATAAATATTAGATAATGCTACCTCGCTAACAAGATACGTATCAAAATTAATTTGTCGTCCATATTTTTCAAGAAAAGAGATATAATCAATGTTTTCTTCATATATTAAATTATTATAATATGATGGTGTAATACTGGACTGATCTTTAAAGTCTTTAAAAAAGTCGAAAAGTTGTGCTCTAATTAATAGTAAGTTATTGGTATCTTTCAAACATAATTCTAACATACCATCATAGAAAAAATAAGAATCAGAGGGAAGTAATTGATAATAAAATCCAATATAATTTCCGATTTTTAAATTACAATACTTATCAATATAATTTTGAACTTTTAAAGGAACACAATTAAAAGTGATAGGTTCAAGTAATTCAAAGGTAAATAATAATCCTTGAGCTAAATTAATATATTTAAGATCGGGGAATTCACCTTTTTTAGTTAATTCATGTACTCTATTTAAAAAGAAATGAAATAAAACGGCAATAGAAGTATCAGATGATAATGTAAAGTATGAATATGCATTTAAAGGTAAGGTTATTTCTGATTTAGCTTGACTTTTGATCAAGTTTGAAAAACTTGTACTATGATATAAATGCGTACCCTTAGGTAAAGTAAGTGTTTTGATAGTTGTAAGTATCTTAAGATAAAAATTATCAGCATTAAGATTAAGATAATTAAGTTTAGGAAAGAGATATTTTCCATTGATAATACACCCAATTTCATGTAATAAATTTAAGAATCTGGGTAGCATACTACAATTAATTTTATTATTCCAGAGATGATATTGATAATTAGAACTCATTTTCTTGATCAGTTAATTAATTTTAGATTTATTTTTATCTCTATTTATTCATCATAATAACAATTATCATATAAATATCTCTAATTGTTATTATTATCATATAATATCTCTAATTGTTATTATTGAATATTACTGCAATGATTTAGTGTGATATCACCTTCTTAATTTATAAATGGAAATCCCATCTTCTATCTGTATTTAAATTGAGATAGTTATGGTAGATATCAAATTTTATTAACAATTGTTAACTTAATAATAATTCATTAATTAGTTTATTAAACTGTCGATTACTGATTACTATACTCTAATAACTATTCTTAGCTATTGGTCTATTATTCATAGCATTTGTTATAAATAATGACTACCTTTAACTATTAAACTATTATTAATACTCAACCTTAACTATTGACTTGTTATTAATAGTCATCCTTAACTATCTCATGTTTCTTAACCTAATATTCCTAACTACTAATCTATTATTAGCAATTCCTAACTACTGATCTATTATTAATAACAGATATTATTAGCAATTCCTAACTACTGATCTATTATTAATAACAAATGTTAATACTGATTAATACTAGATATTATTAGCAATTCCTAACTAGTTACATATTATTAACAAGTAACAGTTATTAACAACTAACCTTAAATACTGGTTATAATTAATTATTAACCTATTACCGACAAAATACTAATTATTTTAATGATCTCTTTAATAAATATTAATTCATCATGATAAATTATTAAAGATCAAAAATAATAATTTAAAATTTAATGAGTATTTAGATAATTTGTTATAATAATCAGTATTACAAAAAATGCTAATAATTATTAATACAACTTATTTGTAGATTTTTAACAATTAATAGATTGTTAATTGTAATAATATGAATTTTATTATTTTAATTACAATAATAATTACTAATAACCGATAGGAATATATGATTGTTATTATTTTAATTACAATAATAATTACTAATAACCGATAGGAATATATGATTGTTATTATTAGACATTAATAATGTGGTAGTTGATATAGAAAATAAACGTATAACTATTAAATTAATAGTTATCAATTAAGAATGAAATGATTAAGGTAAAGATAAATTAATCTCAATTAAAGTGTTAATTAGTGATTTAAGACGGTTAAAACAATCATTAAAAGTACCTTCAAATTTAAATGAAGGAGCAATATCATTAAGATGACAATCATAAGTTTTATCATCAAATGTATTTTCACCTTGATAATAATGATTGGCCAATTGAGTTAAATCATAATATTTACCATATATTAATAAGATACATTGATCTATATTTTTTTGTCGATTATAATAAAATTTAAAAGCATAATAATCGAATGGATAAGAGTAATCTGATAAATGTTTACGAGTTAAAGCCATAAAAGTATCAGTTAAAGTCAAATTAATAAAGATATCAAAATCAGGACCATAATAGTTATTACAATTTGAGAAGTAATTGAGTTTAATATTTCTAGAATTCTCAAATGCTTTCCAGGTTTGTTTAATAAAGACTTTAACGTGTTGATCATTATAAAATTTATTATCTAGATCTAAATAGCCATAGTTATTATTTTTATAATTAAGATAAGAACTAATACATTTAACTAATTCAGGCAAATCAGTTTCATTTTGATACTTAAACTTATATGATTTCTTTCTCAGATCATGATTGAAAGTATTAATATCTATTTTTTCTCTTTCATGGTGATAGTAATGTTTTCTACTTTTATCATTTACGTCTTTTAAAGTAGGACTAATATAAAGTGTATAATTCCCAGCTTTATTGTCATAAGGAATAATACTGCATTCCCCAAGATCAAGAATAAAAGTAAAATCATATTTATTAATAGTTGCACTGTTGGGTTTAATCAATTGACCATTAGAAACATTAAAACCTTGTTCTGTTAATAAATGGGGTAATCTTAAAAGGGCTCCAAATCTATTATCAATATATTCTTGATAAGTATTACTATCAATTAAATTTAAGAAATTGGTTAATTGTGTGGTGGAGGTATTTTGACAAAATATATCACAATACATATCTATTTGTACACCATTCATCTCTATATCCTTAACACACAATATTCCTGGAATACAATCACAATCATCCTCAAATTGGATAATAAATTTACAGTTATTCTTACCACAATAAAATATGTAAACAATATTATCTCCACCACATGATGAGACATAACCATTAGTAAATTTTTTAAGATCTTTGACGATACTATAAATTTGTATTCCATAACTTAAAATTTTATTAATGCAGTCATAATATATACGTTTACAAACTTGACTAGAGGTTTCTTCAGAATTTTCTTTCTTTTTTAGAGGTAGACGTTTCTTTTCAGATCTGGGATTTAATTGTTTTTCAAGAGACTCAAATGGATTGTACATCAATAAACTACTTGGTACACCTATATTTTCATATGTTGATGTTATATCAACATAAGGAATACTTTCATATTCTTGATCAATATTTTGACCAAATATCATAAGTTGATCGAAAGATAATGAAGACTGACTGTAAATAGTAGTTTTACAATTAATTGGTGTTCTTTTCGCTTCTTTTTATTGTTCTCGAGATTGATAATGTTGATAGTAACGATCGCGCTGATGTTTAAAACATTTAGCTTGTTCAATAAAGAGATCCATTTAATATTAATTAATATTTACTTTTTTAATATTCACTTTTTTAAGTAATCAAACAGACTATCGATAATATCAGTAATAATATATAATAAAGAAGAATAAAGATCTTGTAAATACATGAATTTTTTATATTAATCAGTAAAATATTATTTTGAATTCAAATAAAAATGGAACAATTACCGATCGAACTTTTATATGACATTGCATTAAAAAGTGAACCTCATCAACTCTTTATCTTATGTCAAACTAATTTAAACTATTCACATATTTGTAATGATGAAAATTTCTGGAAACTTAAATATAAAATTGATATAGATCTACCTTTAGCCAAAAATCATACTTTTGGTTCAGCTTATAGGAAATATTTTAATGGTAAACTTAGATATCTACCAGTTTATCTAATGAATAATAAATTAATCGGATTTATATGGGTTAATAATACAGATACTTTACAGAATATTGAAAATGAAATTAAATCATTATCGTCCGATTTACCACCTAAAACTATACTAATTCAGCTTTTAAATAATCATGATCAAGTTTTGTTGGAATTTCAAGAAAATAAAATTACTAATCAAATGATTACTCCTCAAATCTTTACTTTATTAACTAAAATTAATATCAAATATAAAACTATTATTGATTATCTTAGAAATAGAACTTCTGTCTTAAGGAAAGCTTCTCTTAAAGAAACATCATATATAGATTCAAATGGATAATTTTTAAGAAAATGAATCTTAAATAAAATGACATTATATAAAATAAATGTTATTTTCCCTTATTTCTTATTTCTGGTATTATTTTTTCCCCCTTTCGTCTCCAATCAAAATTAAAAAATCTAAAACTGGTGATGATGTTACTTCAAGTTTACAATCCGATATAGTATTCAAACCTTTAGGCACTATAGCGCGTCCAATCAAAATTAAAAAATCTTATCTCTATACTAAAACTGGTGATGATGGTACTTCAAGTTTATATTCAGGTGAAAGACGTAGTAAATCTGATATAGTATTCGAAGCTTTAGGCACTATCGATGAATTAAATAGTTTTATTGGATTATCCATCGAATTTTGCAAAAATCAAGAGCTAACCGAACAACTAAGAATTATTCAACATCTATTATTTAAAATAGGTGCTCATATAGCCACCCCACGAGATTCAAATTCAGAAAAGAAAATTGAATTAACTCAATTTAACCCTAACTATATAACTGATTTAGAACAATGGATTGATCACCTCGATTCACAATTATCTCCATTAACTCATTTTATATTACCTGGTGGTGGCTTATTTAGTTCTCATCTTCATGTTGCTAGAACTATTTGTAGAAGAGCTGAAAGATTATTGATATTATTAGCTAAAACACAACAAATAGACAACTCAATTAATATTTATATAAATAGATTAAGTGATTATTTATTTGTGTGTGCACGTTATTTGTCTAATCAAGAAATTATTTATATTCATAACAAAATTTAATTATAATTGAATCTAAATTTTAGACTTACTTTGATGTGATAAATATCATCTTATAATGTTTACTCTATTTGATTTTGTACAATTATTAATAGTCTCTTGGATCTTCGTTTACATTATGTCATGTCGTCATTGTTTACATAGTAAAAATGAATTACAGCATATGATGAAAAATCTACCTATTGCTTTCGGTTTAGATATAATTATTTATCTTTTGCTTCTCTATTATTCTCCTTCTTCTATGGCACTTCATTAATTCTATTGACTTTATAATATTATCAATTCTATTGACTTTATAATATTATCAATTCTATTGACTTTATAATATTATCAATTCTATTGACTTTATAATATTATCAATTCTATTGACTTTATAATAGTCAATAGAATAAATATTAATTAGAAACCCTCTAGGATAATTTTAATGGCATTTTCTAATTGGAGTGGTCTCATGGTATTATTTAACTTTCTGACAAAATTATTGTGGTGCTGACTTGTTCCAACTTCATCACATCCCAAATTTTTAATAAAAAAATCATATGTTAAAGATGGATACTCCTTTTTTTGATTAAGATATTCTTGTTTAAGGATATCAGCAACATCATTAATCATAGCGCTATTTGGTGTTCGACTATCTAAAGAGGCATCAGGTTCATAATAAATAGCAAATTTAAATTTATTAAGTCCATAAATTGACACATACGCATTAATATCAACATATGAATGATGAATTAATAATTCATTATTATTAACCGATAATATTTTTAATTCAATAGAGGTAATATTCTGATCTCTCAGCTTTTCATAAATTTTGCGTTTATGTTTTCCTAATATAAATTCCTCAGTTTTCTCAGATGATAATCTAACTTGATACTTTAAATCTATATTGGTATTGTTAGCTAAAGTTAAAATGGTATATGAGGTAGTTCTTTTCAGTAGATAAAAAAGTTCTAACAAGTTAACTGTCCGTTGACATTTATGTTTATTAAGTAAATCACAAATAAAACTATCACTTATTATATTAGTTAAATTTTTTAATCTTAATGATGCTAAAGATTCTAAAATTGCATTAATGTTTATTTTCATGAATTTATTTAATAACGGATGATTATCTATTTCATTATTGTCAAAAATATCATACATTTGCTTAAGAATGGTAACCACTTGATCATAACTATAATAATTAATTCTCTTCTCTATCACTAATCTAGCTAAAGCATATTGAACGATAATTAAATTTTTATTATTGATCAAGGTGTCAAATATCATGTTAAAATCATTAATTATTCTATTTTGATGTGGACTGAACAAATTTTCTAATACAAAGTATAATTTCATTTTAGTAATCACTCCACTATCAATACATAACTTATAAATTAAAGTTGTTGATTTCTCACTTAAATCAAATTCATATTCTAAATTATTAAGATATGTATCAATAAGTTGATCTTTGGTAGATAAATCTACATCCGAAGATAAAAATTTTCTAAATAGTTTATCTATATAATGTTCATTATGACGACATACATACCTAATGGACAGTATTTCTATCATTAACTTAGTAGAATTATGTATTTGGTTCAATAGACTTTTTACATATGTTTTAGTTTTAGTTGATAACTTAACAAATCATTCAGACAGGTTCTTAATATTTGATAAGCATCATTTTTATTAAGTTGATTAATTCTTTGGTTATCTTCAAATATATCAATGGCTTCTTCAGTAATAGCTTGCCATAATTCATTAATTGAACTGGGTTTATTATTGAAAGAAGAAGATTTCTCACTGAAATAAATTAAATACTGCTTTATCTGTTCGATTGGATTATCCAGGGAATAATAAGATTCTGATTTAATTTGAGCTTTCATAATTATATCATCATTATATGATTCATATGCTCTAATATATCTCCCTTGTTGATAAAAATCCATTTTTTACTAATATTTGATTTAGATCAATATATATTCATTTTTATCAATATTTAATTATGATTAATATAAATTTATTTTTCCAATAAAAGCTTATACTAATTTTAAGTAAATATTTGTTTCATACTACTCCCCAATACCTTAAATTACTGTCTCTGAGTATTAATCTAATGAGTCTAATTAACTACACTATGAGAATAAGTATTAATAAAACTATTAATACTTATTAACTAATATGATAATTTCTATTTGATTCTTATTTAACCTATTAATAATTTGGTTGCTAAGTCTTAATTAATCTATTAAAATTATTAATTAATCTATTAAAATTATTAATTAATCTATTAAAATTATTAATTAATCTATTAAAATTATTAATTAATCTATTAAAATTATTAATTAATATGTTAACACCCCAGTCAACATATTAACCTTTACACAATTATTAATCTAATTATATTTAAATATAGTATTAAGACTTAGCAACCAAATTATTAATAAATCTGTTAAGCTAATAAGTTTAAATCAATAATACTCAACCCGATAATTATTATTCATTCCTTTAATCAAAGTCAAATTAACAATTATTATTCAACCTTTAATCAGAGTTTATCTAATATTAATAATCAACCCTTCAATTAGAATTAACCTAATGATTATTCAATCTTCTAATAATAATCAATCCAATAATTATTGTTCAACCCTCTAATAATTATCAATCTACTAATTATTATCCAATCTTCTATTAATAATCAATCTACTAATTATTATTCAATCCTCTAATAATTATTATTCAATCCTCTATTAATATTCAATCTAATAATTATTGTTCAACCCTTTAATCAGAGTTAATCTAATAATTATTGTTCAACCCTTAATCAGAGTTAATCTAATAATTATTAATAATAACACCTTTTATAATTATTCTTAATCACCCAGTTAATTTAATGATTATTTATAATAGGTAATCTAATAATTAATAGTTTTATTATAGTTGACGATTTGGTAACGGTCATTCTTTCGATATTAGTTAACTTAATGATTTTTGGTTAAAAACATTATAATTATTATTAATAAACTAGTTAATAATAATCAATCTAATGTTGATAAATCAACGATTATTAATAAGAATACGACTAATGATTATTTATCAACCGGTTAACAATAATTATTAATAAAATACGACTAATGATTATATATTAATAGGTTGATAATTCGTAATTCCTTGATAATGTTTAGTTTTTGTTCCTATTTATTAAGAATAACAATATAAAGATATCTATTAATGATAGACTAGTAATTAAAAATAATAATGTATCATCAGTTTAACAATAATTATTAATAGAATGATTAAATAATATATTATCTTAATTATTAATGTAATATTGGTTAATTAATTTCATGAAGTTAATTAATACCAATTAGGTAAATATTCTTACAAGTTAATTGGGACTTAGTATATTTATAATTTTAATAATTTGAATAACTAACCAAATATTATTAAATTATTTAATAATACTTAGTTCAAATATTATTAACATCTCCCTCTATTTGTCTAGGAAAAACTAGTGTTCTTTTACAAATCATTAAATTACAATTAGTTACTTAATCTTTCTTAAGAAATTGTTTTATAATAAGTTATCAATATGTCATTTACTATTAATTAGTTAAAAAATAAATATCAGCAAAACTAGGGAGTAGTTTTATACTGAGTAGTGTGTGTGCAAGTCTCTACCTCTCTCGGAAAATACGCTTAATTGTGATGGTTTTAGTGACTACTAAAACTATGATTGAAGATCATCTTTTGTTGGTAGTTTCCTCTCTTTTATCTATACTCATGAGTATAAATAAAAGAAGAAGTATACTGACAATAAATAATAATACAACTGGGGGAAATGATTATTGAAAGATTATTTAAGAAACATTGAGTGAGTGATTCTTAAGAGATTATTTAACGATTATGTCTTAAGAATCAGTATCTTTCACAGTTTTACCAAAAACATGAAGCGGGTTAACCATTCTTAAGAGGTTATTTAAGAATCTTTAGATTAACCATTCTTAAGAGGTTATTTAAGAATCTTTAGATTAACCATTCTTAAGAGGTTATTTAAGAATCTTTAGGTTAACCATTCTTTTAAGGATCTTAAAGTTAACCATTCTTAAGAGGTTATTTAAGAATCTTTAGGTTAACCATTCTTTTAAGGATCTTTACGTTAACCATTCTTAAGAGGTTATTTAAGAATCTTTAGGTTAACCATTCTTTTAAGGATCTTTAGGTTAACCATTCTTTTAAGGATCTTTAGGTTAACCATTCTTTTAAGGATCTTTAGGTTAACCATTCTTTAGAGGATCTTAAAGTTAACCATTCTTTAGAGGATCTTAAAGTTAACCATTCCCAAGAGATTATTTAAGGGTGGTTAACCTTATTAATATTAATCAACCTATTAAGAATCATTAACTTAATGATTTTTAACCTACCTAATTAATATTAATCAACCTAATTATTTTTAATCAACATAATGATATTCTATCAACCTGTTAAGAATAATTAAACTAATGATTTTTAATCATTCGCGCTTCCTTTGTTTCAAATGAAACAAGCGAGGGGCTTTGGTTTCAATGGCTCCTTAGGAGCCATTGA
>Ga0272448_1003508_pt1 | contig 18615 bp, 20 predicted proteins | sample YNPCB0191_FD_202220 | JGI IMG/M metagenome (GOLD analysis project Ga0272448, IMG submission 202220) | Hot spring sediment microbial communities from Yellowstone National Park, WY, United States - YNP-CB-019-1 | ecosystem: Environmental > Aquatic > Thermal springs > Hot (42-90C) > Sediment... | reverse complement strand
TGGTTTCACAATTTACAAATTTCTCCAGTACGAGCGCGAGGTCACTCACATCACACCTTTCAGGGTTCACGGCCCCAGGAATCTTGGGTTATCCATGATTGCTCTCGGAACACTAGGGTTGATCGCTGCGACCATCCAACACTGGAAATTACTGAAGAGTCTCAAGAAAGAAGGGCTGGAACCTATGTGGTCCATTTCCCTATTGGTAGCGGTACTTGTAACACTCCTTGGGGTTCTCACCTTTGCCAGTGTGCTCTTCCGAATGGGACCATTCTGATACCGGAATGCGGCGCATATGGCTTTCTATTATCTGATAACTTACATAGTCTTTACCTTTGCGATGGCCGTGATATTGGGCTCTGTGTTTGCATTCGCCTCGGCCGATCGCATATCTCAGCGAGCCGCACTCGTATCGGCGGCGGCCGGTATTTCAATTGCATACATATTTGTTGACCTGCTACCAGAGTTGGCAGAAAGTCAGTCTGCATTCTTAGCGGCGCATCCAAGTCGCCACCTGCTCTTCCCTGAGGCGCGAGTATACATAGCAGCACTGATCGGCTATTTGCTCTTCTTTGGCATCCGCCTAAAGCTCAACACCGGCGGAGATTCCCCGCACTCATTACTGTACAGATTAGACATCATCGGATACTCGGCATATGTGTTTGTGATTACGTATCTGATGGTGCATAGACCAGGTGGACGGATAATCCCTTTGCTGCTTTATACCACCGCGATGACATTTCATTTCCTTGTCATAAACTATGCTATGGAGCGCGAGTATCTCAGGCGATACAGATCACGAGGCAGGTGGATACTATCTATAATGGTACTTCTTGGTTGGCTAGTAGGCGTATCTGCCAGGGTCTCACCGTCGGTACTTACGACTATGCTGGGTCTTGTGGCCGGTGGAGTGATAATCAACAGTGCCGGGTCTGAGATGCCCAGAGATCCGAATGCATTCAGGTATATGGCGCTTGGCTCTGTCATCTACGCCGTCATCCTGCTAATCAGTACGAGGCTCGATACGTTTTAGTCCCACGCCGATTTACTTAGGGAACTGTCAGGGATATGACCGGATGCCCGTACTGATTTGGATCGGAGAACTTCATTGTCTATCACATCTATTTGGTCGAGCAGTAGGACATCTGGGGAGGTATGGGATCTACTCCCCAGATGAAGAATTCACGTCAGATGAGACTACGGTGACGGAACGACCTGGTATACAAGGGTAGTCCCCTGATATGTCGGCATGTAATATACTCCACCACAATTCTGATAAGTTACCCCGCCGACGACCACCGGAACGCATCCTGAAGGTACAGCGTATACAACCGTACCATAAGCAGGGTGACTGGCAGCAGCACCGACTGCGGCACCAGCGGCAAATCCAACGGCACCGGCTCCCCATGCGCCTCCATCGCCCCAGCCCCAGTCGCTCCCATTTACGTTTACTGTGTTACCTGAATTATTGTTGTAACTCCCGTTCACACTGGTTCTGGGCGTGGTTGTTGAATTGGTATATGTCTGTCCTGATGGCGTCTTGACGTAAGTCTGTCCCGATGGCGTCTTCACTGCAGCGCCTTGAGAAGTAGTTGCATACTGGGTTCCGCCGGATGTTGTTCCCTTGTTCACATTGGAACTTGAACTGCTATATGTCTGCCCTGACGGAGTCTTTGCATATGTCTGCCCGGATGGGGTCTTAACAGCGGCACCCTGAGATCCGGCCGCATATTGAGTTCCACCTGCAGTTGTACCCTTGTTTACGCTGCCGGAAGATGGAGCAGATTTGGTTGCGCCCCCTGCTCCACCCGCATGATATCCGCCGCCTCCACCGCCTCGTGCAAACGACGATGCAGGAATGAGTGCAAGGACTAATGCGAGTATGACGGTCAGCGATTCGAGATAGTATGATGCGTCCTTTACTTCAAGGCATATGGGCTTTGTCTTCATCTATTGCCTCCTGGATTACTTGCTGCGTCTGGGAATGCTCGGTCTGACGGATGCAAACGGTATCTTATGTGCATCGGCAGGCGGTACGAACTGGAATGTGCTGTCAGTGAATGATGGAGACAGATTCCAGTTTGACAACGTAGCAACGAATCTGGGCGATCCTTTCACTCCCCGATCTATGATTACAACACGCCGTACAAGGGGTGTTTGACCGCTTTGGACCCAAATCTGCCAGTCCATATCTGTGCCCCGAAAGGCGAGCTGTCGGCAGTTTACGCCACCCACCCTGCTCATTCCAATGTAATAAGCAGGGTGGGTATGACGAGCACGTGCGGAAATCGCTTTATATGGATCGGCATCCAATAAATCGGCAAGCGGCATCTCTACTCCCTTTGCTCTCGCTGCCGCTATCGTCTGTGGGATTGTCGGCGGCGCAGGTATCACCGTGTAAAGCTTTTTATCCGGAGAATACATGGTGATCGTGCATTGGTCGTAGAATATCTGCCGATTACGATCGGGGACAAATGAATCGACACGGAGTTTATTCGGCCGCTGAACGTATACGTCCATTTCCTTGTCCGCAATTAGAGTCATATTTGATCGTGTGATCACGTCCATCATGCTGTCTACATGAACCGTAAATCGATTCAGCGATACAAGGTAGTCGCTCATTTGTTTGAGAATCGACATCGCCGTTGGGTTTAGATCCGATGACTGGCGGGCTGTAGTTGCCGTACGGGCAGCGGCATTCGATGGCAGCTCGCAGAAGAACAGAGTCGAAAGAATCAGCGCGGATACCATGATGCGTGTGAACATACCAGCGTATACTCCTCTCGGTGAAGATTGTCTGTTAGAAACGATCCTTCACAGGAGTATATACCCTCGGCGTGTTACAATTATTTCAAAAGCAAAGCGAGTGAAAATGCTACGGATCCCAGGGGAATATTGTGGGAGTCAGCGTTTACCAAAGAGTCGACTGAGCCAGCCTGGTTTCTTCGGCTCAGCATAATCGTCTATATGCGGCACGACCAAATCACGTGTATCATCCATTTCCGGATAAGAAAAGCGTTTGCGGTCCACTTCTTCGGCCATGCGTTGAATGTGAGCAACCGGTATTGGTCCCTGTCGAAGCAGGTCTTTGCTCAGGCGGAGCCATGCCGGCACCCAACTATGTGTCATGGAATTGTTCTCAACAGCTCTCTCATGAAGGTAGTAGAGTGCAGTGCCTGGAGTATTCTGTGATTCGAGCCATTCGCGGGCTTTCTGCCTGTCCCATTCAGATAATTCAGGAAGTTTGTAAGTCGTGATAAACTTACCCGTGCACATGTTCAGGGGTTCGCGAATCGGAGGGTTGAGCAGACCAGAATCTAGACATTGCAGACGAATTGCAGCAAGGCCGTTCGGCATATCCGTCTCTCCGCCATTTCGGTATGCCAAATATGCGATTTGACCCTCAGATATGTATGCTCGTATTTTCATCCATCTTCCGCTGACTCGCACTACAAGAAGCTCGATCTCTTCTTCCTTCGGCAAAGATTCCAACGATACTACAGGGTACGGCGGATGATATGGGTCCACCCCTATGGTGTACGATATCGTTGCAATCGTATCTACATCGTATCCGAGTCTGGCAAACGACCACGCTAGTTCTGCATCTCTGGATTTTCGACGAGCCATAGTTTGACCTCACTCACGCTTGTGAAATATTATTTCCCAAAACCAGATGGAATTGAATACTTTTGGTATGACGAGCGCAAAATGCAAAATGTTCTAACTATTGCAAATAACATTCCATCATTTATCATAAAAGTCCTGCATAATGTGCAGAAATATGATTATTTACCTCTGTGTTTATCGAGCAAGGTGAAGGAAAATAGTTGGCGTCTAACGTACTGAGTTATCAATCAGCGTTCTGACTTTCGCTTTCACATCCTCAGCCGCAACTATCTCCGTTACCAGTGCGACCATCCGCGCCCCGCATGAACGCACCATATGTATATTATGCTCTTTGATGCCTCCGATAGCGACAAATGGAATAGAGAGATTCTTGGCCACATACTCCAGGTACTCTAATCCTACCGGAGCACAGACATCCTTCTTCGTGGCGGTATGGAAAATCGGCCCGACACCAATATAGTCTATCACTTCGCCCAACTCCGCGGCTTCCTGGGCATGCTCCTGAGAATGGGTGGATAAACCCAAAATCATATGGTCACCGATCAGACGTCGAACTTCGACAGGCGGGAGATCACCTTGGCCGACATGCACACCATCCGCACCTACGATAATGGCCAGGTCGACATGATCGTTCACAACAAACGTAGCGCCGTACTCTTCTGTGAGTTCGCGTATTGCCAGGCATTCCTCATGCATCTGCCGGGCAGGCTTGTCCTTTTCTCGATATTGAACGAACTTGATCCCGGCCGCCAACATAAGCCGTACTGTTTCGATATTTCCCCTGCCGCGTGAGTATTCATCGGCAGTGATTCCGTAGATGCTCGATTCAAAGAAGTTCTTCATCTTCTCTCGTGGCATGCTATCCTCCTATCCTGGAGCTTTCCAGAACGTAGTTTAGTATAATATCAGCTTGTTTTGCTGCTGCAATCGATACACATGGAGATAATGGTGGAGCACCCGATTCTATACCTGTGGTCAGGTCCCCAATGATAAAGAAGTTGTCTCGGATTCGATGAACCGCTATACGATCGCTGTTCCCCCACCCCGCTAGCCCGGAGGCGGAAACCAGAAGCTTGCCCGAATTCATATACGATTCTACTATCATCCTCTTACTCTCAGGCTTATCGAAGGCTTCAACTACTATATCACAATCCAGAAACAAATCCTCTACAGTCGTGCTATCAATCCGGAGTTGGAGTGGGACGATATTCGCGGAAGGGTTTATTCGTTGAAGGTTTTCTTGTAGAACCTGAACCTTGGGTTTCCCAACCTGATCCAAGAAGTAGAATTGGCGGTTCAGATTACTTGGCTCGATGACATCAAAATCAACAACTTTGATTTCCCTAAATCCGCTCCTCACCAGTGCAGTGGCACAATTTGACCCTAAGCCACCCGCTCCGGCAATGCCAACTCTTACCGACCGGATCTTTTGAAGCTGCTCCGTAGTAAGATACCGCAGGAGGGCTGTCTCGAAGTCGTTCAATGAGTCACTCACTCACCGTCTCCCAGTCTTTGAATACCGGCTGAAGTCCGTGTTGATATATGGCTTGAGCCATGTCTGATACAGATCGATGATCCGCAATCTCGAATTGGCCGATTTCAGCTTTCTGAGTATGTCCACCGACTGCAGTAGATACTCCTGCAGACATCTTTGTTACTCCCAGTTTCATCATGCCATCGCGCATATGAGGTGACTCCCTTGAAGAGAGGGTGATGCCGCACCTTGGCATGAATAGTCTGAATGCAGTAACAAATTGGGCCAGATGTATATCGCTAACCTGCACTTCCGGCTGAAAACCACCTAGCTGAGGGCGTATCCTTGGCGTGGAGATACTCAATTCGACGTCAGGATATCTCCGCTGCAGGTAGTCGATATGCAGACCGGTAAAGAAAGCATCTCTTCGCCAGTCGGAGAGTCCCAGCAATGATCCGATGTTTACGGTACGCATACCGGCCTGGCAGCCCCTCTCCGGTGCATCGAGACGGAATTGATAATCGCTTTTCGGACCGCCTGGATGCAAATATGCATATCGGTCCTGATCGTACGTCTCCTGAAACAATGTCAAACCGTCGACACCGGCATCGATAACCGTCTCGTACTCTGCGAGGGTCAGCGGATAGATTTCTATGCTAACGGAAGTGAAATACTTTCTCAGTGTCCTGACACAATCCGTAATGTAGTCGACCGAAGCGTGTTTCTTCGATTCTCCGGTGAGGAGTAGAATGTGTTTCAATCCGGTATTTGCAATCAACCGCGCCTCGCGGTCGACTTCCTCGATTGTAAGGGAAACGCGGTCCACCTTATTCCCTGCGTTGAATCCACAGTATCGGCATTGATTCGAGCAGTAGTTCGATACGTACATCGGAGTAAACAACAGCATAGTATGACCGAATTGTCGAATAGTAGTCCGATGAGCACTCTGCGCCATCTCCTCCAAGTGTGGTTCTGCTGCAGGGGAGAGGAGTGCGAAAAAGTCCATAGCCGACAAGCGGTCCTTATTCAAAGCACGAACGATGTATTCGTCTGAAATTGAACTCATTCGTCGGTCGAAGTCAAAAGACGAATACTCATCAACTGTTGTGCGAAAACTCATGACTGTGCACCCTCTGACAGAAATCCGGTGAGAGGTGATGACGCACTCGCATGATCTTGTACCGAACCCGGTACTGATAGAAACGCCGATCGTCCCGCTTCGACCGCAAGACGGAATGCCTTCCCCATCAAGACCGGATCCTGGGCGGTGGCAATTGCAGTGTTGACAAGGACTGCCGCTGCGCCCATCTCCATTGCCTCCGCTGCCTCTGACGGCTTTCCGATTCCTGCGTCGACAATGATCGGCAAATCTATCTCTTCGATCAAAATGCGTACCAGTTCTTTGGTTCGCAGCCCTCTGTTTGTACCGATCGGTGAACCCAGGGGCATGACCGCGGCGGCTCCAGCATCTACCAGGCGGCGAGCAACCATCAGATCCGGGCTCATGTATGGCAGGACTACGAATCCCTCCGCTGCAAGTATTTCAGTTGCGCGAATTGTCTCCTGGTTGTCCGGTAGGAGATAACGATTATCTGAAACGACCTCTATCTTTATCCAATTTCCGCATCCGGCCGCTCTGGCAAGTCTGGCAATACGAACCGCTTCATCCGCATTTCTTGCTCCGGATGTATTCGGCATAAGGATCACGTCTTTGGGTATGAGATTCAGTATATTCTCGTCTTTAGATGTTTCGTCCACTCGGCGAACGGCAACCGTAACGACCTGTGCACCCGATGCGGCGACTACATCCGGTATGAGTCTGTTAGAAGAGAACTTCCCTGTGCCAAGGAAGAACCTGCTCCGAATCTCAGTTCCACCAATTCTCAATACGTCGCTCATCTGTCTAACCTCCGCCAACAAAAGAGATTATCTCGACTATATCATCAATCTTCAGCACGTATCTATCCCACTCTTCCCTAGGGAGGATCCAAAGGTTAAGCTCGACTACTACTGCGCATGGATTCAATTCCATACTCTCGATAAGGCCTGAGACGGTAAGCCCGTCAGCAACCTCTGAATCCTTGCCGTTAACACGGATTCGCATAACAACACCTCACTTACTAACACAAAAAGCACACCCTGCGAATAAGGTGTGCTCTACATACTACCTTCCTACGCGGGCATTATCCCGATCAGGTCAGGAGGTCTGGTGCTTCACAGCCCACTCTCAGCCCATAACATGAGCTCCCTCGTGCGATATTTTAGCAATTGTCTATATTTCGATTATACGCTTGTTCATGTGAGAAGTCAATTGAAACTTTCCAGCGTTTGCTATCTCAAATATCTAGCAAATAATACTCGCGATATGATATCCTATAGTGGGTATACGGGTGTTTATAACGCAGGGAGAGATTTCAGTTTCGCGAGAGTCGTTCTGCCTGCGACCATGAAAAATCGGGGACAGACCGCCTGCTGCGCTTGGGGCAGTCCTCATTTTTCCTTGATCGAAAGCTGTGGGGATGAGGTCGCTACAGGGCAGTGATGTTGGTGGTCGATAGTCGGCAGTGAGAATTATCCGGTCACTTGATATGAAAGTGTTGGACAAACAGCACAACATTTGTACTGGCAGGGTCATCTCCCTTGATCTCGCGAGAGGCTTCTAGCTGGCGTTTATTCGTTTAGGGGGTCGGAGCCTCCCCCTCCCGATTTTATTCGATAATCTGTCCTCGTTATTATATGACCGGAAAGGAATCAATGTTGGAAGCACCGAGAATTCTAGTTTTTCCTTCGGAATCCGTTGGTTATCTTAATATACGTGAGTCTGGGACAAATGACGATTTTCTGGAGTTTTTCTCATGTGCTGAAGGCAGAGTCGAAATCCCGTCGGGCTATGACGTAAGGCTTAGAGTCTATTGCGATAAAGACTGGCAAAGAGTCCTGGAGTTTCTTGGTGACATCGAAAGCCTCGATATCGATTCGCTAAGCTTGAAAGATGTCGGAGACGATAGTCTACTGCATATCGGCCGTTCCGATAAGTTGGTGGACCTGGACCTTTCGGATACTGCAATTACCGGCAGGACGATTGGCGGTCTATGCTTTCCAAATGTTACCAAATTGACGTTGACAGGTTCTCGTGTAGACGATGATGGTCTTCGTGACGTATGCACTTTTCCTAAGCTGACTTCACTGATAATGGGACATCAAATAGGAATAACGGGGCGCGGGCTCGTTCATTTAGGCAAATGCCCCAAATTGCGTAGGCTTCATTTGAGAAGTGAAGCTTTGGATACATCTGAACTGCGGAACTTGGTTCATGTACCAACACTTCAGGATATGGATTTTGCACACAAGTCATTAGACAGTGAGGTTCTCGATTATCTAGGGCAGCTTCCCGATTTGCAATATCTTTCGTTGACTTACGATCAGGGAACGGCTACAGGATGGGCAAAGTTGATAAGTCTCCGGGGTTTGGATGTTGGTTTCTGTCCTGTAGGAGACGATGATTTGGCTGAAATTGGCGAATTAATGAATTTAGAAAAACTCAATCTAGAGTATACCAAGATAACTGACGCAGGGATTAGTAAAATGGTTGCGATTGGCAAATTGACGAATTTGAGGCAACTCGAACTAATGGGCACAGGCATTAGTAATTTGGCGGAAATTAACAAATTGACTAATTTGGAGAATCTGGATCTGTGGAACGCCTATGTAACTGACTCAGGGATTAGCAACATACAGGCTCTTAAGCGATTGTGGAATTTAAAATTGTCCGATACAAAGATATCGGATGCTTCTGCCGAGACACTAGCCAAGACATCCAGTCTAAAAAATATCGATGTGTCGTTCACCGGTATGACAGGAAATGGTGTATTGTCGGCGATCGAGAATCTTTCCATTCAAGAGCTGTACGCGTCTGGGATTCCTTTCGATCATTCTGCTGTGGAAAGGCTTTCAAAGCAATTGGGAATTACGCATCTCAGATTGACTAGTTGTAGCCTGACAGATGATGATGTAGCTGCATTGAGCGGACTACAGGAATTGGACACTCTCTATATTAGTGATAACAAGCTAACCAACCAATCGCTTTATAGTATATCGAGTCTGAGTAAGCTTACAGACCTTGAGTTAACCAAAAATGATATCGGTGATGATTTATTTCCACTCTTGTCCATGAAGAAGTTGAAGAGACTAGACCTAGGTATGACATGCATAACTGATGTTGGCTTGAGTATTCTAGGAAAAATGACGTGGCTGCAAAGCTTAGTTGTCAGCAGCAACGGCATTACCGATGCTGGGTTGACACACCTCAGCGCGATGAGTCACTTGAAATACTTAGGGATCTCAAGTGCAAATATAAGTAGAGAAGGATTGGATCAGATGGAAGAAATGCTCCCTGGCTGCTACATCGATGATTGGTATTGATCCCGTCGTGGTAGAAAGGGACAGATCAACGTCATTTGGCATTATGAACAAGTATAAATTGCATGTCTGTATTCCGTAGACAGCACAGCCTAATAGTTAGCGATAGAAGTAAAGTATCCCGGACAAGTAATGCCCATCCGATTTTTGAATGAGCATCTGAGAGAGTGAAGCAGCCGCATTCGATATCCAATCCTCGGGCTAGTGCCCAGCCTGCCGCCAACACGTCATTCCGCGCGCAGTCGCTGGGAAAGGGGCGACATGAATAATCGCCATGTCACCATGTCATTCCGCGCGAAGTCGCGGAATCCATTACTCGCCTGCACAATGATGCGCAGAGCGGCCGGTTCGACTCCTTGGCGTATAGGTGGATTCTGTGACTTCGCTTCGCTCCACCCAGAATGACGTCGGGGAGGGACAGAGAAGAAACACAGTAAACAAGGGAATCCAGCAAACGAAGCGAAAACCATCCAAACCGGATCATCAATTGTATGCTTGTCGTTCACACTGTTATCTTTGCCAAGCTCTCCCAAGGTTCCTTCTTCTCCAACAAAAAGTCATCAACTATCGCGACTAGTTCTTGACTGTCCTCTTCTAGCATAAGAAGCGGTTTCATGATATACTATGCTTCGCTAAGCTAGAGGATTCGGCCTCCTCTACTTTAGTTTCCTTGGAGGTAGCAAATGAATAATCGGGAAAGCCAGATACACACTAGGGATGTGTCGGTAGTTATTGGTTTCATCCTCTTCGCATGTTCAACTATGTGCTTGATCATGCTGTCAATCCTCGATGCGGTAGGTCACTCGTCCACGAGGAACATCATCATCGCCATCGGCATCGTAACACTCTGCTTTGGCGTCATCAGCCTGGTAATGCTCATCGGCCACTTACAAAGAAACAAAGACGAGATTTATGCAGAAGAGCTGAAGCATCTAAATCCTGATTGCGGTGATTTATTCCTCGATGTCGTAGAAGACGAGTCGAGTGTGCCTGAAACGCACTGTACGCATGCAAAACAGAGCCCCATCGTTAAGCTCTTCGATATCTTGTTCATCATGGTTCTATGCTTTGTCACGCTCTTTGCTGCCATGCTTGTCAGAGGTAAGACCGTCAATGATTCGCATATCTACACTTTTGGTATATGGAGCGCTCTTGTTACGGTCGTGGGCTTTATAGTGTACTTCGTCAGCGTGATAAAGAGTTCTAACAAAGAGCTGAAGATGATGATCGACGAATTGTACACCATCAACGAAGATTCGCAGGATGAGGTGCGATAGATGAACATTTGGACGATAATAAATGCGGCTGCCTGGGTGTTATCCGCGGTGATTGCCCTGATTCTTACAATTGATTTTGTGAAGATAGAGAAGAGCAGAACTAAGAAAGGGAGAGAGAATGATGGAGAGCAGTAGTACAATTACCAAGCCTTCTGCTCACGAGAGAGCGGCACATCTTCTCAAGGTACTTGGACCTGTACATGTCTGGGCACTCGGGGTCGGTATAGTCCTGGTCGGGGAGTTCATGGGCTGGAACTTCTCCATCGCCAAGGGTGGAACTCTCGGATCCGTCATGGCCTGCTGGATCATAGGTATCCTCTACATTTCGCTCATCCTTATCAATACGGAGATCGGCTCGGTCATTCCTGAAGCCGGTGGTCAGTATGCGATGGCGAAGTATCTGCTCGGTCCGCTTGCGGCGTTCAACATCGGACTCATGCTTGTGTTCGAGTATGTCATGCTGGAATCTGCCGACGCGCTTGTGGTTGGAAAGATTTTGAATGCCCTCAATCCGGCAATCCATCCACTGCCCTTCGTAATATTGATACTCATATCGCTCACATACCTCAATTATCGAGGGGTGAGTGCGACACTGAACTTTAATCTGGTGATTACTGCAATAGCGTTTGTCACTATATTTGTGCTCCTTTTTGGGACGAAGTTCTATTCGCCGCAGCAGAGTATGCTCCAACTGAAAAGACTTTCAGACGGACTGCCGTTCGGATGGCTGGGAGTTCTCGGCGCACTCCAGTTTGGCATATGGTTCTACCTTGGAATTGAAGGCACCGCGCTCGCAGCCGAAGAGTGCCGTTCGACGTCGAGGGCACTTCCGATAGGTGCCATCACGGGGGTAATCACACTCCTTATAGGTGCGTCGGTTACATGGCTCGTCTGCTCCTCCCTTGTCGATCCGAAACATCTTGGCATATCGGACTATCCGTTGTTCGATGCCGCAAAATTGACGCACAATCCATTCGTAATCAACGCACTCTTCATCGGAACGGTGCTTTCCTGCCTTGCGAGTGCAAATGGATGCATCACCGATGCCAGTCGTGCCTGGTTTGCCATGTCCAGAGACACGCTGATCCCTGAAGAGTTTGCGGAAGTTCACCCCAGATTCAAGACTCCGTATCGAGCAGTAGTCTTCCTGCTGCCTATTGCAGTGGCATTCGGTTATGCCGGACTCCTCGATCAGGTCATTACATTCTCGATACTTTCAGCGTTGATCGTTTACATGTTCACGGCCGTGATGATGTTCAAGTTTCGAAGCATGTATCCTTTGGGCTCGATAAAGCGTGGATTCACTGCCCCACTCCATCCGATTCCAGCGATCATACTTTTCGTGCTGGTATCGGCGACAATGGCAGGGATGTACTTCGGATACTGGCAAAACTTGCTCGCAGGGTTTCTCTTCTATTTCATCGCATCCATGTGGTTTACGCTGCATCGGTATAAGTTCATAGACGTGAAGAAGTTTATCGCTGCAGGGGCGAACCATTGGCCGAGACCGAAGGGATATTGATACGGCGGCGATGATCAATACTACCAAAAGTGTGCCTGCGCGCATACTTATCATGTTATGCGCTTTTCTGATACCGGGTTCAGGGCTCGTAATACTTGGAAAGCCTGTACGTGGATTTATGTATCTTGTGTGGATGCTTTTCTTTGGGTATCTCACGTACAAGTACTCACTGCCGGCGACCACCCCCATCGGAAGGTTTGCGGGAGGGATCGCCGTGTGGGCATTATCCATTGTGGAAACATGGCGAGTACTGAGCAGAGGCAGTTCGAGACATTGAACTATCGGAAAGCAGAGGGCGAACATGTCTGTCTCCCTCTGCTTTCAATGCTTGTTAGTCGTGTCGATGTCCGAATCTCTTGATTCTAGTGTGTCCAAAACGACCGGTATGAATCTCGGTAATCCGGCCGTGATTGTTGATTCGTTCATTCGTCACAGTTCTTCCCATTGGGCCGGTATGCGTAGTAGTGACGGTTCGGAAACCATGTCCGTTGTATGTCTTAGTCCTAGTATCAGTAAATGTTTTTCCATTTGGTCCTGTATAGTGTTTTACGACAGTAGATTCTCCCCCACGACCATGGCGGTCACTGTCTCGATCTACATCAACAGACGAAGTCTTTCCTGCAGCGTTGGTCACCGTTTTGTGGAACGTGCTATCCCCATGATTATGTGTTCGAACTACTGTGGTGGTGCCCCCAAATCGGTTATTGAAAGTCCTCTCTGACTCACTGCTAGCGATGGCAGTAGATACTATCGTCATTATGGCAAGTGTTGTAACCGCTATAGGAGCGACATGCTTTTTCATTGAATATTTTCTTCCTTTCGTATTTAGCTTCAAAGTAGTTGAATCAGAAATGACTCAGCTACTAATGTTTCAGGCCTGTATAAGTGAAGACGCGCGGAGAGACAACGGGTTCCACATATCAGAGAAACGAAGTGCGTATTTTGAATCCTTCATTCTCTGCTTCTCAAAGCCAGGACTACGTGTCCAAATACATGCCAGGCAGTTTCGCAGGTTGTTTCTAGGCATATTCTTCGGATATAATTGACTTGAATTTCGTACATGCGATTATTCATACTTTCTGTTCTTTTGAGAGAGAGGAACTTCATGACACACCGCGAAAGAATTATCGCTTCCCTAAATCACAAGCAGCCAGACAGGACCTGCATCGACCTCTCAGGCCATAGGTCTTCCAGCATGTCGGCAATAGCATACAGGAAGCTCAGGGAACATCTCGGCCTTCCAAAACGCGACATCCGCGTCTTCGACGTCATTCAGCAGTTGGCAGTCATTGACAAAGACGTGCTCGATTTATTCGATGTAGATACCGTCCAACTAGGAGCGGGCTTCGCTTTGGACGATGCAATGTGGAAGGATTGGACACTCACCGATGGTACGCCAGCCAAGATTCCGGTCTGGGTGAATCCAATCCGCCGAGACGGCGCATGGTTATTGGAATCCTCCAAAGGCACTGTGATTGCTCGCATGCCTGACGGGGCACTCTACTTCGAGCAGTGTTACTGGCCGTTGCTGGAATGTGATCATCCTTCAAAGGTTCAAGCCGCCATGGATGATGAATGCCCATGGACTTCGGTTGCCGTGCCTCCCGGTCCGGTAAGCAGGGAAGAATTGATCAAAGGGGCAAAGGCATTAAGAGCGAGTACCGACAGAGCGATTATTGGTGCTGTTGGTGGCAAGCTGTTCGAACTCGGCCAGGCGCTCTACGGCCCGGAGGAATTCCTGGCTATGCTCGCCGGTGAGCCTGAGAGAGCACATCGTTTCCTGGATACAGTGACAGAAATTCATCTCTCGCGTATAAGAAACTTTATGGATGCCGTCGGAGAATACATTGATATAGTCTCATTTGCTGACGATCTGGGAATGCAGAGCGGACCGCAAATCTCACCCTCGATGTACAGGGAATTCTTCAAGCCCAGGCATGAAGCAATGTATAAGGGCGTCAAAGAGATGGCGGACGTGAAGGTACTGCTGCACTCATGTGGGAGTATTCGCGCATTCCTTCCCGATCTTATCCAAGCCGGAGTCGACGCCGTTAACCCGGTGCAGATAAGCTGTGCCGGAATGGATGCGGCAGATCTGAAAAAGGATTTTGGCAAAGACATTACTTTTTGGGGCGGAGGATGTGACACGGGAAGAATTCTTCATCAGAGCACCCCAAAAGAAGTTGCAGAACACGTACGAAAGCAGGTGGAGATTCTATCTCCAGGCGGCGGGTTTGTATTCCAGCAGGTGCATAATATTCTGTCTAACGTTCCGCCGGAAAACATCGTTGCTATGTTCGAAGCAGTTCGCCGATAACAAGCAGAACGGGCCTCATGCGTAAATCCACGCTGTATTGAGATAAACTTCCTGAAGCAAATCTTGCGGGCATGGGTATAAAATGAGTGGTGACCGCGCACGCGGCCGCACTCATTCTATGAAAGGTGGTGGCCGAAGATGAGTATCTTTGCGTGGATTATCGTAGGGCTCATTGCGGGTTTCCTCGCAAGAGCAGCACTCCCTGGGAAAGAGCCCGGACCGGGCGGAATTCTCGGTGACCTGCTTGCAGGGATAGTAGGTGCTTTGGTCGGCGGATGGATATTCCGCGCGCTCGGTATGGGTGGAGTGAGCGGTGTAAACATCGGAAGCATAGTGATCGCCTTCATCGGCGCCATAGTGTTTCTGCTGATCTGGCGGGCTATCGCTGGTGCAGGAAGACATGGAACACATGGAACTCACGCTACATAGCGTAGAAGTTACCTGGACAAAGCTATGTTCAGACAGTAGGGTGAATCCAGGCGATGAGCCTGTATAATAGCTGGAGGAAACCGCCTTTCTCTTACGAGAGGAGGGCGGTTTTTGTATATATATGCCCGTTCGGGACACCAATCCCTCTCCAACATCCCCAAATACTCCTGATAACAGAGATAGGGCTCGATACGTCCACGACGCTTACTATAGTTTGATGCAAACTTTTACTGGGTACTAAGTCGAATGTCAGACGTACGATATCTCACCTACCACATTGAAAAGCATGCATCTGCATATGGCCAAATCCATAACAATGAATGTGCCCACCCCTGGTGCAGAAGCGCAACTTCTTCTTACTACCGTAAAAAGCTTCTGCGAACCGTCGCAGTCGACTGCTATCTCCAAAAATCTGAGCGAAGTGGACTGGGAACTGTTCTTTCACCTTTCCCGCAGACATGATGTTATGCCACTCGCGGCTGATGCACTGTCCCGATATGCCTCTGAAGGACTGAACGACACTTTGCGAGCTAAACTCAAAAAAGTGATGTATTCAGCAATGCGCCATGATATCGAATATCGGGCTTGGCTGAATGAAACGATGTCCATTTTGGACAAGAGCGGATTGCATCCGATTGTCTTAAAGGGTCTCCCACTCGCGAATATGATTTACGAGAAGACGTATTTACGTCAGAGTACCGATATCGATCTGCTCGTCAATCCTGACTCGCTGGTCGCCACAGGACTCGCATTGGTAGAGGCCGGGTACGATCTCTGTCAACATCTCCCCTGCCCTGTCGATGAACTCGAAGGAATCGATTTGATGGTCCTAAGTAACGGCAGATTGCCTACCGCGTCTGCGGAGTTTACTCGCAGGTATGATCATCATTTGTGCTTCAGGCGAAGTTCCTCTGCTGATCCTCAGATCATCGAAGTGCACTGGAAACCTGCACCGGGCAGGGTGTCGCCATTGGACGCAGCACGATGGATGCAGAGTGTTTCGATGGAGATAGATGGTATCCATATCCGGAAACACAAGCCGGAGCAAGTCGCCGTGCATCTACTCATGCACATACTGCATCATGGATATTCGGAAGGAACTCTGCGTCGTATGATCGATCTTTCGTTAGTGCTCAAACAAGTTGACGCGCAGGGATGGGAAACAGCGAAAGAGATGCTTGCCGATATGCGTATCAACGGACTTGCCTACTTCATCTTGCACTGGTGCAAGGACTATATCTCCGCACCAGTGCCGGATTACATACTTTATGATCTTACGCCTGCTCCGTATCACCGGTGGCTGAGTAGACCTGCTCGATCTTTTGGTGAAGCCATCCAGTTAGAGGATATTCGAGGAATACGGCCTAAACTTGAAACATTTGCACGCGAAATGGCAGAAGTGAGACCCATATTGGGCAAAGGATTGTTCCTCGTAGGCGTTATCTTTCCGCCGGTAGAGGAACAAGCATATCGTTTGGACATGCCTGTCAGCGCAAAAGTTTACCTGATATGCTGGTTCAAGCCCATCATAGCTGTGTTTGGCAGTTTAGCCAGAGCATTTCGAAGGAAACTTCGTGCACCGACTATTTCAGGAAAACGGCATGTCGAAGATGTCAGCACAATACTCCGAGTTCTCAGTCGCATAAGCACAATGGGGAGCTCGTTACGCGAAAAGGGAAGTGTTGCATCGTTTTTCGGACGTATGCTCAACTCTGTTAGCGCGAGATTGTACGATATGAGTATGTTCACGAGTTTGGCAGTCAAACGCCTTTTCGTAACCGTCGATTTGCAGGATATCGCATGGACGGAACTGGCGGGAGCACAAGTGGATTCCATGAAACTGCATAGACTCACCAGCCTGGTTTACAATTCCATAGCCTATGCCCGATCTACGGTATGGCTTAATGCTGAAGATGTCATACGTCTTGGTTATGGAGATTGCAAGTGCCAGGCGGGATTACTGAATCAGCTCTTTCAACTTGCAGGTATTGAGGCAAGGACCGTAGTTGGCATGATTGGTCAGCGTTTCGGGCGGCCTACGATTCATGCGTGGGTTGAGACGGTTGTGGAAGGACAGCATTTAGTATGTGATCCTACCCGATTCGACATTCCGGTTACAAGAGAAGAGTACAGTCGGCTCTGTGGTGGGATGCTCGACGTAACCGAGGAATACCTTATGGATCATAGGATACCGCCATCGAATGCTCGTACTGCGTGAGATATTTTCCTTTCTGACTGCCGAGAGGCGACTCAGAGACCATTCCTACAAGGAAGGAGGCGCATGAACATGGATGAGAAGATAGAAGTCTACGAGTCCCCTGAGATAGTGACATTTGGGCAATTGGACTTCGAGCCAATGGTTGACGGATGCTCAACCTCTGTTACCTGTGACGGCGCGGCCGGCGGATGTATAGCTGTATTTGCACTGCCGGGTTAGTCCTGGTAATACCTTTGCACCGAGGGCACTGCATATCAATGCTCGATAAGCGAACAGTGTAACCGTACAACCTGTCCTCCTCGTCTTATGATTTTTGACTAACTGGGGAATCCAGACCTGTTCGTCTTATCAGCAGTTAGGGATCGTCAGAAGTGAAACTCAACCCAATATAAGAGGAGCAAACTACATGATTGCCTCAAAACCCAGAACCAGCAAGGAACTAGTCAAGTTTCATCAGGACAAACTTACCCTTCTTGTAGACCCTGAGCGTCCGGCGTGGGCGGTAATGAATAGTGTAGGAGTAAGAATCGCAGAGCTATGCGACGGAACGAAGTCAATCGACGAAATTGCGCCTTCGATAGCATCTCTATACTCTAAGCCCATCGAAACGATTCGCAATGACGTTTCGTCGTTCGTCGAAATGCTGGACAACTCGGGACTTCTTGCGTATGATCGAGAGCCGGAACATTCAAGAAGTAGAGGTTCGATTACGCATGTCACAAAGCTAACATCCGTAAGTTTTGAGCTTACTGAGCGATGCAATCTGCGCTGTGCGCACTGCTTTGAAAACTCCGGCAAAGCAATTAATCCGGAACCATCCACTGAAGAAGTGATCTCCTGGATGGACAAGTTCGCTGGGATAGATGGTATCACCATCAATCTATCAGGCGGCGAAATGCTGTTGCGATCTGACTGGCGCGAACTTATCGGCCATATCGCGTACCTTGGCAAGAGCTCTGTTGTACTGTCGAATGGGGTCACTATTGACGATGAAATGGCCTCTGAACTCGCCCGAATAACGGATGGAACAGGCATCTACCTGCAAATCAGTCTTGACGGGCCGAACCCTGAGATCAACGACCCTATTAGAGGACAGGGAAGTTTCCACGCAGCGATGAATGGTATCAACGCCTTGCGCAGGCACGGAATGACATCACGCATGGCGATCTCATTTACCCCCACGGCAATGAATATTGACTACATCGATGCCATGATCGATATCGCGCTGAACCTCGGCCTGCCGAAGTTTCACGTCTCCATGCTGACTCGGCTTGGAAGAGCCGGTATGGAATGGGAGAGATTTTCACCTACCGTGGAACAGCAAGTGCGGTT
>Ga0272448_1003507_pt1 | contig 18619 bp, 14 predicted proteins | sample YNPCB0191_FD_202220 | JGI IMG/M metagenome (GOLD analysis project Ga0272448, IMG submission 202220) | Hot spring sediment microbial communities from Yellowstone National Park, WY, United States - YNP-CB-019-1 | ecosystem: Environmental > Aquatic > Thermal springs > Hot (42-90C) > Sediment... | reverse complement strand
GTTAAGGCTGTTGGCGATGAGGAAATCGCGACAAACGTGGTGCATGGGCCAGGGCTCATAAACGACCGGCTTATCGGCCTGCAAGATCGGCGCGGACAACAACCAGCAAAGCACGATCTGAACCGCCTGCTGGAGGACCTTCGAGCCTTGGTGATGGGATGGCAGGGCGCGGGTTCGTGTCCTGGCCTTTATGCATCTAGTGGCGAACGCCGGTGACGAAGCTGAGCGACGGTTCGATTGGACAAATTGCATTTTGTTTTTTCGAAAAAAAAAAAGTACTTGACAGACATGAGATGTCAATCATTTTTTCGAAAAAAAGTACTTGACAGACATGAGATGTCAATCATATTAGACCACGAAATGCAATTGAGCCATCGCCCAAAAGCCCTTTGGCACGCTGTAACCTCAAAAGCGTACACGCTCCATTGACGCTATGTTTGGCTCGTGCACCACAACTCAAAACCCGATGAACCCCCAGTAACGATAGAGGAGACCTTATGAACGCACCAAAAGCGACTCTGATTGCCGGCCTCTTCGCCGCCACCTTCTTGCTCAGCAGTTGGCGCACCGCTTGTGGCGGTGCAGCAGGCGGGGAGTTTTCCGCTCAAACTCCGGACGCCAGCGGCAGGTCCGCCACCGCCGGTCGGATTCGACTCGCGAGCCCGCCTGACTCACAACCGCCACAAGTGATCAGCGCCTGGCTTGATATCGTGACACGCAAAGTCACAGTGACTTTTTCGGAGGAAGTCACCGAAGCGAGCGCCACCGTTGTTTCTCATTATGCGGTCAGTGATGGTGTCCAACTGAGTGCTCCTCAGTTTGGGGCCGACAGGAGATCGGTTGCGCTCAGTGCGTCGAACGTCCCCAAGGGGGCGACCAGCCTGCTGATTACGGTCAGCGGCGTCAGGGATTTGTCTGGCAACGCCATGGTTCCAACGAACCTTCCGTTGCTCCTGGTAGTGGAAGAGAAGTTCGGTCTGGATGCAGGGACCTTTACAGTTTTCGCGAACAATCGGGCGGACGGAAACAACTTCGGGTTTTCCAACACCGGCAACGCAAGTGGCGAGCGAGGCGAACTTGGGGGTAGTTTTGCAAGATCGGTTCGTGCCTACGCTGCGGTCCCGAATCTCGGCGGCTCGGTCAGCCAAACGATGCCCATTATGTTCAAGGGACAACTTCTGCTGCAGAACAAGAACTTCGACGGCGGCATGTTCATCGGTTACGCAAGAAACCTGACGTCGTTGGGCGGCGTTCTTGGTATCAACCTGATGGAGCCTGGCGGCGGATTCCAGCCGGCTTTCCGCGGCCAGGTTGTGGCCTTTGGTGCGACGACTCCCACCTTCGGCATCCCGAACGGACAGGTTGTGTCTTTTGAATTGCGATGGGACCCGGTCGAGGGCCGTGTGGCCGGCTATGTCGGCGATGTAGCGATCGACATGGTTTCGGGTCAGGGTAATTCGACCAGCGAGGCTGTCCTGGTTGGTGCGTTCGGGTCGAACTCCAACCCGGCTTTGGTGACGGATTTGTTCTTGGACAATCTAACATATACCGTTGCCAGCGTTTTCGATCCTTCCGGCTGCACGCCATTCGTGGCGCTGGAGAAACCGACCACAGGGCAAGAATTTCTGGCAGGTGCACCGATCGAACTAAGGGCCAGTGCGTACAGTTCGCCTTGCCAGATCACGAAGGTGGAATTCTTCGTGACACCGGTGGCGGGAGGCGAACTGACGAAACTGGGCGAGGCCACCACCGCTCCATACACCTACGCATGGCTTGGCGCAGCGCCAGGCGATTATCTGCTGAAGGCTGTTGCCACGGACGATCGGGGCAACACCAGCACCTCGGCAGAAGTGGGGATCAAGGTGGTGAGCGGCACGGTCCGGACCAAGACGGTCACCGAGACATTCGACACCGACCTTGGGACATTCAACGTCACAATCAAGAACCAGGAAAACGGGAACTCGATCGATTGGGCCGCCACCAGCGATGCGGGCGGCACACCTGGAGAATTGGCAGGCATGGTGGTGCGCACTTCCACGGCTGATGCGGCGTTTGTGGCTACTGACAATCTCGGTGGTGTGCTGAAGCCCTCCCAGCACAATCTCCGGTGGCGAGGCAAGCTCCGCCTGATAAACTACGCCTTCGACGGAAACTTCTTCATTGGGTATTACAACTCCAATGTGAGCTCTTGGATGTTTGGCTTGTGGGTCATGGAACCCGGCGGTGGAATGGCCCCAAACTTCCGTGGCTCTTTCGTAGCTCCGGGATATGACAGTGGCGCAATCGTTCCACTGCCTCCGGATACGCCTTTTGAGTTCGATCTGCTCTGGGACGCCACGCTGCAGACTTTGAGTGGTACCGTCGCCGGCCGAGAGATCAAACTGGCGATTCCGGTATCGCCGGCTGAATTCGACCGGTTTGGCTTGGTGGTTACGGGAACCCCCAATACCGACCCCTGGCTGCAGGGGGAGGTTCATCTGGACGACGTCTCGTACACGGCCATTGGGATGCCAAGCCGGACGGAGCATTTCGACACCGACCTCGGCTCTTTCAAGGCCATCAAGAATAACGGTGTCAACGGCAACAGCTTTGGCTTTTCAAACACCAACAACGCAGGGGGCGAGCCTGGCGAAGCCGGGGGACTTTTCAGCCGGACGACCTCTGACTCTGCGGCTTACATGGGCGATGCCGAGCTGAACGGCCAGGTCACTTTGGCAGACCCGCTCGTGATGAAGGGCCGGCTGCATTTGGCGGACGTGAATGCAGACGGCAACCTCTTCATCGGGTTCATTGACACCTCAAACCTGGGTCGGCGTTTGGGCATTGACATCACTGAACCAGGTGGAGGCATTGCTCCAAACTTCCGCGGTCGTCTCAGTGCTGTCGGGGCTCAGACGGGCATATTTCCGATTCCACCCAACACCTCATTGTCTTTCGACCTGGCCTGGGACCCTGCCAGCGGCACTTTGAGCGGAACAGTGGGCACCCAGACCGTCAGCCTGACTGCTGGTCCGGGTACAACAGCTTTTGACGCTTTCATTGTCGGCGCGTTCGGCGCCGGTAGCAATGACCCAACTCGGCAGATGCGCGCATTTGTAGATGACCTGACCTACAGCATCGCATCGGAGGTGCCGCCGGTGCTGGTGACTGTCAAGTTGACGGCGCCTGCTGCCGGGACCGTTCTTCCGGCCGGTTCGTCCCTAACCATAAGCGCTGATGCGACGGCCCTTCAGAGCACAGTCGCCAAAGTCGAGTTTTTCGCCACAGCCAAACCCGGTGGGGCAGTGGTAAAGATCGGCGAGGACTCTACCTTCCCGTATGAAGTGGTATGGTCGAATGTCCCGGTCGGCGACTACGACATTACCGCGCAAGCAACCGGTGCCACCGGGGCTACCGCCACATCCGACCCGGTCGCAATTCAGGTGATGCGAATCGGCGTTACTACAACCATCACTGAAACGTTCGACTCGAGTCTTGGCCGGTTCGATCTGGCAATCAGGAATCGCGAAAACGGCAACGACTTCGGCTTTTCGAACACGGCCAATGCGGGTGGAGCTGCAGGGGAGGCGGGCGGTACGCTGGTGCGCACGTCCAACGCCGAGGTGGCCTACATCGGTGAAGCCATGTCAGGCGGTGTTTTGTATCCGGCTCTCCAGAATCTAGTGCTCAAGGGCCGGTTTATCTTGCGCAACTACGACTTCGATGGCGAGGTGTTCATCGGCTATGTGAACACGCAGAACGTTAGTTCGCGGCTTGGGCTGGTCATCCGTGAACCCGGCGGCGGATTTGCGCCGGCTTTCCGGGGCAACGTCGTCGTGGCGGGGGCCTGGAGCACGACCCTCCCTCTCGAGGCTGATACAGTTCATTCGTTCGACCTTAAGTGGGATGCCGCCTCACACACGTGGTCGGGCACTATCGCGGGCCAGCCGATGGACTTCTCCAGCAGTCCGGGCTCGATCAACTTCGACGCCTTCATCTTTGGTGCGTTCGGCGCCTCCTCGTCCGACCCGACGCGCGGTGTTGAGTGTTACGTGGACGAGCTGAGCTACACGATCATCGCAGCGGCTGGTGCCCCAGCCTTGAGAATTGGCGCGACTGCTGGCCAGGTCGAAATCCGGTGGACTCAGCCCGGCTTCCTGCTGCAGTCACGATCCAGCTTCGGTCCTGGTTCGGGATGGCAGGATTCCAATCTGCCAGTGGTGGAGGAAGGCGGAAGCTTCAAGGTGATTGTGCCGGCATCGGGTGCGGCGCAATTCTTCCGACTGATCTCCAAACCTTGAATGGTTCGCGAGTTCTGAAAGTCTATGGACGCCCGGGTGCGGCGTGGTCAAACGCGCCTCGCCCGGGCAGTCCCTCTGAAATGCAGCGCAGAGTGAACGGCAGAGAGCGACGAGGCCTTATCCGGTACTGACAATTAGAGCACCAATGAACGGAATTCTTCTGGAATACACTTGACAGACATGCGATGTCATGCATTATTACTCCGTGAATTCGCAAGGTAACAAAACCATCTTGAGTCGCCCCACTGAGTGGGTCCCGCGGAAAGTCGAGCGTATTGACTTGGTCGAGCATGTCGCGGGACAAATCAAAGCCTGCATTATCGAAAACAAACTTCCGCCGAAAAGTTCGTTGCCAGGAGAAATCGAACTGGCGGACCAGTTTGGAGTGTCGAGAACCGTCATACGAGAGTCTCTGCGTGTCTTGAGCGCGCAAGGTTTGGTTGAACTGTCTCACGGACGGCGGGCGACGGTGACTGTACCCAACCATGCGGCCAGCGCGGAGGCGCTTTGGACTCTGTTCAGGCGGTCAAATGCAACACCGATCGATCTGATGGAATTGCGCGAGGCCATCGAGGGCGAGGTCACGACGTTGGCCACGATTCGCGCAACAGAAGAAGACATCAAAGCGCTTGAGGAAACGTGCCGCGCCCTGAAGGCGGCCACGAACTTCGAGGAGCGAGTAAAGGCAGATGTGGCATTCCACATTCGGTTGGCGGAAGCGACACACAATCCCTGTTTCGTGCGGGTGATGCAAACCCTCCACTCTCTTTTCCTCGATTCGGTTCGTCGGACGCAGGAATCCTGCGGTTGCAATGTGCATGATCCGATCCTGGAGGCTGTCGTGTCGCGGGACCCCGCCAGAGCGCGCGAAGCCATGATGCAGCACCTCCGCTACACGAAGGCTCTGCTCAGTGGGAATACCATTGCGCAGGGGGAACCAGGCCAATGTCTGCAACCCCAGCAACCGATTAGCGGCACTGTAAGTTCGGGGAACAAGTTGTTTGAACCTGTGACGTAAGCCCTGAATTGTCAGATGCAATGACACGCGGCATATCAGCAATCCGCCGGTTATACGGCTCGGCCAGCACGATTCGCGACCAGTATTCTCGTGGCTTTTGTTTTTCACCGCGGGTGACGCGGACGGCACGGCTCGGTCAGCGCAATTGGCGACGAGTGTTTTGTGCCGCGCCGGGCTTGGCAGATTTGTCCATGTGGACACGCCCTGCAGTGCTTGTCCCGTTTAGTCATAAAGAACCGCCTGTTACAATCTCGAGTTATGAACAGACATCAACGCAATACGGCTTTTACGTTAATTGAATTGCTGGTGGTCATTGCCATCATCGCCATTTTGGCCGCGATGCTGTTGCCGGCACTGTCTCGTGCCAAGGCCAAGGCATCCACGACTTCCTGTTTTAACAATCTACGGCAGATCGGCCTGGCCGCCCACATGTATTCGATCGACTACAATGATTACATTCCGCGGGACGAGTTTGGCGCGGGCGCCTTTTTTGCCAATTTGCTTATGCCGTACATCAACGGCAAGACGATCCCGGAAGATATGCAGTCCAAACCGCTTTACCTCCACGGAGTCTATTCCAACACACCGGTGTATCGGTGTCCCGCGGCGCGTCGCCCGCAAGGGGCGCGCTTGCCGCACACTCTAACCTACACGATCAACTCCGTGACCTGGGAAACGGGATATTCGGGACCCACGCGGTACAGCAAACTCACCGCGGCGCCTGCGAGTCCGAGCGTGATATCTTACCTGTTGGAATTGAACTTGACGCCGCCCACAGCCACCGTGGGCGACACTGCGCCGACGGCTTTTGGGACCTACGATGTATGGGGGGCGATGCTCTGGACATTCGTGCGAGGGCCGGACCCGAACAATCCCACTCCTCGAATGATTCGATGGGATGACAAGCGCCACCTGGGTCTCAACAGCCTGAACTTCCTGGACGGCCACGCCGAGGTGCGCAAGCTCACGCCTCAGCACATGCCGATTACCCTCCTGGACCCAACCGATACGGCCAAGTTTCCATGAGCGCCGTTTGATGGCGCACCGACCTGCCCGGGATGCGGAGGCAGGTTTAACCCTCAATAGTACCCATGCGCGGCCTGAACTGGATAGATTATGCGGTGTGCCTTGTGTACCTGGCTGGGATCACCGGCTTCGGAAGCTACTTTTACTTCAAGGGCCAGAGAACAGCTAAGGAATACTTCCTGGCGGGGCGCAGCATGGGATGGTTGCCGGTGGGCTTGGCGCTCATGGCGACCTTGACCAGCGGTATCGGTTACCTGGGCCAACCCGCTGGCTCGGTCAAGTACGGCCTGATCACCCTCTGGCAGTTGTTGGCCATTCCACTTTCCTATCCGGTGGTTGTGTACGTGTTCATGCCATTCTACCATCGCCTGGGGGTGTACACGCCCTATGAGTACCTCGAGAAACGCTTCAGCGTGGCCGTGCGTGCATTGACAAGCGGGTTGTTCATCATCTGGCGGATTACCTGGATGGCGGCAGTGATCTATGCGCCCGCGCTTGTGCTCAGCATCGTCTCGGACGGCAAAATCCCGCTCAAGGCTTCGGTCATTGTGATGGGTATTCTGTCCACGGCTTACACGGCGCTGGGCGGCACCAAAGCGGTGATGTGGACGGACGTGGTGCAGTTCTTCGTGATGTTTGGGGGCATGTTCGCGGCGGCGTTGACCATCGTCTGGATGGTGCCGGGCGGCCTGCCGGAAATTGGGTCCACCCTCTCGGCGGCGGGCAAACTCAACTTCACTGCAACCATACCGGCCTGGGACAGTGCCGGCCTGTTGGAGAAGTTCAATTTGTATCTGTTCACCGATGTGACGGCGATGGCGTTGATCATCAGCGCCACGGTGGGCAAGCTGGGAAATTACTGCGTGGACCAGGCGATGGTACAGCGCTACCTGACATCGCGCAACCTGCAGACTGCGCGTCAAGGTTTTCTATGCAACTGCTTTGCGTACTGCCTGTACGTGGTGATCATGGCGCTGGTGGGCGCGGCCTTGTTTGCGTTCGCGAAACACTTCGATTTTCCAAAGACGCTGCGCAACGACCAGGTGTTTCCCTACTTTATCGCTCACATCATGCCCGTCGGCATCGCAGGGCTGCTGGTGGCCGCCGTTTATGCAGCCTCGATGTCCAGCCTGACCGGCGGCATCAACTCGGTGATCACAGCCTTCACGAACGACTTCTACAATCGTTTCCGTTTCAGGCGAGCCAATCTGGATGATACCAGTATCACCGCGGCCGAGCAGCGGCACTACGTCAAGCTCGGTCGTATTACAACTCTCTTGCTGGGCCTGGTAGAGACTTTCCTGGCGCTTTACGTGGGGAAAATGGGAGACATTTTTGAGATTTCGAACAAACTGATCAACGGCTTCATCGGGCCGTTGTTCGGCATCTTTGCGCTCGGGATGTTTACCCGCCGGGCGCATACCACGCCGGTCTTAATTGGCGGATTGGTCGGGTCGCTCTTGACCGGACTTACGATCTTTGGCGAACAGCTCGGATTGCCTTCGTTCGATGTCGGATTCATGTGGCCAAGCACAGTGGGATTGGTTGTTACATTCGCTGTGGGTTACGCCTTCAGTTGGGCTCTGCCGAAGTCCCCGAACGGTAGTGAGCAGATGACCTGGTGGGGAGTGATGCGCCCGCCAGCCAGCCAGGCATGCCCAAGCGCCGCAAGCCGTCCCACTGAGCGCAGCCACATCCAAAGTAGGGAATCACCCCCTCAGATGGGGCGGTCTGTTCCGCTAAGACAAGCATAACATGAACATGAATAACATGAACATGAATCGTCGAAAGTTCCTGTCTCGTGGACCGGTCGCGCTAGCTGCTGCCGGCGGCGCCACCCTTCGGGGTGCAGAGACGCAGCAGTCACCTCCGACTATTGACAACGGGGTGACATGGCTGCCACGGGAAGCGGCTGTGTATGCCTACGGCTACCACCTCGAGCCCTATCCGTTGCCCCCTGGCCCGCACCTGTTCATTGACTGGCGCTACGTCCAATGCGGTCGAATCATCTGGCAGGCGGCCGATGGCAGCGATGCGCCCTTGTTCGCTCACCGGGAAATCGCCGGTGTGCGCGGTCAACCGGGAGCTGTGCCCTTCGGAATTCGGCTGGCGGCGCAGAAAGCGGAGCGGATCGGTCCCGTCATTCCCAACGACCGCGAGTGGGAATTCATGATCTGCGGCTATGTCAGCCTGCACGCGCTGGATGGGAAGTTTGGCCTCTGGTACGAGGTGGTTCCGCCGGGCGGCGACGGGGAGGCGAACCTCCTTTGCTACGCTGAATCGGCCGATGGACTGAACTGGACAAAGCCGGACCTTGGCCTGGTGGATTTCCGCGGCAGCCGGAAAAACAATATCGTGATTGACGGGCGGCTTTGTCCCTACCGCTCATTTCACGGCAACTCGGTCTTCCTCGATCCCAACGCGCCGCCGTCCGAGCGATTCAAAGTCATTTACATGGCCATGACCAACGACGCGGCGTTGGTCGATAGGTTCAAGCGGACGCGACCGCTCTCGGTGAGCGAATTGGGCGAACGCAAGCGGACGGTGATTCTGCTGGGCGCATCCCACGACGGGCTGCACTGGAAGTTGTTCGACGACATCCTCATGGTGCATCAAAGCGACACGCAGACGACCGTTTACTACGACCAATTCCTGCAACGCTATGTCGGCTATTTCCGCACGATCGTGATGAACCGGCGCGCCATTGGCCGGGCGGAAACGGCAAATCTCCGGCAGTGGCCGCTGCCGGAGACCGTGCTGTGGTCGCAAGCCCAGGAGGACCCTGCCGAGGACTACTACGACAACAGCAAATCGCTCTATCCGGGCACGAGCACCATGCACCTGATGATCCCGACCATTTATCACCGGCGCAACGACGCCTGCAGCCTGCGCCTGGCCAGCAGCCTCGACGGGGCGGTGTGGCACTGGGTTCCCGGTGGTGACGTGCTGGAGTGCGGGCCGTATGGCACCTGGGATGCGGGTTGCCTGTTCGGAGGCTTTGGTCTGACAGAATTGCCGGATGGCCGGGTGGTTCTGCCCTACGGCGGGTACCGTGTACCCCACAAGTATCCACGTTACGGTCGCATGGGCCAGGTGGGATTCGCAGCGTGGAAACGCGAACGCCTGGCCGCTCTCGAGGCCGATGAGGAAGGAGAGTTTTTCACGCAAAAGCTGGTGTTGTCCGGCGACCGGCTGGTGCTGAACTTCGAAACCAAGCCAGCGGGTTTTATCAAAGTCGAGGTGGCGGATACAGCCGGGCACACGCTTGACGACTGTGACCCGTTGATCGGGGACCAATTGAAAGCTACCGTCACCTGGCGTGGCCAAAGTTCAATCGGCACGCAACCCGGTCGGGCTGTAGTCCTGCGATTCCGTCTCCGGGCCGCAAAACTCTTCAGCTTCGAAGTCAAATGAGCACCGACAGGAAGTCCGAGCCACGACGACCCCGGCCAGAAACTGGCAACGCATGAAATCATTCCGCATCGCTCTTTATCCTGGTGACGGCATTGGGCCTGAAGTGATGGCCGAAGCAGTGCGTGTGCTGGAGTACGTGCAACAGCGGGATGGAGGGTTTCGGTTGGAGCTGACGCGCTTTCCCTGGGGCAGTGACTTCTATTTCCAGCACGGGTGCGCGGCCCCGGACGACTTCCTCGAGCAACTGCGCGGTTTCGATGCGATTCTACTGGGTGCGGTGGGCGATCCAAGACGGTTGCCCGACCACGTGACGTTGGCGCCCCTGGTGCGCATCCGGCAGGGCTTCGATCAATATGCCTGCCTGCGTCCCTGCCGCTTGTTCCGCGGCGTGCCATCGCTATTGCGGGACGCGCAGGTGATCGATCTTTTGATCCTCCGCGAGAATTCCGAGGGCGAATACGTGGTTTGCGGCGGGCGCATGCACGAAGGCCGGCCTGGCGAAGTGGCCGTGCAATCGGCCATCCACACCCGCCGAGGGGTCGAGCGCATCCTCCGCTTCGGCTTTCAACTGGCGATGACGCGCCGTCGCCGGCTCACCATGATCACCAAGTCAAACGCGCTCCGTTTTGGCATGGTGCTGTGGGATGAGGCGCTGGACAAGATTCGCTGCGAATTCCCCGAAGTGGAATCGGAGCGCCAGCATGCCGACGCCGCTGCAATGGATTTGGTGCGCAGACCTCACCGCTTCGACGTCGTCGTTGCGTCGAACCTATTCGGCGACATCCTCAGCGATCTGGGGGGCGCGATCATCGGGGGCCTCGGCCTGGCGCCCAGCGCCAACCTCAATCCGGACCGCACTTCGCCATCCATGTTTGAGCCGGTTCATGGCTCGGCTCCGGACATCGCAGGCAAAGGCATCGCCAATCCCGTCGCCATGATTCTCAGCAGCGCAATGATGCTGGAATGGCTGGGGCTGGCTGCGGCAGCAGAAAGCATACGCCGGGCAACCGACGCAGCGTTGGCGGATGGCGCAAAGACGCCGGACCTCGGAGGCAGCTTGACCACCAGCGAGATGACCGATCAGATTCTTGCGCACTTGAAGCAAACGACATGACCATGCAATCGAAGTTGTTGGAGCGAACAGGGGGATACATCGGTGGCCAATGGATCACGGAAGCACCGGGCGGAAATTTCGATGTGATCAACCCCGCCAATGGGGATGTGCTTGCGCGGTTGCCGAACATGGCTGCGCCTGAGTGTGTCGCCGCCATCGAAATCGCCGAGCGTTCACTGCGACCCGGCGAGCCAGTGTCTGAACGCCGCCGCTGGCTGGAGATACTGCATGACCGCTTGCTCGCCATGAAAGAGGAGTTCGCCAAGATCATAACCAGTGAAAACGGCAAGCCGCTCAGGGAAGCTCTGGTCGAGGTCGAATACGCCGCCGGTTTTTTCCGCTTTTTCGCCGAACAGACGCCCCGCCTGGAACCCGAAGTTTTACCGGGTCGGATGCGCAACTGTACCTGGACAATTCATCGCCGTCCGGCGGGCGTTGCAGGGCTGATTGCGCCCTGGAATTTCCCACTGGCCATGATGGGGAAGAAAGTTGCGGCGGCGTTGGCTGCGGGTTGCGGGATTGTGATCAAACCTGCCAGGCAAACTCCGTTGAGCATGATCGCTCTGTGCCATGTGGCTGAACAAATCGGTTTGCCCGTCGGGCGCCTCAACGTGGTCTTCGGGCCAGCCGGGCCGATCGGTGAAACGTTCTGTACTCATCCCGCCGTGCGCGTCATAAGCTTCACCGGCTCGACCGAGACAGGCGAGTGGCTGGCGATCAAAAGCGCGCCGCACCTAAAACGGCTTGCACTGGAACTGGGCGGCAACGCGCCGTTCCTTGTGTTTGAAGACGCCAATCTCGAACGCGCCGCCGATGCGCTCATCGCAAACAAGTTCCGCGTCGCCGGCCAGACCTGTGTCTGCGCCAATCGCGTGCTGGTGCAGGCACGGGCGGCTGCGCAGTTCACGGAACTCGTTGCCGAACGCGTCCGCAAGTTGCGCGTCGGCGACGGGTTCGATCCCGCAAGCGATCTCGGTCCGCTGATTGACCGGGCTCAGTACGAAAAGGTGGCCGCACACGTTCGCGACGCGCTGGCACGCGGCGCCCGGCGTATCGCCGGCTCAGACCCGCCGCCGCTGTCGCATGATTGGGGCGCGTTTTTCCCGCCAACGGTCCTGACCGGTGTCACCCGCGACATGAAGGTTTGCTGCGAGGAGACGTTTGGCCCCGTGGTTGCCATCGCCACCTTCGACACCGAAGCGGAAGCCGTCGCCGCCGCCAACGATACCTGTTACGGGCTGGCCGCGTATGCGTTCTCGGAGGATGCCGACCGTCTGGACCGGCTGTCCAGTCAGCTACAGTTCGGCCACCTTGGCTTCAACACTGGCACCGGTCCGAGACCGGAAGCGCCCTTCGGCGGCTTCAAACGGTCGGGCTACGGACGCGAGGGCGGTGTGGACGGTCTGTTCGAATTCTGCGAATCGCAAGTCGTTGCCCGCGCATGAACCGCAAGCCGCGATTGGTGATCCTGAATCCGACGTGTCTCGAGGTACTCGACGCACACCGGGCGCGGCTCGACAGTCTGGGGCTCGACTGGCACGGCGATTCCGGCTTCGGCACATTGTGTGAAAGCGACGTGGAGGGCCTGCTCGAAGGCGCCGACGCACTGATCTTGCCATCGGTCATTCGCGACCTTCCACGTGCGGAGCACATGCGTCGGCATGCGTCCATCAAGGTCCTCTCGATTGCCGCGAGCGGCTACGACTGGCTGGATGTCAAAGCCGCGACGGAAAACGGCATCATTGTTACCAACGCCCCGGTCCGGGCAGGCGTGGAGGTCGTGGCGGACATGACGTGGGCTTTGCTCCTTGCCGTTGCACGGCAAATCCCGCATTACCACCAACGCGTCTGCGCCCGCAATTACGAGCGCGGCATGGGCGTGGCCGCGTGGGGCAAAACGCTGGGCATTGTGGGTCTGGGGCAGATTGGCCGAGCCGTAGCGCGGCGCGCGGAGGGATTCCAGATGCGCGTGTTGGCAACCGAGCCGCAGCCGGACCTGGTATTCATCTCCAAGCACGGCATCCAACTTGTTCCTTTGGAGACGCTGCTGCGCGAAAGCGATTTTGTATCGCTGCACGTGCGTCTCGACGCTAGCACGCGCGGCATGATCGGTGCGCGCGAGCTGGGATTCATGAAACCGACTGCCATCCTCATCAACGCCGCGCGACAACAGCTCGTGGACCAAGCGGCATTGGCCGAAGCCATCCTCAATGGACGGCTCGCCGGCGCCGGCTTGGACGATCCGCCCGCGCAACCCGATTCGCCCTTGTGTAGCCTGCCCAACGTCGTGTTCGCACCGCATCATGGCAATCGCGCCATCGAAGGCGTGCACGCCGTGTTCACCGCTGCCATTGACAATGCCGTGGCCGCGCTGTCAGGCCGCCGACCCGAGTGGGTCGTCAATCCGGACGTCTATTCAAGACCATTCCGCGCGGAGGCCGCCAACGCGAGTTTTTCCCATGAAAATCCGTGACATCGAAGTCCACCCGGTTCAAGCACCTGGTCGCACTCTGGTAATTCTGCTTGTGCGCACCGACGAGGGTTTGACAGGTGTGGGCGAGGCCGGTCTGCAACGCCGGTGGAGAGGCATACAGGGGGTCACCGAGCATCTGAAGCGCTGGCTTGTCGGCGAGGACCCCACGCGCATCGAGCACTTGTGGCAACGCATGTGGCGGGGTGGATTCTACCCGGCGGATCGTCTGGTCGGGTCGGTGGTGTCGGGCATTGACCTCGCGCTCTGGGACATCAAAGGCCAGGTTTTGGGTGTGCCGGTCTATGAACTGCTGGGCGGTCGTTGCCGCGATCGGGTCGAGAGCTTTTCACAGCCGGGCTACCTGACTTCCGCAGCCGAACATCCGCAGACACCGGCGGTCGGCGGCAAGCCGGCGGACCTGGATGAGACGCGGGACACTGCCCAACGCTACGTCGCCGAGGGTTGGAAATACTTCCGCGTTTCACCGAACGCAGTGGGAGATGTATTTCAACCCGCCGAAGCCATGCGCCAGACGTTGCGGCAACTGCACGCGGTGCGGGACGCTGTAGGCGACAAGCTCGAACTGATGGTGGATTTGCACACGCGGCTCAGCCCGGCGGATGCGGTCTGGTTTTGCCGCGAATGCGAACCGTTGCGCGTATTCGTCATCGAAGACCCAATTCGTTCCGAGCATCCGGCGGGTTACCGGCACATTCGCGCACATACAAGCGCGCCGCTGGCCGCAGGCGAACAATGGGCAGGCAAATGGGAATTCCGCACCGTCATTGAAGAGGAACTGGTGGACTACGTGCGGCCCGACTTGTGCATTGCCGGGGGCCTCACCGAGGTCCGCAAGATCGCGGCGATGGCCGAGACGCACTACATCAAGCTTCTTCCGCACAATCCGCTCGGTCCAATCTGCACTGCGGCCTCGCTGCACCTCGCTCTGGCTTGCGACAATGCCGGCCCGCTGGAAGTCCTCCGGCCACCCGACCAGATACTGCCGGACGTTTTTGAATGCGCCTTCGCGCTCGAAGGCGGCCACTTGACCGTGCCGCAAACGCCCGGTCTGGGCGTTAAGTTCAACGTCGAAGCCGCTCGAGGCCACCCTGCCGAGATGACCGAACCGCCGCATTGGAAAAGCCTCGACGGCGGATTCACCAACTATTGAACCTCGCGCGAGATTTGCAGCGCACACCCACGGCGGACTTGTTGCAGTCGGCCTTGCCAACCGCCGGTCGGGCGTCAGAGACAAGCCTGCCAGCCGCCATCAACATAAACCGTGAAACCTTGAACGTAATTGGAGGCGTCGGAGGCCAGGTAGATGGCTGTACCAATGAGTTCCTCCGGCTTGCCCCACCGGGCCAGGGGCACTTCTTTTTTCACCCAGGCATCGAACTCCGGGTCTTCAACCAGTTTTCTCGTCAAATCGGTAATGAAGTAGCCGGGGCCGATCGCATTCACGTTGATGTTGTATTGGCCCCACTCGGTCGCCATGGCCTTGGTCAACATCTTCAACCCGCCCTTGGCGGCGCAGTAGTTCCCAATGGTGGGCCGGGCCATCTCGGCGTTGAGCGATGTGATATTGATAATCTTGCCCTGCCGGCGCGTTTTCATGTGCTTGACCACGGCTCTTGCGACGATGAAAGCGGAAGTCAAATTGACGTCCAGGACCTTCTGCCAATCATTCAACGACATTTCGTCCATCGGCGCGCGCCGGTGAATGCCAGCGTTGTTGATCAGCACCGCAATCGGTCCGAGGTTTTGCTCGATGTCTTGCACGGCGCGTTCAACCTCATCCGGCTCCGACACGTCGAACGCAAGCCCCTCAACCGCACCACCGGCACCCCGCAGTTCTTCAACTGCCCGCGTCAGCCGCTCCCGGTCCACCCCGTTGAGTACGACGCGTGCGCCGCAGCGTGCAAACCCTTGCGCGAGCGTGAACCCCAATCCCCGGCTGGAACCGGTGATGAGGACGATCTTGTTTCGGACACTGAACAGTTGCTCAATCATGCCAAACCTCCTCGCTTGCGTTGAAGCACCCGTTGCGCTTTCTCCACCACCCGGTCAGCGGTCAGGCCGCAGCGATCCAGGATTTCCTCGTACACGCCAGATTCCCCAAAACGGTCCTCGATGGCAACGCACTCGATGGGAACCGGATGATGCGCCGAAAGTGTCTCCGCGACGCCTGAGAATAGTCCGCCATAGCGGCTGTGCTCCTCGACGGTTACCACGGCGCCTGTCTTGCGAGCGCTTTCAACCACCAGAGCTTCGTCAAACGGCTTCAGCGTGTGGAGTTCAAGGACCTCGGCCTGTACTCCTTTCACAGCCAAACGCGCAGCGGCGTCCAGAGCCCGGCTGACCATCAGGCCATTCGCCACAATGGTAAGGTCCTGACCCGTTCGCAGCCGGTAGCCATGACCAATGCGAAACTCGATCTGCGGCTCATGCACGGTCACTCCCGGCACACGTGGAATTCTTAAAAACAACGGCCCCACATGCTCCGCCGCGGCAAACACGGCCTTCCAGACCGTTACGGCGTCTGAGGGAGCGACGACGGTCATGTTCGGCATTGCGCGCAGGATGGCCAGGTCTTTGGTGCATTGGTGCGTCGCGCCGTCGCCAAAGCCGGTCAAGCCACCGTTCGTTCCAACCAGCTTGACGTTTGCCTCAGGATAACAAACCTGGCTGCGAATCTGGTCCGCCGCCCGGAGCGCCAGCAGGAAAGCGAACGTGCAAGCGAATGGGACATAGCCGGTGGTCGATAACCCCGCCGCGATGCAAACCAGGTTCGCCTCCGCAATGCCCACGTTGAAGAACCGATCAGGGAATTCCTTCTTGAACATCACGGATTTGGTCGCCTCGGAAAGGTCTGCGTCCAGCACAAGCACGCGGGGATTGGCATGGCCCAGGGCAATGAGCGCATCGCCGAAGATTTCGCGCAAGGGCTTCGCATCCCAGCCGGGTGTCTGGGGCAACGCGGCGTGAGTGTTTGGCGGTTCGTGGTTGTTTACCGTTTGCATGGGTCGGTTGCCTCCAACGCTTCCAGTGCGCGCGCGCAAGTTTCGTCGTCAATCAATTTGCCGTGCCAGGACCAGTCGTCCTCCATGAATGGAACGCCCTTGCCCTTGACGGTCCGGGCCACAATGGCGCTGGGCCCACCACGAAACGCTTTGGCCGACTGAATGGCCGCGAGGAGCGCACCGTAGTCGTGGCCGTCGCAGGTGATCGCATTCCAGCCAAAAGCCTCCAACTTCCGCGGCACATCGCCCAGTGGCATGATGTCGTCGTTTGGCCCGTCGTTTTGCATCCGGTTGTGGTCCACTATCACCGTGAGGTTGTCCAGGCCGTACTTCCGGGCAGCCATGAAGGCCTCCCAGTTCTGCCCTTCATCCAGCTCGCCGCAGCCGGTCACCACCCAGACGCGGAAAGTCTTGCCTTGAAGCCTGGCACCCAAAGCGATGCCAATGCCAACCGAAATTCCCATGCCGAGCGAGCCGGCGGACATTTCCACACCGGGAACCTTCAGCTTGTCCGGATGACCTTGCAGGCGCGAACCCGTCCGGCGCAGCGTCATCAACTCTTCTTCGGGAAAGTAACCTCGCCTGGCAAGGACGGCGTACAGTGCCGGGGCGGCGTGGCCTTTCGACAGGAGCAGACGGTCCCGGTCGGGGTCGTCCGGACGGCTGGGATCAATGTTCAGTTCGCGGAAGTAGAGGACCGTCAGGATGTCGCAGACCGAGAGCGAGCCGCCCACATGCCCTGATCCCGCCTTGTGAATCATCTTGACGATGGTTTTGCGCAGGCTGTGCGCCAAGGCCTGCAATTCACCCACTGACCGCACGCTGGGCGCGCTGGAATTTTTAGTCGTCGGCTTCACGCAGCGTTCCCTCCCAATTCTGCCTGGACGTCTTCCAGAATCTCGCGAATCTTTGCTTCCTCTTCAGGCCCCGCTTCAGGCCAGGGACTCAACGTGCAGCGCCGGCAGATGCCGCGCAGTTCAAGTGCGCACTTGATACCGGCAACCGTAGTGGGGAGCGTCAGGATGCCGCAGACTGTCTTGATGGTCTTGTCGAGGCGGGCGATCTGAGATTCCTGCTGCGCCTGGCAGGCGTTCCACAAGTCCACAAAAAGGCGCGGCCAAACGTTGGATGGCGTGGATACCAAACCGTCAGCGCCGGCCGCGAGCAACCGGCTAGCCAGGGCTGAGTTACCCGGCATGTAGAAAAACTGCCTTGGCCTGTCAGCGAGTGCCGCAATGTGTGCCATCGTCTCCGGCTCGTTGCGGGTGTCCTTCAGACCGGCGAGGTTGGGAATCTGGAACAGCTCCCCGATGAACTCCTCGGTCATGTCCCAGTGGATGTTCTTGGGAAGGTTGTAGGCCACTACCGGAAGCGGCGAACGTCCAGCGAGCTCGCGGTAAAAGCGCACGCCGTCGGCGAGCCGCCCGCTCCAGCCGTAGTAAGGCAACGTGGCGACACCGTAGCTGGCACCAGCGTCGCCGGCAAGGTGCAACCGGTCCAGGCAACGCGCCACCGAGTTGTCGCTGACACCGCACAGTAACGGAATCCGTCCGCGAACGCGCTGGCCGGCAAAGCGGATTGTGCGCGCGTACAGAGCATCGGGCATCATCGGCCCTTCCCCCGTCGAGCCGAGGACGAACAGGGCGTGAATGCCTGCCCCAATCTGTGCCTCAATCAATCTGTCCAAGGCCTTCTCGTCTAGGTCGCCAGCGGCGGTCAACGGGGTGACAAGGGCGGTAACAATTCCTTTGAGCTTTTCGTGGTGCATGTCGATTAGTTGAAACTGGCTGTGCAGTTGATTTCCCTCGGACACGCTAAAGCGTGGACACCAAACACCGGGCGGTCTGGTGTCCAGCCTTTAGGCTGCCAACGGGAGTTCTTTCCAGGCGAATCAAGTGCATATCCAGATAGTCGAATTCGTGCGGGGAGACCGACAGGTGCGACATCGCGGCGCCCCCGAAGGCCAGCTCGAACGCACGCTCCATCAGACAATTACACGGCTGTGTCGAATGGTGCGCACGTTTGGAACCGTTCTGGTACAAACCGAATCGGACGTTATGCATGACATATTTACGGGGATTGTACTTGACAGACATGAGATGTCAAGTATGTTCGCCCGAAATATTGAATTTCGATAGCTCAACACCTAATCCGGCCTAGCCGGAACCAAGAGTTTCTGGTAAATCGGGTGGCATGTCTGAACCAACACCTGCCGCCGAGACGTCTCACGTCGAACTGCTCACTCAACGCTACGCCGACCAGATTGTCGGG
>Ga0272448_1003505_pt1 | contig 18620 bp, 13 predicted proteins | sample YNPCB0191_FD_202220 | JGI IMG/M metagenome (GOLD analysis project Ga0272448, IMG submission 202220) | Hot spring sediment microbial communities from Yellowstone National Park, WY, United States - YNP-CB-019-1 | ecosystem: Environmental > Aquatic > Thermal springs > Hot (42-90C) > Sediment... | reverse complement strand
CGAATCGACTTCTTCTGCACGATGCGTCCCGTGGCGAGCATGTAGGGGCTTGCCGTCAGTAACAGACCTGCGACGCACGCCGCCGCGAGAGCGACCTTGGTTTGCCAGCGCCAGGGCCGCACCAGCACCACTGCGGCGACCAGCACAATCGCCACCTCAGCTCCTTCGGGACGGACCAGGTACGCGAGACCCGAAAGGAGCCCCGCGAGGAGGAACCGCCAGGCGGAGCGGGTCCGCACACCCGCAAGCCCGATGGCGAGCGCCAGCAGGTATAGAAACAGATGCAGGCTGTCGGAAAGCACGTCCGCGCCGTATCGGCAGAACTCAGGCAGCACGGCTGCGCATGCCGCCGCCACAATGCCTGCCCGCCGATTCAGAAGCACGGCAGTCAGGAGATAGACGGCCGGGATCACGGCGAGACTGGCCGTAAGCGCCACGATGTGTCCGGCGATAAGCCACGAGCCCGCGTCATCGCCGGCGGCCGCACCGGCCCGATCAAGGGCGGCGTGGACGGCGGCGATCAGGGCGGGATAGAGCGGGTGTTGCTTCTGACGGCGGATCTCCTCAAGCGGGGATGTGCCGAGCTGTTGCGCATACCAGATGAATGTGATGCCGTCGCGGCTGACCGTAGGAATGACGCAGAGCAGATACGCACGCACGGCAAGGGCCGCTAGGAGGACCATCGCGACCCGCGACGCCGCACCGCGTGCCGAGATCACGTCCGTGTCAGCCATGCTCCGGGCACTCTACTGTCGGGCGCGGGCGCGGTCAAAGACATTGCATCCGAAGCTTCGGCTCGGCTAAGCTGGAACGGGCCGGGATGGCGAGCCGGCCAGGCCCGCGGTGCGGACGGGAGCAAGGCCGGAATCGGCCGGGTGGGGCATGGCGATCATTACGCTGATGAGCGACTTCGGCACGGAGGATCACTACGTCGCGTGCATGAAGGGTGTGATTCTCACCATCAACCCGAAGGCGACCATCGTGGACATCACGCATGACATCGCACCGCACGGAATCGTGCAGGCGGCATTCGTGCTTCGGCAGATCTGGCCGTGGTTTCCGCCGGGGACGGTTCACGTGGTCGTGGTGGATCCCGGCGTAGGCACAAGCCGCAAGATCCTGGCCGGGCGTTACACCGACCGGGTCGTGGTGGCGCCGGACAACGGCGTGATTTCCCTCGTGCACCGCGACGGGCAGTATCAGGAACTGCGTGTCGTGGAGAACCGGAAGTACTTCGGCGGGCCGCTCAGTTGTACGTTTCACGGGAGGGATGTGATGGCGCCGGTCGCGAGCCACATTACGGCGGGCGTCCGGCTCAGCGACCTGGGGCCGCTGACGGACCATCTTCAGATCCTCGGGTTGCCCGCCCCGCGGCGTGATGCCGTCTCGCTCACGGGCGAAGTGCTCTACATCGATCACTTCGGCAATCTGATTACGAACATCTCCGTCGCCGACGTGAACAGCCTTGCCGGGCGGCGCGGCCGTCTGAATGTTCTGCTCGGTGAGCGGCCCATCGGCATCCTGCACATGACCTACGGGGACGTCGAGGCCGGCAGTCCGGTCGCGCTGATCGGCAGCACGCAGATGCTCGAAGTCGCGGTCAACCGCGGGCACGCGGCCGAAGTCCTCGGCGCGAAGGTGGGCGACCCCGTCATCGTTCGATAGTGCGGCATTCGATCCGCGGCGTTGGTGCGGGCGACGGCATGGCACCTGCGCAGGCCCCGCGAAACGGGATTGCGGCGGCGCCGCGAGGATGCACTTGATTGTCCGGGGGGCATCCGGCAAGATTGCGGCCCGGTGTATCGGGCGGAGGAGGTGGGTCATGACGACAAGCCCGGTGGCGCTCGTGACGGGCGGCTCGCGAGGGATCGGCCGGAGCATCTGCATCGAGCTGGCAAAGACCGGTTACGCGGTGCTCATCAATTACAATACGAACCTGGACGCCGCGGAGGCGACGCGGGCCGAGATCGAGAAGGCCGGCGGCGTCGCGGAGATCTGCCCGGCGGACATTGCCTTCGCGGCGCACCGGGAGTCGCTGCTCGACTTCACCCTGGAAACGTTCGGGCGCATCGACCTAGTGGTGAACAACGCCGGTATTGCGCCGCCGAAGCGGCTGGATATTCTCGAGACGACGGAGGAAAACTTCGACCGGGTCCTGGATACGAACCTGAAGGGGCCTTTCTTCCTGACGCAGCAGGCGGCGCAGATCATGATCAACCAGCTCGCAGAGAAGAAGATTTCGCGGGCGGCGATCATCAATATCTCGTCCGTCAGCGCCTACGCGCCCAGCCTCAACCGCGCCGAGTACTGCATCAGCAAGGCGGGCCTTTCGATGATGACGTCGCTCTTTGCGGCGCGGCTGGCCGAGCACGGCATTCATGTGTACGAGATCCGGCCGGGAATCATCGACACGGAGATGGTCAAGCCGGTCCGGGCGAAGTATGAGAAGATGCTCGCCAACGGGCTGACGCCGATCCGGCGGATGGGTAAACCGGAGGATGTGGCGCGGGCCGTGGCGGCCATCGCGGCCGGGCACTTCCCGTTCAGCACCGGGGAGGTGTTCAACGTGGACGGGGGGTTCCACCTGCGCGTGCTGTAGCGAACGGGCGAAGCCGGGGGGCGGGCCGCATCGGTCATGCACAGGCACCGGCGAACGGGCAGAGGTTTCACGAGGAGGCTGAATATGAGCACAAAGCTGGCGATCGACGGCGGCCCGAAGGCCGTGACCAACAAGCTTGTGGGGTGGCCGCAGTTTTCGGAGAAGGCCATTCAATCCGTGGAAGAGGTGCTTCGCTCGGGCAAGGTGAACTACTGGACCGGGCCGAAGGGAATGGAGTTCGAGAGGAAGTTCGCCGAGTGGCAGGGCAGCCAGTACGCGATCAGCGTGGCCACCGGCACGGCGGCGCTGCACGTCAGTCTTGCGGCGCTGGGGATCGGGCCGGGCGACGAGGTGATCGTGCCGAGCTATACGTTCATCGCGACGAGCTTCGCTGTGGTGCAGGCGGGGGCGATCCCGCGCTTTGCGGACGTGAACCTGGAGGACCACTGCATCAGCGTCGAGTCGGCGGAGAAGCTCGTCACGAAGCGGACGAAGGCGATCATGCCCGTACACCTGTACGGCAACGTCTGCGACATGGACAAGATCCATGCGTTCGCGAAGAAGCACAACCTGTTCGTGATCGAGGACAACGCGGAGGCGTTCGGCGGCTCGTACAAGGGACGCAAGACCGGTACGCTCGGGCACATTGCCGGCTGCAGCTTCTGCCAGAACAAGACGTTCACCACGGGCGGCGAGGGCGGCATGGTCACGACGGACGACGAGGAGCTGGCCTGGCAGGCCCGAAGCTTCCGGGACCACGGCTACGATGTGAAGGAGCGGCTCAACCTGCTGGCGCTCGAGCAGAAGCTGCCGTACATCCATAACCGCGTCGGCTGGAACTACCGCATGACGGAGATGCAGTCGGCGATCGGGCTGGCGGAGCTGGAGCGGATGGACAACTGGAACATGCCGGCGCGCCGCCGCAACGCGGCGATCCTGATGGATGCGCTGCACAAGCTGCCGCAGATCAAGTACATGCCGATCGACACCCCCGAGCGACGCAACGGCTGGTACACGATGGCGTTCTCGCTCGACATCGAGAACATGAAGTGCGACATCATGCAGTTCGTGAAGGCGGCCGGTGCCGAGGGCGCCCCGTGCTGGAAGGTCTTCTGGCCGCAGTGTCACACGGAGCGGGCCTTCACGGAGAAGCGCGGCTTCGGAAACTCCGGCTTCCCGTTCACCTCGAAGGAATACACCGACCCGGCGAGCGTGGACGTGAGCCGGGTGGAGGTGCCCAACGCGCGATGGCATGAGAAGCATACGTTTACGTGCTTCGCGTACCCGACGTACACCGAGGAGGACATGAAGCAGATCGCCGCGGCGATCGTGAAGGTGATTCAGCACTACTCCCAGTGAATGGCGAATGACGGAAGAAACCCGGAATCCGAATGACGAAGCCGTACACGCCTGCGCCCGTTTGCCATTCGGGCTTCGTCATTCCTTCGTCATCCGGATTTCGGAATCCGGGCTTCGGGGGTCGAATGTCGGGTCTTCTCGTCGGCATCGCTCAGGTTGACTATACGCCCAGGCCGGCTCTGCCGCTGATGGGCAACTTCCGCGATGACTACGGCGCGCGGGGCGTGCACGATCCTCTCTACGCCAGGGCCGTCGTGTTCGAGTCGCCGGCCGGCGGGCGCTTTGCCATGCTGGCCGTCGATATCTGCATGATGGACCGCGGCAATGTCGCCATGATGCGCGAGGCCGTCGCCTCGCGGTGCGGCCTGCCGCCCGGGAGCGTCCTCATCGCCGCCACACACACGCACAGCGGTCCTGCACCCATGATGCTCGGTTCGCTGCCGAAGTCGCCGGACGCAGACATCAAGGAGTTCCTCACGCGGGCCGCGACGGCCGTCGTTGCCGCAGCGGAAGACCTGCGCCCGGCAAACGTGCTGGTCGGTCACGGCAGCGAAGACCGGCTCTCGTTCAACCGTCGCCTGCGGTGCCGCGACGGTACCACGCACATGAACTGGGAACGCCTCGATCCGTCCTTTGTCGTCGGGCCGCTGGGGCCGATCGACCCCCATATCGGCACGCTCCGGATCGATCGCGAGGGGCGGCCGACGGCGTGCGTGGTCAACTTCGGGCTGCACCCGGCCATTCTCGCGGGCGACAACTGGTTGTACTCCGCGGACTACCCCGGCTACCTGGCCGAGGCGATGCGCCGACTGCACGGTCCGGGCTTCGTGACGCTGTTCGTCAACGGGCCGTGCGGCAACGTCAATCACATCGACTACCGCGACCCGCTTCAGGGCCGCGGGTACAAGATGGCCGAGCGGGTCGGATACATGCTGGCCGTCGGCGCTTTTGAGGCCGTTGCGGCCGGCGTGCCGTTGAAGGGCGATACCGTCGCCGTCGCTCGCGAGATGGTGGCGCTCCAGCGGCTTCGTATCAGCGAGGTGGAACGCCGCTGGTGCGAAGAAGTCATCGAGAAGGCCGAACGCAGCGGCGCCCCGGGGCAGGTGGACGGCGTGCCCGACGAGTACTATGCCCGTACACGGTTGCGGATGTACGCGGAGCAGGAGACGGACGACAGCGTTGAGGTCATGGCGGCTCGGGTGGGCGAGCTCGGCATCGTCGGCCTGCCCGGGGAGGTCTTCTGCGAGCTGGGCATGGAGGTCCGGCGGCGGTCGCCGGCGAAACACACGCTGGTGATCGAGCTGGCCAACGACGCGATCGGGTACATCCCGACGCGCGAGGCGTACGCGGAGGGCGGGTACGAGGCGACGCCGGGCGCGACGATGTACCAGCCGGGCTGCGGTGAGGCGCTTGTCGAATCGGCTCTGCGGCAACTGTCGCAATTGTTCGACGTCTGAGGGATGCCGAGCCGCCGGTGGAGAGGCGCGGGGGCGGGCGGGGTCGTGGACCCGTTCTACCGGCACGGTCGCGCGGTCCACCGGGGCGAGCACGCGGCCGGCGGGGCAGGATGTTGGCGTTTCTGGAGGAGCAGACATGGCAGACAGGATCCGATGGGGCGTACTGGGCTCGGGCGGGATCGCGCGGCGGCGGACCATACCCGAAGGCATCATCCCCGCCGACAATGCGGATCTCGTGGCGGTTTACGACATCGACCGCACGGTGAACCGCGAGGTAGCCGGTCAGTTCGGCACGAGGCCCTGCGACAGTATCGACGACCTTCTGAATGCGCGGATCGACGCCGTGTATGTCGCCACGCCCGCGAATGTGCACTACGAAAATGTCCTCCGCTGCGCGGCGGCCGGCAAGCACGTGCTCTGCGAGAAGCCTCTGGGCATGACCGTGGACGAGGCGAAGAAGATGATCGCGGCGTGCCGGCAGGCGGGCGTGCAACTCGGCACGGCGTTCATGATGCGCTTCCTGAGCCAGCATCAGGCGGCGCTTCGGCTCATCCGGGAAGGCAAGCTCGGGCAGCCGACGTACGCGCGGGCGCAGCTCTCCTGCTGGTATCCCCCCATCGAGGGCGCCTGGCGTCAGGACCCGCGCACCGGCGGCGGCGGGTCGCTCATGGACATGGGCGGCCACTGCATCGACCTGCTGGAAATGTTCTTCGGGCCCGTGCAGCGCGTAAGCTGCTTTATCCACAACACGGTACACCCCTATGCGTCCGAGGACAGCGCCGTGGCGATGCTCTTCTTCGAAAACGGCGCCCTGGGCACGGTGGATACCTTCTTCTGCATCCCGGACAACAGCAGCAAGAACGTGCTGGAGCTGTACGGCTCGAAGGGTTCGATTCTGGCCTCCGGCACGATCGGCCAGGGCCGGGCCGGACAGATGCTGGCCTGCCTCGAGGCCGACGCGGCCGGCTATGACGCCCAACAGAAACGCCCGGCCGGCGGGGGCGTCCCGATCGCACCCGAACCGGTCAACACGTACCGCGCGGAGATCGAGGACTTCAGCCGGGCGCTCCTGGAAGGCGCCTCGTATGCGCATAGCGCGGAGGCGGGCCTGCGCAGCCAGATCATCCTGGCGGCGTGCTACGAGTCCGCTCGAACCGGTCGGGCGGTGGACATCCCACGGTGAATCATGCGACGGCGAACGAGGATTGCGGCGGCGATTCTGGCCCTTTCGGGCATCCGTCTCGTGCGGGCGGCGGACGTGTCCGTCGGGGTGGCGGCGGAGGACATCACGCCGCCGAAGGGCTGGCGGATGGCCGGGTACTTCAGCGAACGCATCAACACCGGTACGCACGATCCGCTTGCGGCCAAGGCCATCGTATTCGCGCAGGGCGACGGCCGGGCGGCGCTGGTGTTCTGCGACCTGATCGGCATTCCGCTGAGGGTTTCCCGCGAGGCCCGGCGGCGGGCAAGCGAGACGACGGGAATCCCGGCGGCGAACATCGCCATCCTGGCGACGCACACGCACACGGGGCCGCTGTTCTTCGGACCGCTGCGCGAGCACTTCCACCAGACGGCCATAGCGAAAGAGGGGCGCGACCCGCACGAACCGATCGACTATTCCGCCGCACTCGTTGACAAGATCGCCAGGGTCGTCGCGCGTGCCCAGGCTGCGGCCCGGCCGGCGGAGATTGACGTCGGCACGGCGGTTCCGTCGCCGCCGCTCTCGTTCAACCGCCGCTACCGCATGAAAGACGGCAGCGTGAAGTTCAACCCCGGGCAGCAGAATCCCGACATCGTCGGACCCGCCGGACCGATCGACCCCGCTGTGGGCGTGCTGCTGTTTCGCGAGAGGGAACAGCAGCGGCCGGTCGCCGTTCTCACGGTATTCGCCATGCACCCCGACACGACCGGCGGCACGGAGTATTCGGCGGATTACCCATTCTATCTTCAGGAGACGCTGCGCGCGGCGCTCGGCGGCGACGTCGTTAGCGTCTTCGGCACCGGGACGTGCGGGGAAATCAACCACATCGACGTGAACCGCAAGGATCGCCCGACGCCCCGGGCGATCGGCAACACCCTGGGCGAGACGGTTCTCGCGGCGATTCCGAAGCTCCGTCCGGTGGCGGACGCTCGGCTCAGGGCGACCGGCGCGACCGTGGAGGCGGCGCTGCACCGATACACCGCCGAGCAGGAGGCGGAGGCCGCGAAGAACCTCGCCCAGGTCGGCACAGGCAAGGTCCCGTTCCTCAAGGAGGCCGAGGCGTGCCGGATCATGGATCTCAAGGCCCGGAAGGGCTCGACGCTGGCGCTCGAGGTGCAGGCGTTCCGCCTCAGCCGGGACGTGGCGATCGTTACGCTCCCGAGCGAGATCTTCGTGGAACTGGGCCTGGCGATCCGGAAGGCCTCGCCGTTCAAGACCACGTTCGTGATCGAGCTGGCGAACGACGGAATCGGCTACATCCCGACGAAGAAGGCCTTCACCGAGGGGAGTTACGAGGTCATCAATTCCCGTGTCCAGAGCGGCACGGGCGAAAAGCTCGTCGATGCCGCCGTGAAGCTGCTCAAGGAGCTGAGCTCTCAGTAGAAGACCGTGACGATCAGATTCGGCTCGGCGTGCTTGCCGGTCCAGATGCCGACCGTGGACGTGCTGAACTTGATCTCGACGTCGGGGTTCCTCTCGCACCACTCGTTGATCTGCTGGTCCATGTGCCGGACGGCCTCGTCGGAAAGCTTGGCGTGAAACGTGCGGCAGCGCGTGGCTCCCGTGCCGGTCTTATTGAGCGGCCGGGTGTACCGGGTGGGTTCCTCCGTCACGGCCGGCGGGGGTGCTCCGACAGCGGTGCCGTGTGAGGTTTTCTGCCCGGGCACGTCGGCGGGCTCGAGTTCGTCTACCAGCGAGAGCGGGGGCAGATCGTCCGCGGCGCCCGTGGGGGCCGCTGCGGCGGCCGGCGGCGGTTCCTCCGGCGGCTTGCTCGCCGGGGATTTCTTCTCCTTGAGGCAGTGCACGCACAGAAGTTTTCCGGAGTGGAACCCCGCGAGCTTCTTGTCGAGGTGCTCCTTGTAGATGCTCGCGCCGCACTCGTGACAGCTCAGTACGTTTTCCTCTGGGGCCGAGGGACCGCCCATAACACGCCCTCCAATCACAAGACAAACCCAAAGGCGATGTGCCGTTTGGCCCTACGCGATCCGTCCGCATTATAATTGGCTCCGACGGCGACGGTCAACGCGTCGGACGGGCACGGGTCGTGCCGCCGCAACCGGGACCGGGGGCATGCGGCGGGCTTCTCGCGGGTTCCGTCGAACGGGAGGACGGCATCGATGAACCGGGCGGACGTTCATTCCACCACGATACTTTCGGTCCGGCGGACCGGGCACGTGGCCCTCGGGGGCGACGGCCAGGTCACAATCGGCAACACGGCCCTCAAGCACGATGCGGTGAAGATCCGCAAGCTCGCCGGCGGCCGGGTTCTGTGCGGGTTCGCCGGCGCCGCCGCAGACGCCTTCGCCCTCCTCGAGCGATTCGAGGCCAAGCTCGATCAGTACAAGAGCAACACGAAGCGGGCCGCCATCGAACTCGCGAAGGACTGGCGCACCGATCGCGTGCTGCGGCGCCTGGAATCGATGCTGGCCGTCGTGGATGCGGAAACGTCGCTGATCATCGGGGGCGCCGGCGACATCATCGAGCCGACCGACGGCGTGATCGGAATTGGGTCGGGCGGCATGTTCGCCGCCGCGGCCGCCAAGGCGCTGCTGGCGCACACGAACCTCGGGGCGGCCGAAATCGTCGAGAAGGCCCTTCGGATCGCCGCCGAGATCTGCATCTACACAAACGACCGGATTACGGTGGAGACGCTCTGAAGACGCCGGGTGCCGACTCCGCGCCGGGTGCCGCGCGGCGCGATTCCGCGTTCGCGGTTCCCGCGCGGCCGTAGGCAGGGGTCAATCCCAGATGAATACGCCGCCGCAGCGGTATCGGCCCTTGCAGCGCCGGGCGTGAATGATCCGCACGCGGGCCAGGTACTCCTGCGACTCACCGGGCAGGTAGACCTCGATGGTCTCGCCGACCAGAAGCGGCTCCCGGCAGACGAAGCCGACCCCCGCTTCGCTGATGTCCACGCACCGGGCGGGGAGGATCTCCGCATCCCCCGCCGGATGCGTCCGGATGAACTCGATCGCGCAGCGGGCGGAGCGCCGGGCTACCCGGCGGGCCTCCGGGGTCACGGTGCTCTGCACCAGGTCGCCGAAGATCGACAGGAAGATCGGCAGGTTCTCACGGTTCAGCCGGACAACGGTTCCTGCTTGCGCCATCTCGCGGCTCCTCAGCGGGAGGTCTTCAACCCCATATGAGACCTTCGTACCGGCGGGCTGGTGACTTTAGCAGGAAACGGCACAGGGGCAATGAAGGGCCGACCCCGGTCGCCCCGGAGGGCTTCGCCTCCGGCACGAGCCGTTATGCGGACGTGCAGCGGGGCGCGCGGGCGCGGTTGGCGAAGCCGGGCCGATGGCTCTCGCGGTGTGGTGCGCCGCAGCACGCAGGGCCCCGGTTCATTCGGCGGCCAGGTACATGTCATCGAACCACGCCGTGCCCGTCTTGTCCGGCGTGATGATGCAGTCGATGGCGGCCGATTTCGCGCCCCGGGGCGCCCGGACCGGCTCGGATTCCACAAGCGTCCAGTGGGATGTGCGGGGCACTCCAGGCAAGTCGTGCGTGCCGAGCATCTCGCCGTTCGCACCGAGGAACCGCAGCCGGAGCGTCGCCGACGCGCGGGCAAGGCCTTCGGTCCGCACGTAGCCACCGAAGACATACGCCCGTTCCGCGCGCACGTCGGCCGGCGTGCTGGATATGCGGCGCGTTGTCGCGCCCGCCCGGATTCGCAGCGACCGCACGCCCGCGTATGACTGTCGGACCCGCAGACCGCCGATGTCCATCAGGCCTTCGAGCCTGATCTTGCCCTCGTTGTCGGCGCGGTACGTCCACCAGAAGTCCTTCTCCCAGCCGCGCTCGACGGATAACTCCGCGGGCTTCCACGTGTCGCCCTCCTGCTGTGCCGCCGTCCACCCGCCGATGTCGTACTCCAGGCTCGGGTTGGCGAGTAGGTTTACGCGGACGGGCTCGGCGGCTGTCTTGATCACGCGCGGGCGCTCCTTGCCGTTCGGCGTGAATCCGCCGGGAACGAGCGCGATGCAGTCGAGCAGTTTCGCGTACGGCCGGGCCTCGGCGAGGCCGACCTGCTGGCCTTTCGGCCGCGGCGACGCGACGCTGTAGACGAGCCTGTGGCGGCCGGCCGTAAGCGTTACGGCGGCGTAGTGGTACCATGCGAAGATCATCCGCTCGTCGTCGATGGCGTTGTACTGTGCGACGAGCCGGATATCGCGCGGGACGAGCGTGTTCGGTGCGTCGTGCCACGCGCCGTCGTCGATCCGCCATCGCGACGGCGATGCAGTCGCCAGGTAGCCTTCGCGGATCCAGAGCTGGTACTCACCGGCCGCCGGCACATCGAATGCGAGCTTTGCAAAGTATCCGTCGGGCTGCGGCGGGGGCACGGCGGTGCCGAGACCGAGCATCGCATCGCCGGACAAGCCCGTCAGCCCGCCGAAGACGCTCAGATTGAAGTTCGATTCCCCGGCGGATTCGGCCTCAATCCACACGCACGCGGGAGGGGTCTCCGCCCCCGATCTTTTCGCAGGAGCGGTCGTTGCCCCCGGGTCGTCGAAGTGGGGGTCGGAGACCCCTCCCGCCGTTGCGGTGGTGTCGCTCCGCACGATCACCGTATCGCGGGCATGGATCGTGTCGAACAGGATGCCTTCGGGCGCCCACCTGTGCCTGTCGCTGCGTTTGACGAGCGTCAGATCCGCGGGGCGCAACACGACGCTTCGCACGCCGTTCGGCGCGGGCTTGATCGTTTCGCCGTCGGCGTATGCGGCCGAGGTCGTTGCCCGGTCGAGCGTCACCACCCTTGAGAAACCGTCCTTTGGCGGCGGCAGGACGTTGCCCGTGGCGTCCAGCGTGTACGGCGGCAAATCCTTGCCGAGCCGCACGACCGAGCCGTATCCCGGTGCGAGCGAAACCACGGTGACGGATTCGTCCCCTTCGCGGTACGAGAAAGCCTCCAGCGCCGGGTCGGCGGTGTCGAGGATGACGGCTCCAAGCACATCGCGCATGAAGCCCCTGTAGTCAAAGGCGTGTCGCCCAAGCGGCAGATCGACGCGATCGGGCCGCCAGCCGACGCCGGTATCCACGTTCTTGCTGATGATCTGCACCTTGTCGTCGATCAGGTTCCAGACCCGGCCGGCTCTGTTGCGGGCGATGACGCGAGCCGACGGCGGGGCGGCGAGGACCTGAAACTCCACCCCGTCATCATCCTTTGCGAACTCGGCCGTGTAGTAGCGATCCACGGAGGGGATCGTCCCGCGGTCTTTTCGGTAGCCGATCCACGTGATCCGCTGCCCGGACGCGATCGCCGCCTCGACTTCGCCGGCGTACCGCTGTGATGCCGGCGCGTTCTCGAGGTTGACGAGGTACATGTCCGTCTTCGGTCGCAGCGAGAATGTCGGCAAGACCCAGGTGCCGTCCGGCAGCTTGCCCGCGGGATCAACGAACCAGAGTGTGTCGGTGTTGTAATAGTCGCGGTACGGGTCGGAAAAGGTCAGCCCGCCGTTCGGATTGAAGATGCCGGGGAAGCGGTAGTATACGCGCGGCCTGTAGTCGGCGAGTTTCGGGGCGTGGGCCAGGATTCTCGCGTAGGTGGCGAGCCATTCGAGTTGTCGCGGGTCGCGGCTGACGGCGTCAGACCAGAAGGCATCCTCGCCGCGCCCGGGCATGAGGTAGTACTGGAAGATGCCCTTCGCCCCGCCGGAGATCAGCGATGTGTAATTTGCATACATCATCCCGAGCCGGCTCGTGTACCCCATCAGCTTGTTCCGGGAGGGGCAGGCGTCCTGATGGTTGCCCTCGCCGGTCTCGGTGACGACCAGCCACATCGTCCGTGTCGCCTGCTCGCACTCGCCAAACGCCGGGATGCCCATGAACGTAAGCATCGGCTCGCCGACGCCGTACGACTCCATGCCAAGCCCGTCGAAGCCGGCCGTCTCGCCGCCTCTGGATGGTGTGAAGCGCCGTTTCTCTGAGGCGGCATGCGGCCTCTGAAAAGGCGGCACTCCACGGGCGTCGTTGATGTGCCACCAGTCCAGGCCGGAGAAGCATTTGAAGATCACCGGTACGTCGTTCATCTCCTTGAACACATCCGCGATGCGATTATGGAAGTCGCGGACCTGTTGCCCGATCGCTTCCACCAGATCGTAGCGGAACTGGCTGACGGCGAACCGGCAACGCACGAGCCTCCGGCTCTGCGGGTCGATCAGGTAGGCCCACGCCACCTTCGTCTTCGCATCGTCGATCGCGCGGAGGGGCAGAAGCCTCGCCGCCTGTTCGAAGCTTTCGATCGCGTTCGGATCGTCAGGCGCCCACGCCTTGCGCAGCGCATCAAGCGTCGAATACTTCTCACGCAACTGCCGGGCGCATTGCTCGCGGTAGTCCGGGTCCGACGGCACGAATCCGTGCTGGAGGTTGTTCTCGTTCCAGAACAGATCGACGGCGAACCGGAACCCCGGCCCCATCCGCACCTTGGTATAAAGCTCGCGCATCTTCGCGGCGTAGGCGTCGAACTGGCCGCCCCAGTAGTACATATTCTGGTTCCAGCCGTCGCGGCGTTCGGCGAGGCAAAGGCTGATACGGAGCTTGCCCGCCGGCAGGCCCTGCAGCGGTACGTGGACGGCCTTGTGGTCGTCCGGGCGCCGCCTGCCCTGTTCGCCCGGTCTCTCGTCGTGCTCGATACCCGCTTCGCCCCAGGCAACCACGCCGCCCGTCTGCGTATCAGCGGCAAGGTAAAAGGCGTCGCGCACGTTGCGCCGATACACGAGCAGATCGCTGCCCTCGATCGCCTTGTCGTCGTGCCTGCCGACTAGCGCCGCCTTGCCGTTGTCGCCGACGATCACCTCGGCATCCGGACCGCCCATCAGGTCGTAGGCGTAGCCCTTGGCCTCCAGGCCGGAGGTCTGCACGCCGTAACGCATGCCGATCTCGTCCATGTAGTCGATGACCCGCTGGAAGTATCGCAGTTGCTCGTCGCTCTTGGCCTCCCAGGTATGCGGGGTCATCATACCGTTGCCGACGTTGAAGTAGATGTCGCGCACGCCGTATCGCCGCAAGAGGTCGAGTTGCGCCTTGATCGTTTCCCAGTCGTTGTCGGGGATGAACATCCCGCCGACGGGGAACCACGGCTCGCCGTCCCAGAAGAGCGTGTGGGCCTCGTTGATATGCCAGCGGTGCGGCACGCCGTATTTGTCCGTGAATGTGCCCGTGCTGATGAAGATCGGCGGCGGCCCTGGCGCCGGGGCGTCGATCGTGATGGTCGTCCTGGCCGTCAGCGGCTCGCCGTACATTCCCGCGACGATCTCGTATTCGCCCGCGGGCAGATTGTCCGGCAGCGGCATGAAAAACGGCCCGAGCCGGATCGGCGCGCCGGCGCGAAGCACGCGCGGCTTGCCGGTTTCGAGCACGGCAAACGCATCCACGCGATACACGCGGCCGTCCCGGCGAAGGTGCGCAAAGAGCGCGGCGGGCCGTTCAAGGTCGCGCGACAACGTGAGGGTGAACGCGAGTTCGAGGGTAGCGCCGGCCCGCGCGGTCATCGGTGCCGCCGGCTCGATTGCGAGCAGTACCGGCGGCGTCTGCGGGTACGCGGGCGGTTCGTAGGCGAGAGCGACAGGGACCCAAAGAAACAGCGAGCACGCGAGTATGATCGACTTCATGATTCCGTCCATAAGGAGAGATAAACCCCGGCCGCGCGCTCCATCTTCGCGATCCGACCGCGGCAGTCAACCGGGCGCATCGGGATATGGCGGTTTGACCGCGCGGGGGTTGATCCGGTTGTGACCATTCAGACCCCTGCGCCGATCAGCACCGGGGCGGGCTGACGGGCGCAGCGGGCGATCGGAACCTCACGGAGGCAGGTCGGAATGTGCTGCTTCTGCAGCAAACAGCACAAAGGGCATGCCATTGCGTGCCGTTTCATTCCCGTCGGTGCGCGAGGCCCACCCTGCACTGTCATCGCCCGGGTTCTTCCCGGCCGGCGCGGAATTCCGGGCGGGGCCGGGTACGCCATTCTGAGCATCTTTTCGCCTCGCCCCGCGTAAACGCCGTAGCGCACGCTACGCGCACGGCGCCGCTGTGTTGGGCTGCGGGCGAGGCCCGCGCTGGGACCCGAGTGCCCCTGCTGGAGACGCGTCATTCGTATCGCAGCGCGTCGATCGGGTCGAGGCGCGAGGCCTTCCAGGCGGGGTAGTAGCCGAAGATCAGGCCGACGCTCACGGAGACGGCCACCGCCGCGATGATCGCGCCGGGGGAAAGCTCAGTCGGCCAGCGCATCACCGTGCGAACGAGCAGCGAGCCGCCGCGGCCCAGCAGGATCCCGATCGTGCCGCCGAGCAGGCAGAGGACCACGGCCTCCACGAGGAACTGGCGGAGGATGTCGCGCCCCCGCGCCCCCACGGCCATCCGCAGCCCGATCTCGCGGGTCCGCTCCGTCACCGAGACAAGCATGATGTTCATGATTCCGACGCCGCCGACGACGAGCGAGATGAGCGCAACGCACAGAAGCAGGTTCGTCATCAGGTTCGTCGTGGAACTCATCGCGCGGGTCATCTCCGTCATGTCGCGGATGTTGAAGTCGTCGGGTTCGTCGGGGCGGATGCGGTGGCGCTCGTGAAGCAACTGCGTGACCTGGCGGATCGCGATGGGGACTTCGGCAGGCGTCCGGGCCGCGACGAGGATCTGATCGACATTGACGAACCGCACGGGCAGCGGCGTGTCGGCGGCCTGAACGGCCGAGGGGACCGGATAGAGGGGCGAGGATCCCGGGTAGATCCGGCTGAGCGTGTTGACCTGGTCCTGCGCAGCGGCGGCGCTCTGGTTGACATTCTGGAGCGTCGAGCCGGCTACGCGCCGCTTGATCGTGGTCCACGGGGCGATGATCACGTCGTCCTGATCCATGCCCATCATGTTGGCCCCCTTGGGGCTCAGCACGCCGATCACGCGGAACGAAACGTTCTTGACGCGGACCTCCTGTCCGACGGGCGAGGCGCCCTGGAAGAGTTCCCGCACGAGCGTCTGGCCGAGCAGGCAGACCTTGTTCGCACTGCGGACGTCCTGATCGGTGAAGGGCTCGCCCTCCGCGAGGTTCTGCCAGTCGCGCACGTCGAGGAAGGACGGCGTCGTGCCGAAGACGAACAGCGGTACCCAGTTGCGGTTGCCGTAGACCACTTGCGTGCGCGCGCGGACGATCGGGGCGACGGCGCGGACGGCGGGGCAATCGCGGAGGATCGCCTCGGCATCGTCCGGGGTGAGCGTCATCGCACTGCCGCCGCCGAAGGTCACGCCCCCGCTGGCGGCCGCGCCGGGCATGACGATCACGTTGTCCGCCCCCATGCTGGCGATGGACTTCTGGATCGCCCTGGAGGAGCCGGTGCCGATCTCCATCATCGCAATCACGGCGGCGATGCCGATAACGATACCGAGCGTCGTCAGGGCGGAGCGCATCGCGTTGCGCCGCAGGGCGTGCAGGGCCGTGCGGAACGTCCGGGAGTGAAAGTGTGCCCGGAGCACGCTCACGACATCGCCTCCAGCGGCCCGCAGGCGGCCGGCTCACCGGGCGGGTGCGACGTTGCGGCGCCGTCGAGGATCACGCCGTCGCGGATGTGAATCGTCCGCCGGGCATGCTGCGCGACGCCGGCATCGTGGGTCACGAGGATGATCGTGAGACCCTCGTCGCGGTTGAGCTGCTGGAACATCCGCAGGATCTCCTCGCTCGTGCGGGAGTCGAGGTTGCCGGTCGGTTCGTCGGCGAAGAGCAGCGGCGGGTGGTTGACCAGGGCGCGGGCGATGGCCACGCGCTGCTGTTGCCCGCCGGAGAGCTGCGACGGTTCGTGATCCATCCGGTCACCCAGGCCGACGAGGTTCAGAAGCTCCGCGCCCCGCGCGCGGGCCTCGCGGTTGCTGATGCCCGTCGGCGTGTACGAAAGCGGCATGATCACATTTTCGAGCGCGCTGGTGCGGGGCAGCAGATTGAAGTTCTGGAAGACGAAGCCGATCTTGCTGTTCCGCACGTAGGCCCGCTCGTCGGCGGAAAGGCGGGAGACCTCCTGCCCGTCGAGCCAGTAGCGTCCGCGGGTCGGGTGGTCCAGGCAGCCGAGGATGTTCATGAGCGTCGTCTTGCCGGAGCCTGAGGCCCCCATCAGGGCGACCATCTCGCCGCGATCGATCGTCAGGGAGATGCCCTTGAGCACCGGCACATCCAGCTCGCCGAGGTAATAGGTCTTGTGGATGTCTTCGAGCCTGATCAGTTCCATGTCCCGATGCTACCCCTGCCGCTTCGTACCGAAGAGTCGCGGCGCAAACGGGTTCGTTGTGTCGTCGTCGTTGCTCTGGACCGCCTCACTGATGATTACCTCGGTGCCTTCCGTAAGGTCCTCGCCGCTGACCTCCGTCATGGTCCCGTCGCTCAGGCCCACGGTCACGGCGATCGGGCGGACGAAGTCGCCGTCCCGCACCCAGACCCTGCCGCGGGCCGCCGGAGCGCTCGTCGGGCGGCCCTTGCCGGCGGGGGAGGCGCCGGACGGCTTCTGCCGGCCGGCCTCGGTCAATTTCGCACGGGCATCGGGGGCCACCTGCGACGGGCTGGGAACCCACCGGAGGGCGGCGTTCGGCACCATCAGGACGTTCTTGCGCTGCGTGACCTCAAACTTCACGTTGGCGGTCAGGTAGGGCAGCAGCTTGCCGTCGGAGTTGTCCGTGTTGATCTCCACGGTGTAGGTGACGACGTTCTGGGTCATGCTGGCGTTGAGGCGGATCTTGCCGACCTCGCCGCGGAAGACGCGGCCGGGGTAGGCATCCACCTCGAAGCTCACGGGTTGCCCCGGCTGAATGCTGCCGATGTCGGCCTCGTTCACCGAGGCCCACACCTGCATCTTCTTGAGGTCCTTGGCGATCAGGAAGAGGCTCGGGGCGTTGAGGCTCGCAACGACGGTCTGGCCGATGTTCACCCGGCGGTCCACGATCACGCCCTTGACGGGCGACTTGATCGTGCAGTAGCCGAGGTTCGTCCGGGCGCGGTTCAGTGCGGCTTCGGCCTGCAGTACGGCCTTCTGCGCCTGGACCACCGTGGCCTCGCCCACGCCGACGGTGGCCTTGGCGGTCTCATAGGCGGCGAGGTAACTGTCGTAGTCGGTCGCCGAGAGCGCGCGGGAGGGACCGAGTTCCCGGGCGCGGTTCCAGTTGTTCTCCGCCTGATGCAGCCGGGCCTTCATCTGTTCGAGGTCCGCCTGCGTCCGGAGGACGTTGGCCTTGGCCTGTTCAAGCTGGGCCTTGGCCTGCTCGACGTCCGCCCGGTACAGCGAATCGTCGATGTGCGCCAGGACGGTCCCCTCCTCGACGGGGCTGCCGTAGTCGATGGGCTTGCCGTTGCCGCGGGGATCCAGACCGAAGGACTCGATCTTGCCGGCCACCTGTGCCCCGACGTCGATCACCTCCTCCGGTTCGACAGTGCCCGTGGCGCTGATGGTGACGGTGAGGTCTCCCCGGACCACCGGGGCCGTGCGGAAGTAGACGTTCGGCCCGCCCGCTCGCCGCCAGTAGGAGAAGCCCGCGCCGCCAAGGACCACGAGCAGCACGGCCACAACAAGCATCTTCTTCATGAGTTCACTTCCTCCCGGTTCAGCTCGATCCGCCGACGCCTCCGGCCGTGTCCCTGCGGGATGCCCGGCGCATCAAAGAGACGCCCGAGGATTTCCATGGCGCCGCTGACCACCGCCAGCTCGCGCTTCGAGAGCTTCTCGAACCGCCGCGTCAGCGCCACCTGCGTCGCCCGCAGGGCCTTGCGGAAGGCTGCCCTCCCGCGGGGCGTCAGAGAGAGCGAGACGCATCGCCGGTCCTTCGGCCGGGCCAGCCGCCGCATCAGGCCCCGTTGGACCAGCAGTTCGACCATGCGGGACGCCGCCGGCGGCGAGATGCCGATATGATCGGCCATCGCCGAAAGCGAGGCGTCTCCGTTGTGGCTGACAAAGATCAGGGCGCGGAACTGCGGCACGGTCAGTCCCATCCGCCGGTGCCGCCGCATCTGTTGCCGCAGGAACCGCATCATGACCGGCAC
>Ga0272448_1003503_pt1 | contig 18623 bp, 14 predicted proteins | sample YNPCB0191_FD_202220 | JGI IMG/M metagenome (GOLD analysis project Ga0272448, IMG submission 202220) | Hot spring sediment microbial communities from Yellowstone National Park, WY, United States - YNP-CB-019-1 | ecosystem: Environmental > Aquatic > Thermal springs > Hot (42-90C) > Sediment... | reverse complement strand
GATGAGATGAAAGTCTTCAAAGATGAGATGAGCGATTTCAAAGATGAGATGAAGGTCTTCAAAGATGAGATGAGCGATTTCAAAGATGAGATGAAGGTCTTCAAAGATGAGATGAGCGATTTCAAAGATGAGATGAAGGTCTTCAAAGACGAAATGAGCGATTTTAAGGACGAGATGAAAGTCTTCAAAGATGAGATGAGCGATTTCAAGGATGAGATGAAGGTTTTCAAAGATGAGATGAGCGATTTTAAGGATAGAATGGAAAATTCCCATAAAGAGATGAACAAACAATGGGCAGCATTGGCTAAAAAGATGGGAACGCTTGATGAAGACCTTGTTTCTCCCGCTGTCAGACCCATAATCAATAAATATTTCGGATGTGATCCTATAAAGAGATCAATAAGAGAATTAGTGAGAAAAGATGGAGAAAGCTTTGAAGTTGATGTCTTGGCAGTTTGTGAAGATAAAGTTTTTATGATTGAGGTCAGAGCAACTCCAAGAGTGAATTATGTTGATGAGATATTAGAAAAAGCAGATTTATTTAAGAAATTTTATCCTGAATATGAGGATAAAGAGGTTATACCGATCTTTGCAAGCATAACATTTCCCGATAATATAGTCCAATATGCCACAAAGAAGGGGCTTTATGTTATGGCATATAAGGAATGGGAGTATATGGATATTATAAACTTTGATGAGGTAAGCAAAAAACAACATTAATTTATATAACAAAGGAGAATAATATGTTTTTATCCAATTTTCTTATCTACTCAATAGGCATCTATTCTTTTATCCTTGCGGTTTCATCAGATGAACAGATACTAATTGATCTCAACCGTGATTTTGGGATAGGCACGGTTAGAACAAGCGATTCAAAAGTCGCTTTGATAAGCGATAAAGATGGATACTCTTTGCTTGTTAGCACAGGACATAAAGATAGATGGCCCGGCATAACAATAAAAAATCCAGAAAAATATCAGGATTTGTCCAAATTCCAATATATTGCTATGGACATTAAAAACGTGGGATCGCAAAATGTAACTGTCCATTGGCGTATAGACAATCCAAACGCTGATGGAGTTAAAAATTGTATCACACATAATATCAATATAGCACCTAACGAGAAAAAGACATTGAAGGTAAAACTTCCGAGAAAATTGCCTGATTGGCTTGCACCGAAGATGTTTGGTATGAGAGGATTTCCCGGTGGATTATTGAAAGATTCTCCACTCAACCTCAATAACATCGTCCAATTTGTCATATTTGTTAATGAACCTAAGGTTGACCATGCTTTTGAAATAAGCAATATCCGCGCGGGTGGCACATATGATCCTCCAGAATGGATTACAATGGATGAGAGCCAATTCTTCCCGATGATAGATGAATATGGTCAATTCATACACAAAGATTGGCCAGGGAAAACAAAATCAGATAAAGATTTAGAAAAGCATAAACAAGAAGAGCAATCAGATTTAGAGGCGAACCCTGGTCCTGACAATTGGGATAAATACGGCGGTTGGAAAGATGGACCGAAGCTTAGAGCAACAGGATATTTTAGAGCAGAAAAATTTAACGGCAAATGGTGGTTGGTTGATCCTGATGGTTATCTTTTCTGGTCACATGGCATAGACTGCGTTGGAGATTGGAACGGTGTTACACCTATAACTGACCGTGAATATTATTTCAAAAATCTGCCAGACAAGGATTCTCCATTTGCCCAATTTTACGGCGAAGGTTCATGGGCGCCACACAACTATTATGAAGGCAAAACATATAAAACTTATAGTTTTGGCGCTGCAAACCTTTACAGAAAATATGGCGAATCATGGCGAGAAATATTCGCTGATATAACGCATAAGCGATTGAAAAGTTGGGGAATGAATACCATCGCAAATTGGTCTAGCGAATACATATATAGTATGAGAAGGACGCCTTATGTTGTATCTATCGGCTTTGGTGGTAAATTGTTGGAAGGAAGCGAAGGATATTGGGGAAAATTCCGCGATGTATTTGACGAAAGTTTTTCAACGGAATTAAAGAAAAGCATGGCAAGACAAAAAGGCAGATCAGCAGATGATCCCTGGTGTATTGGATATTTCGTAGATAATGAGATAAGCTGGGGTGATGAGGTATCTCTGGCGATAGCTACCCTTGTATCTCCGCCTGATCAGCCTGCAAAGAAGGTTTTTATTGATGATCTGAAAGCAAAATATGGGACAATAGAGAAACTAAATGAAGTTTGGGAGACAAAATATGAGTCATGGGACGCAATGTTACAAAGCAGAGAATCGCCAGATAGAAAAAAGGCTTATGCGGATTTGACCGCATTTTATACAAAATTTGCCGAAAGATATTTCAAACTCTGCCGAGAAGCTGTAAAAGAGGTTGCACCAAATAACCTTTATCTTGGTTGCAGGTTTGCTTGGGCAAATCCACTTGCTGTCAAGGCATCAGCTAAATATTGCGATGTCGTAAGTTATAATCTCTACCATCGCGATGTCCAAGATTTTAGATTGCCAGAAGGGATAGATATGCCTGTTATTATCGGAGAGTTCCATTTTGGGGCATTGGATAGGGGCATGTTCCATACAGGATTGCAGGCAACCGAAAATCAAGAAGATAGGGCAAGAGCTTATAAAAATTATGTCTCTGGTGCATTAAAAAATCCTATATTTGTAGGCTCACATTGGTTTCAATATAGCGATCAAGCTACTACTGGTCGTGGAGATGGTGAAAACTATCAAATTGGCTTCCTTGATGTTGTTGATACCCCTTACATAGAAACGATAAACGCTTGCAGGGAAGTTGGTTATAATATGTATAATTTAAGAATGAATGCAGGAAAGTGATAATATTCATTCCAAAAGAGGAGTTTTTATCATGGGCAATAGTTTTAGAGAAGAACTGCTGGAAATAATGGGGCAAATACGCACAATTGATTGTCATTCACATACAATGCTTAAAAGGGAATATTATAAGAATAAATATAACCTGTTTAACCTTTTGAGTTACTATGAAAGGGATATTCATTCAACGACAGGAAAAGGATTAAGTCAATTATGTGCTGATGCAAAGTCAGATGCTGAAAGATGGGAGATATTTAAGTCAGTTATTGAAAGGACGCATAACGTCTCATATTGGAGACATCAAATAGTGATGTATCGTGAACTATTTGACATGCGTGAAGATGACCTTACTGACTCAAATTGGGAAAAATTAAACGAAACTATAAAGCAAAAAACCGCTGATCCGAATTGGTATCACTTTGTAACGAAAAATGTATGTAAACTCGCTACACAAGTGAGGAATATACCATGGTTTGAAGATTGGGAGCCAGAGTATTTTACTGGTGTCATTAGAATGGAGTCTGCACTTGATCTGCATAACAACAATACAAGATCATGGTTAGAAAAACACCTTAATAAAAGCTTTGACAACATTAAATCGCTGAAACAGGGTCTTGCTGATCTTGTGGAAGAATATCGCAAACAAGGTATCGTAGGGATTAAGTTGGCACATGCTTATGGTCGGACGCTTTACTCTGAAAATGTCCGCGAACATGTCGCAGGCAATATCTTTAACAAAGCCCTTATTGGTATGGAACTAACGCCTGATGAAGTCAAACAACTTCAAGATCACATTATATTCTTTTTAGCAGGGCTTGCTGGTGAGTTAAACCTCGTCTTTCAGATACACACTGGCGTCCAAGGAAACTGGGGCAATATCCCTGATTCTGATCCTTTACATTTAATTCCATTGCTTAAAGCTAATGCTTCAACAAAGTTTGACCTTTTCCATGCAGGCTATCCATATAGCAGACAGATCGGCATGTTGGGAAAGCATTATCCTAATGTATGGCTCAATATGTGCTGGATGTATGTTATCACTATGGAAGGTAGCAGACAAAGCCTCAACGAATGGATAGACCTTGTGCCGGGAGAGAGAATTTTAGGCTTCGGATCGGATGTCGGAACTCCTGAATTTATCTATGCGCATTTGATAATGGCGAGATCATGTATAGCAGATGTGCTTTCACAAAAGGTTGAACGTGACTTTCTGACCAAGAAGGTCGCAATTGACCTCGTCTATAAAATGCTTAGAAATAACGCTATAAAACTCTACCGATTAAGTGATGATATATGATCTTTTAATTTACCGTAGAGCGTTTTTGCTTTTCTTTTTCATCATCTTTGTTTTCGCCTGTGCTTGGGCTTTTTTGAGCATCTTGTGGTTGTGGTCGCCTTTTAACATTAGACTGATCGGATTGGTTGGAGGATTGATCTTGATCGGATTGTGATGAATTTTGATTTGTGTTTCTTTTCACTTTTCGGTTAGCGGAATCGCTTGTGCTTGAATCTTGAGCTATTCTTTCTCTTCTCAAATACGATTGGTCATTAGTTGGGGCTTTTGATTCATAACTGGAAGATACTCCTCTATCTCTCATTGATGGGCGATTACTGCTATCCCATGCGGATGTGTTAGAGCTTGATGAATCGCCTGAACTGTAACCTGTTCTTTGAGGTGGATTATAATCGTAATATGTTCCCATAGTCCACGGATCATAACCAGAACCATAACTGTAACTATAATTCGGTAATGGAGGCGAAACATTATAATATTGATTACTGACTGGCTCTCCGTAGTAGTATTGATTGCTATCTAATGGAGGCAGATCATAATAAGCTGGTCTAATACCTACGGAACAGCCAGTCAATATTGTGATAATAAAAGGGATAATTGCAGAATAAAAAAGCGATTTCTTTATATTTTTCACGGTTTTTCATCTCCCAACTTTTGAGCGGAACGGATTTCTGCTCATTAACTTCCTGTTCTATAATCATTATACCATAGTATACTAACAATGTCAAATACACATTAAGCTGATTCACCCTCAGTTTTTAAAGGATATAAAAATGATATATGTTTAAATGATAAATATGTAAGAAACTCTTGAAAAATAAACAAAAAATAGCATATCTTTGTAAAGACTTTCTTTTATATTCGTTAAAATTAAAATGCTCCACATTTGTCATTCCCGCGCAAGCGGGAATCCAGAGAAGTTGTAACAAAGGAATGGATTCCTGCTTCCGCAGGAATGACGTTTTGCTTTATCCAATGAGTATTTATTGGTTTCATATAGCTCTTGGAATTGTCGGGTGTATTTTTACGAGGTGTAAAAAACTGAGGGTGAATCAGCACATTAAGCAATTAAATTAAGCAATTAAGCAAAGCATGGTCAAAGTGGGAAGAAATTATACTTGACAAACATGGGCAACTAATGCACAATAATCAAAGTGTTTGTTCTGGTATCAAAAATACCTTTTAGAAGGAAAAAATGAAGGTTATTGATAAATATTTAATTAGAGAATTTATAAAAAGTTTTCTTGCATGTCTTGGCTTCTTTACAGCACTTCTTCTCGTTGTTAGATTTGGCGAAAAGGAAGTCGGAACTTTCATTGCCAAACGTATGTCGCTCATATCATCAATAGAGAGCCTTTTTTTGCAAGTGCCGGGATATGTAATCCAGATAGCACCACCATCAATGCTTTTCGCTACCTTTTTTTCACTTGGTCGCATGACTCAAAATAATGAAATAACGGCTATGAGAACCTGCGGAATAAGTTTATATCGCATTTTTCTCCCGATCTTTTTGCTTGCTTTTCTTATAGCTATTGTTATGATAGCTTTTAACGATCAAGTTGTAACACGCGCTACGAAGAGAGATATTGAACTGAAAGGATTGAATCCAGAAACCCCGGGTATATCAAGAAATATCGTTTTTATCAGCTCCGAAAACCGAGTATTTTATATAGACACTATAAACTTAAATAACAGTAATATGCAAAGATTGACAATATATGATTTAGATGCGAATTACGATGTCAAAAGTCAGATAGATGCGAAAGAGGCTTCTTGGACTGATGGAATATGGCATCTTAAAAATGGCATTGTAAGGACATATAAAGATGGAATTTGGCAGGAAAACCCATTTAATATTAAAGATATTATAGTTCAGGAAGACCCAGAAATCATGGTCAAAAGTTCCCAAGCAAAAGAGACAATGCCACTTAAAGAACTATCCAAACTTATAAATTACAAAAAAAGGACTGGACAAGTGGTGAGAAAAGACCTTGTAAGTTTTCATAGCAGGTTGTCTTTTCCTTATGCCTGTTTTGTAATGGCTATGCTTGGCTCTCCTCTATTTGTCATGTTCGGAAAATCTGGTGCTGCTGTTGGTTTTCTTTTGACCATGTTTATCAGTTTTGTGTATTGGGGTGTAGCAATAGCGATCTTTGAAGCGCTTGGAAATAATGGCGTTTTGCCCCCAATAATATCGTGCTGGTCGGCGAATATTATCTTTATGATTGTAGGAGCCGTGTTTGTTTATAAGGTCAAAAAATGAAGCGATTTATGAAACGTTTAAAAAAACTATTCATGAGGAGAAATGCGATGAAAAAAATGTCTATATTTGCCCTTATTGTTGCTTTTCTAATCTCAGTAATACCGTTAAATTCTATAGCAAGTTCAGATGATAATGACAAGGATAAAGAAAAGACTGAAATTGTAGCACTTTTTGGAACGCTTCTCGCCCCAAGCATTTTTAGCTCAGCAAAATCAGAAAATATCTGTTTGTCAATGCACGGAAGGCTGATAACAGGTGAAGGTGAAGTGCCTGATTTTGACGCAGATGTTAAAAGTAATATTGACTCACTTCAAATATATCTGAACGGCAGATTAGGCGGATTTGGTGCTACGTTAGGATTTGGGCAGGGAAATGAATTTGAGTTCTCTCAGCCACTTATCCTATCAGTTGACTATAAATTTGGATTGCTTAAAAGTGCCATGTTGAATGCTGCTATTGACGGGCAATATTCAATGATATATCTGCCCAAAGAAAAGACTATGAAGGTATCAGCGCCCGGTTTTGGCGTTGTTTCTATCAATGGATTGATAAGTTCTAATCTTCTATTCTTATTTGAGCCTTATGCAGGGCTTACTTTGAATTATGTTTATCTAAACTCAAAAGATAAGCTTTATACTGTTTGGAAACCTGTCCCTAAATTGGGCTTGAAGGTTAAAATTCTACCACTTGTCAACATTGGAAGTGAAATCACATTTGTAATGAACGAGCAGATTAATAATTCGTGGTTATGGAATTTTGGGGCAAGCGTCCGTTTTTAATAAAGGGGACAGAAATGCAGTTTGATGAAACGCCTATTGGTGCATACAAATATGAACTTGATACGCCGATCTTGCTGATAGACCTTGATCTGATGGAATCAAACATAGCTAAAATGGCTGATTTTTTCCGCAGTGTCAACGCAAATCTGAGACCGCATACAAAAACTCATAAAACACCTATTATCGCACATAAGCAGATTGATGCTTCTGCTATCGGTGTGACATGTGCAAAACTTGGTGAAGCAGAAGTCATGATCAATAGCGGGATAAAACAGGTCTTAATCGCTAATGAGATCATAACTCCTCTCAAAATTGAAAAGCTTACCAGTCTTGCAAGACATGCAGATTTAATCGTCGCGGTAGATGATGAAGATAACGTTGAACATTTATCTAAATCTGCGTTCAATAAAGGGGTTAATCTTAAAGTGCTTGTTGAAGTTGATATAGGTATGAAAAGATGCGGAGTTGAGCCGGGAGAACCAGCGTTAAAATTAGCACATAAAATTGAAAAATCAAAAAATCTCACATTCGCTGGATTGATGGGATATGAGGGTCATACTGTCACAATCCCAGATTTTGACAAACGAAAATATGAGACTGAAAAAAGTATGGCTTTACTTGTTGAAACTAAAGATTTGATTGAACGTAGCGGTCTTCGTGTAGAGATTATGAGCGGAGGAGGGACTGGAACTTACAATATAACAGGGAAAATCCCTGAAATGACCGAAATTCAGGCTGGTTCTTATGTAGTGATGGACGCTTATTATAAGAATGTCGTCAATGAATTTGATTGTGCTTTGACCATTCTATCAACAGTTATAAGCAGACCAAACAAAACAACTGCTATAATTGACGCAGGCATTAAGACCATGACAAAGGAGTTTGGATTACCTTTGGTTAAAGGAATAGAGGGCGTAAAATTAACCCGTTTATCAGAAGAACACGGAAATTTAGATGTCAGCAAGTCCGAAATTGACCTAAAACGAGGGGATAAAATTGAACTAATACCTACTCATTGTTGCACTACGATAAATCTGCATGATAAGTTTTATGGCATAAGAAATGATAGACTTGAAACTATCTGGGATATTGAAGGTAGAGGAAAAGTCAGATGAGACATGAAGTTTCAGATATGAAAATCATGGTATCAAATGTCGGGAGTTCATCTTTTAAGTATCAAGTTATCAATATGGCTGATGAGATTACGCTTGCAAAAGGATATATAGAGAGAGTTGGCAAATCATCATCTATTCTGACGCATTCAGTCACAGGCAAAGATGATATAAAGAAAGAGATGGATATTCCCAATCATAATAGAGCCATTGAAATTTCTATTTCCTTGCTTACCGATCCTAATTATGGCGTCTTAAACGATCTTTCGGAGCTAACAGGTATAGGATTTAAGGCGGTATTTGCAAAAGGAATAACAAGTTCTGCGTTGATAGACGAAAATGTGATAAAGGCACTTGAAGAATATATACCGCTGACACCTTTCCATAATCCCGCTTACATTGCATCAATCCGAGCGTTTCAAAAAATATTGCCAAATAAACCGCTTGTAGCAGTCTTTGAGACATGGTTTCATGAAACTATCCCCGATTATGCCTATATATTCAGTGTCCCTTATGAATGGTATGAAAAATATGGAGTTAGAAGATATGGTTTCCACGGTGCGTCACATAGATATATCTCACAAAGGGCGCCAGAGTTTTTAGGTCTGCCTGCTGATAAATTGAAGATTATATCCTGTCATCTTGGCGGGAGTTCGTCAATATGTGCGATTAAATATGGAAAATCAATAGATACAAGTATGGGATTTTCTGCACAAAGTGGAGTTATGCAGTCAACTCGCTGTGGAGATATAGACCCATTTTTAATTCCGTTTATCATGGATAAAGAGGGATTAACCACAGATCAGATAAGAAATATCCTTGCGACAAAATCAGGTATGTTAGGAATATCAGGTGTCAGTAGCGATATGAGAGATTTATTAGATGAGATGGACAAAGGCAATGATCTTGCAAGGCTAACCGTTCAAGCTTATCATTACAGCGTAAAAAAATATATCGGTGCTTATGCCTCTGCAATGGGAGGATTAGACGTATTGGTCTTCACCGGTGGCATAGGAGAAAGATCGGTTCGTGGACGTGCTGATATATGCGAAAATATGGAATTTTTAGGGATAAAGATTGATCACGAAAAAAATAAGCATGCGAAAGGCGAATCTAACATATCCGCATCAGATAGCAAAGTTCAAGTTTTGGTTATTCCAACAAATGAGGAGATCATCGTCGCCCGTGAGACAGCGAGGATAATAAGAGAGTGCATCTAACTTCAATAATTACTCCTGCCATAATTCAGTCATTTTTATTAAATATAAATCCTTAAAGCCCACCTTTGAAAAAGACCATTAGAGTTTCCCTTTTAATTTTTATGATAATTGAATTCAACGCGTTTTCAAAATTCTCAGTTGATATTTCATACATATTTTGATAAGATTACTTAAAACAACATATAGTCTTTCATATAAGGGGAGATAAAATGAACAAAATGCAGTGTTACTTATCATTATATTTGACTGTAATACTCATGTTTATTTTGACTATACCATCGTTTGCTCAAAGCTCATATAGAATTACCTACCCTAAGGCTCGGGTTTTTATGAAGAATGGACAAATGATCCAAGGCGAACGACTTATAATGGACATGGAAACTGTATCATTACGTGTGAATGGCATTCCACAGACCTTTCAAACCTATGATGTTTCAAACATAATGGTTAAAAAAGGTTATGCGGGAGATTTCGCTTTATGTGGTGGTGGCGGTTGTCTTGCTTTATGTGCTTTTACTCTTGCCGTCAGTTATAAAGACCTTACTGATGATAAAGTTGATGAAAATGAGCTTACGGTCGGGCAGTTCATCGCAGGTTCACTTATATGGGTTGCTATCTTTGCAGGTGGAGGATACTTGATCGGCAATCTTATTGATGATTGGACGCCTATTTATATCGCCTCAAGGGCATCTGAATTTGGCAACAATCAACTTGCATCTTTAAAAATTAATAAGGCAATCAAATTGCCGATACTCAGTACATCGTTTTAATTCATCAGAAAGTTGAGGAAATTATCCGTGTTTAATATGTTTGAGAATTATCCAGATGTTGATAAGATTATCAGCTATTATAAGGATCAAAAGGCAGGTTTTGCTAACCTACATATCCATACGCCATATTCATTTTCCGCATTCAAAAATGTCTCAGAAGCAATTGAACTGGCGCATGATCAAAACGTTATTGTGCTTGGAATAAGTGATTTTAACACAACACAAGGATATGAGGAATTCACCAAAGAATGTCTAAAAGCAAAGGTATTTCCCGCTTATGGAATGGAAACCATCGCCCTATCTGTTGACGATCAAAAGACAGGCGCGAGATGGAATGATCCGAACAATCCCGGTAGAATATATTTTTGCGGAAAGGCTTTCCAATACCCTTTAATATCAAGTAAAAAAACGCTTGATATATTAGCTAAGATTGCTAATGCTCTTGACATCCAAGTTCGGCAGATGATCGCTAAATTAAACGACCATCTTAAAAATGTCCTTCCTGAGATCCAGTTAGATTATAATTATATATTGGAAAATATGACTAATGGAACTGTCAGGGAACGTCATTTAGCAAAAGCCTTACAGCAGGCATTGATGAAAAAATTTCCTGATGTTAGCGATAGGACAAAGGCAATAAAAGCTATCTATGGCAAGGATAGCCAAGTTGATATATCAAATGAAGTCCTTCTACAAGAGGAATTAAGATCAAACTTATTAAAAGCAGGCAAGGTTGCATTTGTTGAGGAAAGTCCCGAAGCATATCTTGACATTGACACAGCAAAAAATGTCATGTTAGATATGGGAGGGATACCTTGTTATCCTGTGCTTGTTGACGGCACAAAAGGCGACCCGACCGAGATTGAAAAAGACCCAGAGTCTCTATGCGATATGCTGATTGAAAAAGGCATATATTGTGCGGAATTTATACCTGCAAGGAATGACATAAATATCCTTAAAAATTATGTATCTATTTTCAAGGATAAAGGCATGGTGATAACTGCTGGAACAGAGCATAATACTCCGATGATGGAGCCTATTTATCCGAGATGCAAGAATAATGTTCCGCTTGACGAATTCCTAAAAGAAACTTTTTGGAAAGGTGCATGTGTTATTGTGGCACATCAATATCTTGTTAGCAAAGGTCAAGCGGGGTATGTTGATTCATCGGGAAACAGAACCGATATGGAAAAGGAGAAATTAGAATCCATCGGAGAGGGTGTTATCTCATACTATTTATCAAAGTAAACGCTAATTTGAGATTTCTCTATTCTATCAAAATGACATTTATATGTCACCCTGAATGTATATGTCACCCTGAATGAATTTGTATGTCACCCTGAACGAAGTGAAGGGTCTCTCTAATGCTTAAACATTGATTTTCAAAATAGGATTTGTAGTTCAGCCTTTCAGCTGATATGTTAATTTTTCAGTCTAAGAGGATACGCTACTATATAAAATAAAGATTGTATATTAAGGAGAGAAGGAAGAAAAAATATGGCATCTAAATATAATTGGGAAGAGATTGATTGGAAAAAAATGAATGATGATCTGGATAAAATTGTCGCTTTGTCAAGATATTACGGCAGTGATCCAGATTTTGTGTTGGCAGGCGGAGGCAATACCTCTGTCAAAACTGATGATATTCTTTACATAAAATCAAGTGGAATTTCGCTTGGTGATATAACAAAAGAAGGATTTATCGCACTATCTCGTAAAAAAGTCAGGCAAATTCTGCAAGAGTCATATCACAAAGACCCAATAAAACGAGAAGAGCAGGTCAAAGAAAAATTATTAGACGCTAAAGTTGATAAAGAAAGTAGCGCTAGACCATCTGTTGAGACCATGTTGCATGAGTCAATCAAATATAAGTTCATAGTCCATACTCATCCACATCTGATAAACGGCTTGACATGTGGAAAAAGTGGAAAAAGCATAGCAGAAGAGTTATTTGGCGATAACACGCTTTGGATTGATTACACTGACCCCGGATATACTCTCGCGAAGAAAGTCCAAAACGCACTCGTTAAATACAGGGCAGACCATAATGACATTGATCCTGAAATAATCCTAATTCAAAATCATGGCATCTTTGTCAGTGCTGATGACGCAGAAAAAATAAAGGCATTGACCGATCAAGTTATTGAAAAGATTAATGAATATATAAGTAAAAAAGGTGCAAAATCCGTTTTTGGTATGCGTGATAAAAGATTTCCAGATATTCCTACTGATAATAAAAAGATCAACGAAATATCTCCTGCACTTAGGGCTATTTTCAAGGGCGATGATGGCTATCCTATTGTCACATATAGCGATTCGTCATTGATAATGGACTTTGTTTGTTCCGAAAATGGCGAAGAATTGGCGAATTCTGGTGCTTTTTCTCCTGATCAGATAGTATATTGTAAAAGAATGCCCTTGTGGGTCAACGTAAAATCATCTGACGAGGATACTGACAGCATACTCAACAGGACAAAATCGCTTGCGGAGAAATTTATAAAAAGACATGGTTATCGTCCAAAAGTGGTCTTAATTCAAGGACTTGGCATGTTTTGTGTTGGTGACAGAAAACGCGATGCGGACAATTCAAAAATCGTCTATGAGGACTCAATAAAAATTTTAAAGTGGTCGTCATCTTTTGGTGGACCGCATTTCTTGAACGATAGACAGGCGAAATTCATTGACGAATGGGAAGTTGAAAGCTACCGAAGAAAGATCGCATCAGGATCATCAGTTAAAGGGCGTGTTAAAGGAAAGATCGCAGTTGTCACAGGCGCCGCTCAGGGATTTGGTGAGGGAATATCAAGAAGTCTTGCTAATGAAGGTGCTTATGTTATTCTCGCCGATCTAAACTTAAAAGGGGCGCAAGATGTCGCAGAATCTTTGAATATGCAGTATGGTAATGGCACTGCTTTTGCCGTAAAAGTAGATGTGACCGATGAACTTTCGGTCAGTAATATGATCTCTGAGGTAGTCCGTGAGTATGGTGGGATTGATGTCTTCATTAGCAATGCAGGCGTTGTCAAATCTGGAAGCGTAAAGGTCATGGAACTGAAAGATTTTGAATTCGTTACAAAAGTTAATTATATCGGCTATTTCTTGGTAGTAAAACATGCTTCGCCGATAATGTCAGCACAACATAAATACGATAAGTCATACTTATCGGATATTATACAGATAAATTCAAAATCAGGCTTACAGGGAAGCAATAAGAATTCCGCTTATGCTGGAAGTAAATTCGGCGGTATAGGTCTAACTCAGAGTTTTGCATTGGAGCTTGTGGAAGACGGCATAAAGGTTAATGCGGTCTGTCCCGGTAACTTCCTTGACGGTCCATTGTGGTCAGATCCAGAGAAAGGTCTTTTCGTGCAATATCTAAGGGCAGGCAAAGTCCCAGGAGCTAAGACAATAGAAGACGTCAGACGTTTTTATGAGTCAAAAGTTCCGATGGGCAGAGGTTGCACTGTTCCAGATGTTATGCACACGATCTATTATCTGATAGATCAACCTTATGAGACAGGTCAGGCGATCACTATAACAGGTGGTCAATTGATGAGATAGATGTTATTTTACATTTATTTTTGCATCGCTAATTTTAATGTCCAAAGTTTTATAAGGAGGTGTCCTTATGCTTAAACGTTTGATTTTGCTAATATGTATATTGACAATCGCTTTAGTTCCGCTAATATCCAGTTACTCGTTGGAGGGTTTAGTCGGCGCATGGCTATTTGATGAAGGTTCAGGAAAGAAAGTCAAAGATGCTTCTAACAGGGGTCATGATGGTGAATTGATCGGAAATGCTCAATTTGACAAAAACGGCAAAATTGGCTCCGCTATTTCGGTTGATGGGACAGAAGCTTATGTAATGATCCCTGACCATGATGATTTTAAGTTCAAAGGAGATTTCACAATAGCTTGTTGGTTCTTTAACAACAATACCCCTCCGCCTGATCATTCAGGAATTATCACAAAAGGCTATCATAGACCAGCAGGAAGTGGCGGAAATTCAAAACCTTGGTATTTGATGTATTTCTTAAAGACAGGAACTGTTGATATGTTTCTGAGAGATGTCAAAGATGTAAACTCTCGTGCAATCGGCAAAACACCTGTCAATGATGGAAAGTGGCATCATATCGTCGGTATGAAGGCAGGGAATAAGGTCAAGTTATATGTTGATGGCAAAGAAGACGGGGTTGCAGACGCTGTTGATGCTGTCTATGGCGATAATGATCAGCCTTTGGTGTTCATGGTTCATTATGACAGATGGTATAAGGGTATGATTGATGAAGTTGCAGTTTTTAACAAGGCTCTTACGGATAAAGAGATCAACAGTGTTATGAATGGTCTGAAAATGGCTATGGCAGTTGATCCAAAAGGCAAGGTCGCTTCCACTTGGGGTTATATCAAATATTAAGTTGTCTGGCTCTAATATTTTTGGAGGTAGGTTATGAAAAGATTTACTTTGATGTTCTTGGTGGCTTTCGCTTGCTTTTTTGCTATTAACCAAAGCTTTTCAGGCGTAGAAGGACTTGTCGGCTTATGGACATTTGATTCTGCTTCGGGAAATAAGGTCGCAGATGAATCAGGAAAAGGGCATACAGGCGAGATGATGGGCAATGCGAAATTAGATACAAACGGTAAATTCGGCTCTGCCCTTGCCTGCGATGGAACTGAGGCTTATTTCTCTGTTCCAGATAGCCCAGATTTTGAGTTTAGCGGTGATTTTACAATAGCATGTTGGATTTCCAATAACACTCCCCCTGCGGATAATACCGCTTTCGTTACAAAGGGCTATCATAGACCAGCAGCAAATGGTGGAAATGCAAAACCTTGGTATATGCTTTATTTCCTCAAAGCTGGTTCAGTTGATTTCTTTTTAAGAGATACCAAAGATGTAAACTCACGTGCAGTTGGCAAAACTCTGGTTAATGATGGAAAATGGCATCACGTCGTCGGTGTGAAGGCAGGAAATAAGGTTAAAATATATGTTGATGGCAAAGAAGACGGAGTTGCAGACGCTGTTGATGCTGTCTATGGCGAGAATGATCAACCGTTAGTCTTCATGGTCCATTATGATAGGTGGTTAAAGGGATTAATAGACGATGTTGCCATATTTAACAAAGCACTAACGGAAGATCAAATATCAACGATTATGAAAGGATCAGTAATCAGTGCTGTCAGTCCCAAAGGGAAACTTGCTACAACGTGGTCTAACTTAAAGATCAGTGATCAGTAATCAGTGATCAGTAATCAATGATCAGTGATCAGTGACAAGTAGATGTTTGCTTGTCACTGATCAATCATTTAGCCTGTCATCCATAGTCCTAATGCTGGATTGCTTATGTAATAGAAATCGTCATTATAACCATCTTTTAACTTGGTAATATGGTATTGATCCATCAATTCATTGACATCAGCCCAGTTATAGCCTACATTTTCGGTTTCCTCTTTGCTCAGATGACCGGGTGCATAGGTGATCTTGAAACGACCTTCTGATGAACCGTGTATCAGATGCGCCGCAGAGACGAGATTATCCCTTAACTCTTGATTTTCGCTTACCTCACGCAATATCTCATCAGTGCCATGATAGCCATATTTTCTGATCAATCTATCAATTTCTGGGTCTTCTCCATACATTCGCAATCCCGGTGCGATGACGATCAATTCTCCGCCGTCAGCTATCGCCATCCTTGTCCTATATATTGATTTATTGCCGAGCCAATGGCTTTGATATTCCAAAGGATCAAGATAAACTACAACCTTTTTTAGCGGTTTTTCAACTCTTGTTATGTTTATCTTTTGACAAAATCTACCTGCTGTTTCAAAAGTCTCTTTATCATAGCCGATGAAAAGTCCGCGAGTAATGAGTTTCCCGTTATCATCTCTGCCTTTGACGACCATTATGTATAAAATCTTGATATTTTTGAGGAAATTTTGCTCTGCATAATAGAAAACTTCCCTTAGAGGCGTATTAATCCGTCCCATTATTCTTTCCATACCATAAACAGCAGCAAGAAAATGGCTTCTATTGATAGTTTTTTCTCCACCGATGCCGATAAAGATATTCTTGTTATAGTTAGCCATTCCTGTATTCTCGTGTGGGACGACTTGACCAACGGATACTATCAGATCATAATCACCTTCCAACAAGATTTTATTTACTTGAATAGGTATGTCATAATCCAATCTGCCTTCGGATAGCTTTTTAATAAGATCAGAAGGGACGACGCCGATCTCTTTTGTATCATTTCGCCAATCATGCACCAAGAAAAGCTCTTTTGGTATCCCTGGATACATTATATTGATATGCTCATCGCTAAGCGGTTCATGCGTTCCAATAGTTGGCATGATATGAAAGGTATTATCTTTGCCGATCATATCATAAAGTATTTTTGTGATCTCGCCTGCGCCTGAGTGTAGCCTTGTTATATCTGGTGGAAGGACAAGGACATTTTTAAATTTTTCTCCGCAGAGAGATAGAGCTTTTGATATAAGATTTTTTTGTAAATCCAAATCTATTTCTATGTCATAGCCATAATGATTTATCAACATCTTTTAAATGTCCTCAATAGCGATCACCCTCGCCCAAGAGCTATCCATAGTCCTAACCTTGAATGGCAAAGCCATAACAAAAAATTCCCTTTTCTTCAACTGATCAAGATTGTCAAGCCATTCAATTATTGGAATACCAGCTCCCATAAGAATTGCATGCAGTTCTCTGCCAGTAGGTATGTCTTTTGATAATCCAACATTATTGTCAATGCCAAGCATTTTTATATTATGATCTTTAAGCCATTTTGCAGATTCAGGGGTTAGATAAGGTTTAGCCTTTTTGCCTTTTAGGCTGTCTTGGTCGCTATTTCGCGGGATAACTATATCGCCATCTTTGATTATGTCGCCAATAGCCTTCTCTGCAATTTCTGCGGTTATTGCGGGAATTTCTCCGACATTATCAATATCAAGTAAGATACCTCTGCCAAAGAAAGTTGTTAGTGGCAGATCAACAACATCTTTTCCGCCATCAAAGAAATGTGCTGGTGTCTCAACATGTGTTCCAACGTGGCTATGTGTCTTAGTTACGTCATATTTGTATGCCATATCAGCTAAGAAGCCTCTTTCTATAACAAAAGGTCTGTCTTCGCTACCGGGTGGGACGACTTCATAAGATAAATCTACGATCCTATATTTACTTAAATCAATATTAAACATCGTCTTTCTCCTTATAAAAATTTGTTAAAAGTGTTATTCATATTTTTGTATAGTTTATAGATATGAGTAACACTATTAGCTAAGCAAGTTTTGATAAAGTATTGTGAATTTTTTATTTGATATATAGGTTTTAAACTGGACTCCTGATGCAGTTTACCCCCTGCGAAACTTATCCCTGCGAAGCTTGTCCCTGCGAAAGCAGGGAGCAGGGAGTAGGGAGTAGGGACAGGAATGACAAGATTTTCATAGGTAACCTATGAAAAAGTTTGTCAACAATAAGTTTGTCACCTATGAAAAAGTTTGTCAATAATAAATTTAATTCCTGATTCATCCTCAGTTTTTTTACACATCATAAAAACACACATAATCCAAGGTAAATAATGGATCAAGTCTGAGATTAGCCCAAAACTCTCTTAACTTCTCTTTAATCACCCTTATCAATGAATATTCCTTCCTACACGATTTATTGTAATATTTTGACCATCTGTATCCCGATTTCTCATATAATATCATATACTGACCCCCATAAAGGAGTATACTGACCCCCCAGTCCAATTCAAATTTTAGGTAAAAGGTTATCAGCCACAGAAACACAAGAAAAAGTGATCAGTAATCAGTAATCAGTGATCTGTAATTGGCGGTGATTTATTCTTGTTAAGTCTGGTAATTCTGAGATGCTATCCGAAACCAGTATTTATCAAAGTTTGAATTAAATGTTTATATGAAAATGCTCATTAAGTAAAGCAATGTGTCACCTATGAAAAAGTTTGTCAACAATAAATTTGTCATTCCTGCCCCTACTCCCTGCTCCCTGCTTTCGCAGGGACAAGCTTCGCAGGGACAAGCTTCGCAGGGGTAAACTGCATCAGGAATCCATTCCTTTATCATAATTTTTCTGGATTCCTGCTTGCGCGGGAATGACAAATATGGAGCATTTTCATTTTTATATGGCTTTCTAATCCTTATGATAATTGGATTTAACTGGTTTTCAGAATTCTCAGTTAACTATACTTTCGCACTTTTTAAATGATTAAACAAAGATGGGAAAGAAAACATCCAAATCCTTGTTATTAGATTTAAACAACTCAAAATTTAACAAGGAGAATTAAAATGAATGCTTTCTTTCCTGC
>Ga0272448_1003502_pt1 | contig 18630 bp, 14 predicted proteins | sample YNPCB0191_FD_202220 | JGI IMG/M metagenome (GOLD analysis project Ga0272448, IMG submission 202220) | Hot spring sediment microbial communities from Yellowstone National Park, WY, United States - YNP-CB-019-1 | ecosystem: Environmental > Aquatic > Thermal springs > Hot (42-90C) > Sediment... | reverse complement strand
GAATCCGAGTACATAATCTTGCTCACCTTCCTGGAGAAGCTGGATATGCAGCGAGCGAGGAAGGCTGCTGAATATATCCGACGCAGGCAACTCCCGGACGGTGGATGGGCGATATATCATCGAGGCCCTGGAGAAATCAGTGCATCGGTAAAAGCGTACTGGGCATTGAAGATCGTCGGCGATGCGCCGGATGCTCCTCATATGCTGCGCGCAAAGCATGCGATTCTTCGTATGGGCGGAGCGGAATTGTGCAACAGTTACACTCGATTCTATCTAGCCTCTCTGGGACAGATAGACTGGAATAATGCACCAGCAGTACCTCCTGAGATGATTCTTCTGCCGATATGGTTTTACTTGAACATCTATGAAATCTCTTCATGGTCCAGGACATTTGTTGTACCTCTCTCGATTATTTGGGCGTTCAAACCCGTGACAAAGATTCCCGATGCCTGGGGCATACAGGAGTTGTTCGTTACCTCCAACAAGAGTTGGCCGATGCCGCATAAGAGCATAGCCAAACGATTCTTTCTTGCCGTCGATTGGATGATCAAGTTGGTCGATAACTGTCGCATTCGCCCATGGAGAAAAGCCGCAATTCAGGCTGCGACTAAGTGGATGTTCGAACGATTTGAGATGAGTTCCGGACTCGGGGCAATCTTTCCTCCAATGATTTACGCTTTGATGGCTTTGAAATGTCTCGGTTATAGTGACGACGACCCACAGGTGATTCGTGCGCGTAGAGAATTGGAAGACCTGGCTATTGAAGATGATGAGACATTAAGGCTGCAACCATGCAAATCGCCTGTTTGGGATACCGCAATCGCTATGAACGCCCTATATGAGTGTGGATTGCCTGTAGATTCTCAGTCATTGACAAAGGCTAACGAGTGGATCTTTTCGAAGGAAGTTCGTCACAAGGGCGACTGGAGCGTTAAACGGCCAGACCTGGAACCTGCCGGGTGGTACTTCGAGTATGAGAACGAGTTCTATCCGGATATCGATGATACGGCGATGGTTCTTTTGGCTTTGAAAAGAACCGATCCTGCAGACAGTACCGGCGCCTGCGCACGGGGCATACGCTGGATACTCGGAATGCAGGGACGAGACGGAGGATGGGCATCGTTCGATGTAGATAATAATCGAGGAATATTCTGCAATATTCCTTTTGCCGATCACAACGCTATGATCGACCCGAGTACGGTTGATATCACAGCCAGGGTACTGGAGATGCTTGCGGCGTATGACTTTAATAAGTCTGATCCCCAGATAAGCCGGGGGATAGATTTTGTATTCAAGCATCAGGAATCCGATGGATCATGGTTTGGGAGATGGGGCGTAAATTACATCTATGGCACGTGGCAGGCAGTCAAAGGCCTTGTGATGATAGGGATCGATCCATCCGACGCGAGAATTCAGCGTGCTGCTAATTGGTTACTGAGCTGTCAGAATGGAGACGGCGGTTGGGGCGAGACGTGCGAGACATATCAGTGTTCTAGCGAAAAGGGGAAAGGTCCCAGTACCGCGTCGCAGACCGCGTGGGCGATCATGGCGCTAATCGTCTCCGGCCACGGTGATAGTCTTGCCGTCAAGGATGGAATCGACTATCTTATTCGCACCCAGAATACCAATGGCACCTGGGATGAAGATGACTGGACCGGTACAGGATTTCCCAACGTTTTTTACCTCAGATACCATCTTTACGGACATTCATTCCCGTTATGGGCGTTGGGTATGTATGCTGCATATCTGGATGACATAGAACAGGATAGAGACAAGGCAAGATCGGAGAGTACCAGAGTATGAGGTTTCCATTAAGTTTGACGTTGTCCTTAAGTAAATACATTATCAGCCAGCGTGTTTTGGGAAAGAAGAGATTTCCACTGGTGCTGATGTTGGAGCCTCTTCATGCTTGTAATCTCTCCTGCACGGGTTGCGGGCGTATTAGGGAATATGCGGATACACTTGGAAAGAGAATGACTCTTGACGAGTGCACGAAGGCATCTGAGGAATGTGGTGCACCGGTGGTGTCGATCTGCGGCGGTGAACCTCTGATATATCCGGAAATCGGGGAGTTAGTCAGCCGGTTGATCGACATGGGAAGACACATTTTCCTATGCACGAACGCTCTGAGACTGAAGGAGAGCCTGGATTTATTCACTCCCAGTACGTATCTTTCGTTCAACGTTCATCTCGATGGGCAGGCGGAAGCACACGATGCTATAGTGTGCAGAGATGGGACATTCGAGACTGCTGTCGATGCCATCAGAGAGGCAAAGAGTCGTGGCTTCATCGTTACTACGAATACGACGGTCTATAAAGAAACGGATATGGATGATGTCGAGGGACTTTTGGTCCGCATGTCCGAACTAGGTGTGGACAGTCATATGATCGCTCCGGGGTACGATTACGAATCGGTGAAGAATGGTGAACTCTTTCTTACACGAGAAGATACTCATGAAAAGTTTCGAGATATTGACAAGCTCACCCGTTTCCCATTGAGCGACACTCCGGTATATGTTGAGTTTTTGAAGGGACTTAGAGACCTTCCCTGCGCGGCATGGGGCAATCCTACCCGCAATCCGGTAGGATGGAGATCACCATGCTACATGCTTGCGGATACTCATTATCATACTTTCGAAGAGTTGATGGCTAAGACAGATTGGGATGCGTACGGTCCGGATCGGGACGTAAGATGCAAGGATTGTATGCTGCACTGCGGGTTCGAGCCGTCTGCTGTACTGAATCCGGGCAAAGGTCTTGCCGACCTGATAAAAATTGCCGCCTGGCAGATGAGGTAGTATGGGAATTATTGCCGTCACCGGGGCCTCAGGGTTTGTCGGCAGTCATCTGGTTCGCCTGCTGTGCGACCGAGGTGAGCGAGTCCGGATACTGCTTCGATCCCAGTTCAAGCCGGAGATTTTAAATAACCTCGAACTCGAGACAGTCACTGGTGACCTGCGCAATCGAAGTTCTCTGGAGAAGTTTGTCGAAGGCGCTTCCACACTGTATCATGTCGCCGCGGATTATCGTCTTTGGTCCGATAATCCTCAAGAGCTTTATGACAGCAACGTAGATGGCACAAGAAACATTCTGGAAGCGGCAAGATCGGCTGATGTATCCAGAGTAGTATATACAAGCACTGTAGGCTGTCTCGGAATACCGAATGACGGCACTCCCGGCGATGAAAGCACCCCTGTTTCCCTGGAAGACATGGTAGGTCATTACAAACGCTCGAAGTTCCTCGCTGAGAGAGTTGCACTCGACTTTGCCGATAATGATCTCCCGGTAGTGATCGTCAATCCATCCACTCCAATCGGTCCTGGAGACATCAAACCTACTCCTACAGGTAAAGTAATCGTTGATTTTGCGAACGGAAGGATTCCGGCATTTGTGGATACCGGCTTGAATCTGATCGATGTCAGGGATACCGCAATGGGGCATATTTTGGCTTGCGAGAAAGGTATCGTGGGTCAGAAATATATTCTCGGCAATACCAATCTGTCGCTTGCGGAAATTCTTTCGATTCTTGCCGGTATATGCGACAAACCCGCACCATCAGTGCGGATACCCTACTCTATTGCGTATATGGCAGGCATGTTCTCTACTTCATGGGCAAACGTAATCACTCACCGGCCGCCTGGCATTTCTTTGGAAAGCGTCCGTATGTCTCGAAAGAGAATGTTTTTCTCTGCGAGAAAGGCCGTGCAGGAACTAGGCCTTCCTCAATCTCCCATAGAGCAGGCGTTGACCGACGCGGTGAAATGGTTTGTAGACAATGGGTATGTGTCCGGGCATAGGGCTCGGCTATGAAGAGGATCGCAGTACTCTTCGCCCTCCCTATCGAAGCGAAGCCATTCTTAAAGCACATTACTGACCTCCGTATGGATTTGGAGTCACAAACAAGGTATACGGGATTCATCGATGGAAAGGCCATTTCGGTGCGAGTTTCAGGAATTGGGCGTGAACGTGCCGGTCGAGCTGCTCAGCTTTGCCTGGACAAGGACAATCCTTCGGCAATACTTGCTGCCGGTTTTGCGGGGGGTCTGTTAGCGCAATTAACTCCTGGAAGCATATCGGTTTCCCAATCGCTTTTCTGTTTCGACAGGGCAGGTGAACATATATACCGGTCGGACAAACGATTATTGGAACATGCCGGAACACTTCGTGATTTGGGCAGCGTTCACTTCGGCCCTACAATTACCGCGGATAAGATTATTGCATCTCCTCAGGAGAAAAAGGCGTTGTTCTCCTCTAAGGAATACGTGTCGGTGGACATGGAATCTGCTGCCATCGCAGATGTTGCAGAAAACGGTGATGTGCCGTTTATCGCGATACGCTCGATCACGGATGCGGTCGATGATCTGCTGCCGATCCCCATTATTCAGAATATGGATCCGGATGGAAGAATAAATCTAAAGGGGCTTGCAGGCGCGTTCATTCGGCAGCCTGCTTTGGTAGTAGACGCCTATCGGATGATGTCCAAGGCAAGACTCGCTTCGGCGAATCTTGCCTTGTTCCTGAAATCATTTATCGAAAAGCTATCCTTTGAATAGAAAACGAGCCAATCCTCGTGGTTCGATATCCGGTACAGGCACATCCGAGCACACACCATGATCTTGCAATATTTCTGCCGCACAAGCATAACCACTTCGCACGGCGCCTTCCATTGTTCCGGGCCATCCTGTAGCAGTCCAGTCCCCGGCTATGAAGATACCTGAGATAGTGGTACGGTGAACGGGTCGGACGTGATCGCATCCGACAAACGGGGAAAATGTTGCGGCGTTACAACGAACGATTACGCATTTTTGGAGGATTGGACGAATTCCCGGAAAAACTGATTCCAGTTCCGACAACGCTATGTCACGAAGCTCCTCGTCGTTAAGCGCCCCATTGTTATACGCAGCACTCCAGACGAGAGCGACTTCTCCACTATACCCTTCTGGCTTGGGCCCAATCTCTGACCTGTTAAAGCACCAGTGGAATCGTCCCCCGGGAATACACGTTATGGGAGGAATGTCCAGTTTCTCTCTTGACCACAGATACGTGGTAACTATGGGAATATTGACTGGGCTGCACTGCGCCTCTGTGTTCGAGGCGTTTAATACACAGGTCTCGTCTAAGAGTTTACGAGATCCAGGGTTCGTAGCGATAACTACTGTGTCGGCAAGCAATTCTTCGCCATTGAACGTTTTGATGTGGATTTGAGAATCAGATGCGTATTGAACATTTGTAACTAGCTTGCTGAATTGCACGGAGACACCTGCACTGTCGAGTGCCTGCAAGGCAACTTCATGGTGTGCCTTCCATAACGGAGCGACATGCGTGCCCAAGTGGAAACCATATCGGTTGACGAGCATGGCGAGTCGGATCACTTGCTCTGAATGGCGAGCAGAGGCCCTATCCAGGCTTTCATTCAATGCGGCAGTTAGGATGGGTTCCCAGAAACCAGAGATTGCCTTTGAAGATTGTCCTTGTCCGGAGAGCCATTCATAGGTAGAAACGTCCTCGTGCAGAATCACATCTGACGTCTTGAGGAGCTTGACTGCACGAATCTTATCAGATAGACTCAGATGCCTGGATGCCAGCAGCGACGGCATGAGGTGCATCGGCTCAGGTAGAGCACTGGATCCCAGTATAGACGCCCTACCCTGCTCAGCAAAGGTAATCGAGTTCGACCATCTCAAGAGTTGAGACGCGCCGATCCGCTTGTAGAAATCGAGTAAATTGGTGCAGCAGCCAAGGAGGGCATGCTGACCCGTATCTACTTCGATACCGGCCTTTTTTCTGAAAAATGACGAAGCTCTGCCACCGAGCCTGCAAGAACGCTCAAGAAGAACTACTTCGACTCCGTGTTGAGCCAGAGTCAATGCAGCGCTTACTCCAGCGAGTCCGCCTCCGACGACGACGGTCCTCATCGGTTGAATGAATCACTCGCATCAGACCTGCCAAAGAAGATCGAACGAGCTGCAATAGCCAGCTTTTCCGACGTCGTGAGGCTGATCCGCTTGGCGAACACATCGTAGTTCTTTGACTCGATTCGATTGAGAATCGAGGAGTAGATATCGGTCATGGCCGCTAAACCTCCACGGCTGGAAGGATCGATCATGCCTAAAATCGGCGAGCCTTTGTGGTAGAAATCACGTGCTCTCTCTACTTGAGCTTTCATAAGTGCCCTAAACCGGTCGTCGTATACGCCGTTGACAAGGTCGATTTCAGAATACCCGTATGCCTCGATATCGGATTGAGGGATATAGATCCGATTCCGGTCTGCATCTTCTTTTACGTCGCGGAGAATATTGGTCAACTGAAAAGCGATACCCTGGTATTCAGCATACTCCTTTGCCTTCTCCTCATTGAAACCAAAGATGTGAATGCAAACCAGGCCGACAACAGAGGCAACTCGGTAACAGTATTTGTATAAGTCATCAAAGGTACGATACCTGTTTATGGACAAGTCCATTTCGGCCCCATCAATCAATTCATGGAAGTATTCGGTGGGGATATTGAATGAATGGACGGCGTTGTGAAACGCAGGCATAATTTTGCTCGACGAAAAATCGCCTGCTACAGCAGCATCCAGAGCATCTCGCCATCGGTTGAGTGCCTCGATCTTGGAGTGACATGGGTTGTCAGAATCGGATATATCATCGCAAAAGCGCATGAAGGCATACACAGCGCATATTGCCGCTCTCTTCTGTTGTGGCAAAACGGTGAACGCGTAATAGAAGTTTTTCGCCTGCTTGCGAGCGACTCGTTCACAGTATTCGTATGAGACTTTCAGTTCTTTGTCCAAATATACTCTCCGAAAGATTATTGCACCGGCTACTTTCTATAAACCAAACAAGAGAGGAAGAGCAACGCCTGACGCATCTTTGATACTTTGGGGCGTTTTGCGAGCACATCGTAATCCTGCCTGCGAATTTCATCCAACACGGCCATTCCACCGAGTCGGAACAGCTTCACGTCTGCCTTGATACGTCCGTCCAGCATTGGTATCAGTTCTGCGCCCGCATCGAACAATTGCTGTGCCCTATCGCATTCGAACTTCATCAACTCTCTGAAATTGTTGCCGAATGTCTTCGATGCAATTGCCGATTCTGTGCAGCCATATGTCTTCAAGTCTTCCTGTGGTATGTACACCCGCCCTCTATTGAAGTCCTCGCTAATGTCCTGCCAGAAATTTACAAGTTGAAGTGCTGTGCAGATGTGATCCGATAGCATGAACATGCGATCTTCTCTATATCCGAAGAGGATAAGAAACAATCTGCCGACAGGATTCGCAGAACGCCTGCAATAGTCAAGCAAATCGTTGTATGTCTCGTAACGTGAAACCGAACAATCCTGCTCGAATGCTGAGATGAGATCGATGAAAGGCTCTATCGGTATATCAAATTCTCGTATCGTATCCTGCAAGGCGATCATGGCAGGATGACTGGGCTGTCCGCCATAACATTTATGCAGTTCTTCGCGCCAATCGCGCAGCAATTCCAAGCTTTTGCTGCTATCTCCGGTTTCATCGGCCAAATCGTCGGAGATGCGGCAATATGCGTAAATGTTGTAGAGGTGCTGTATATACCGACGAGGAACGAGCAGAGACCCGACGATAAAATTCTCATAGTGGCCTCTTGCCAAACTCCGCGTGTAGTCGCGAGCACTCTGAATATCCATGCGCTTGGACTCATTAGATGTCATGGATGATGAATTTTTCGCTGAACCAGTCATAGAATTCCTATTTGGCAAACATACATCCTAATTGATGGTCGACGTTTGCTGATTGTCGGTATTGGACGCGACCTTATCATCGTTCGTCGAAGGTACCGAATTGAGCAATTTTGCCATCTCACGCGGTCCACCTACCGATTGTTCCAGTTTGGCAACAGCGACGCGATAATCATACAGCGCAGTGGCATAATAGCTCTCTGCCTGAGTTAAGGCGGCCCTGGCATCCAGCAACTCGACTTGCGTAGATAGACCGTTCTTATATCTCGAGTCCGCGAGACGTGCGCTCTCCTTTGCCAATGCCAATCCTTTATCAGCCGATGTGACAGCTTCCTTTGCCTGTCGGATGTTCAAGTATGCCTGATGGGTCTCGACTCCTACGCCTAAGGTTACAGCAGTTTTACCCGATTTGGCTGAGATCGCATCGCTTCTTGCCTGATTGATCTGAGATCGTGTTGCCCCACCGTCAAGAAGTGACACACCTGCAGATACATTTGCATTCCAACTCGCGCTTCTGGAATCGATAAACGTAGGGTCGTAATTTCGATTGAACTTCCAAAGCAAGTTTATTCTCGGTTGTCCCGTTCTCTTCGCGATAGTGATCATTTTATCGGTAAGCTCGACCTGTGTATCAGCGTTTCTTACTTCCGGTCTGGCAGAAGTAGCAGATTGAATGCACGATTTTAGATCGATCTGGAAGTATCGTGTCTCGGACGGCGGTTCAAGATCCAGGGGAGCGTTGAGATCACGTCCCAGCAGATTGTTGAAAGACGCGCACGACAGTCTTAGTGCATTCTCAGCACTAATGCATGCCACTCTGGAGTTTGCTGCTTCTGTTTCGGCACGCAGGACTTCGAACTTTGCAATTGTCCCGGCTTTTAGATTCGCTCGGGCATCCGCAAGATGTGCTTCCAGATCGGACAATGATTCTTTCGAGATCCGCACATTCTCCTCCGCTCGAAGTACATCGTAGAACCCCTTTTTAACATCAAATATAAGATTATTACATGCCTTTTCATAATCATATTGCGCCTGAACCTTCCCCAGGTGAGCAAGACGATTTCCAAGCTTGATGATGCCGAAAACATCTAATGGCAATCCGAAGACGAAATGGCCGGCTCTTGCATACAGAGGATTAACCAGCATCGACTGTCCGTCAATATTCGGCTGAACCGCCTCATCGCTTCGTGTAATGGCCCAATCGGCGCTTAACTTTGGTAATCCCTCTGCGGATGCTTCATCGATGTCAAAGGCGGCCCTGGCAACATTTTCCTTTGCAATTCTAATATCGATGTTCTGCTCATCTGCTAACTCTATGCACTTGTCGAGTGTAAGCTTCTCTGCCTTCGATCGAGAGCATGGGATCAAAGAAAGAACAAGTAGAAGGAATCCGAGAAAAAGCGGATAACTGATTCGGTTGAAACGCATTACTATGGCCTCGATGATTCTGTGCATTTTGAAAGGAATTCAATCCACTATCGTCATTATTAGTATACTGAAAATCGCACGATCTGACTAGAGCAAGCCGCTCGGCCGCCATAATCATATACCGCTCGTAATATGAACGGGCATTCGTCAACTGAGGGATGGCTAATTACACTTTTTTGTATTCGGTCTTTCAACGGATTGATGAATGAGGTATACTTAGAGTCAGAGTGTAGCTGAAAGGTCATCTTTGCTTTGACTGAGCCTAGAACCGGTATTGGAGATGTGGTGATTACCACGAATAAGGATTCCTGGTGGCAGATTATGCTCGTCGGCACTCTGCTCTATTTCCTGGGATTAGCGATATTGTTTGAGACCAGCAATCCTGTTTTGTTCCCACTAATCGCGCTTCTGGGCAGTTTTACCGTTCCACTTAGCTACGTGGCATTCTTTTACGACCGCAGAAGTCCCTACGCTGTATCTATTTCCACTGTAGCCTTGTGTCTTTTCTATGGAGGTGTGCTAGGGTCTTTTGGTGCTTCACTTCTCGAGCCGGTGTTTGTCCGAGCCGGAGGTCTTCTTCCGGCGATGCAGATAGGGCTGATCGAGGAATTCGCAAAGCTCATAGGGGTAGTATTGATCGCAGGTCATGCGAAGCAGCGTTCAGCAGTAATGGGAGTAATTCTCGGCGCAGCGGCAGGCATGGGCTTTGCAGCTTTTGAAAGTATGGGCTATACATTTGTGACATATTTTCAAAGCAGAGCTCAGATACCCGCAATAACTGAGGTTACTGTAATTCGTGGTCTTCTCGCTCCACTAGGTCATGGCACTTGGACGGCAATACTCGTGGCTGTTCTGTTTAGGGAAAGCACTGATCGGCATCTCAACTTCAACGGCAAGGTGATTTGGACATATCTTCTCGTTTCATTTCTTCACGGCGCGTGGGATTGGATCTCGTGGATTGCTGGATTCGTAGCGATTACTGCAACGACCGTTTACTTGTCCTACAGCCTTATCGGAGTGGTAGGATTGCTGATATTGCGAAGTCTGTGGAAGGAATCGAAATTGAAAGCTCGCAGCGAGGAGATTGTTGGCGGTAACGAAGCGCCTACGAATTATTCTGATAATCGATAGATTCTCGTGTCCATTGGGCTGAGCTTATCACTGAAATTGTGGTTAGTTATCTGAATGCTTCGTGTGCGTACTCCTGATACTTCTATTTCGGCATAGTGTGTTGTTGTCTCATGAGGTATGGTGAAGTTTACATCTACCGTATCCAGTGACGAGTTAACCGCCAACACGTATTTTACATGACCAACTATACGTGTGATCGCTCTTACTCTGCTGTCATCAACCGATACGCGCATCTTGACCGGCACATCATCTCCCATAGCGATTGGGGCAATCTTCTGAAAATCCTCTCCCACCCTGCGTACTACATTCCATTGGGTATCTCCATCTACTTCAAGTAGATCATACAGATCGAAATAGAATAGACCCCGAGCGCCCTCCGCCAGTGCCTGATACGATTCGCACATTATCTGCTGGTACGATGGTGCAAGCCTTCGTTTTGAGAGTCCCGGATCGATGCTGCTGCACTCCGCCACCATCCAGACAGGCCTGGAATCGAAACAGGCTTCACGGGCCCGGCGAGCGGCAACACCAAACTTTTCGATCTTCGGATATGAATCCCCACTCTTACTCTGATTCCATACCGGGTAATGGTCTATTACAATAATATCGGTATTTGATGAGTGAGATTCGACATCTTGCTCCGGATATAAAACTTGCAGGATCGGGTGATCGGGGTCATGATCTCTCAGATACTCGTATCGTTTCGCAATTTCGGGGAGATAACTCCCGCTCAATTCGTCATTCACATACCACGCTAAAATGCTCGGATGATGAGCAAATGTGTCTGACATACCCTTTACTACTTCAAATGATCCTTTCCACGATCCACTGCTGGTCAACGCCCACGTGGAACCTTCGTAGCAATCCTTGACAGAAAAGATCGCTTTAACAGCATTCTTCTGTGCGGCATCGAGAAAAGAGTTAATGGACTCCAATGGATAATAAGGTAAAGTATAGTTGATGATCGCGTTGAAAGCTGTGCCGTTCATCTTTCCCAGATAACCGATAGACTTCGCTGGATCACCCCAGGAATAGAACCCGATTGGAAAGAATGGTCGACCATCGACCATACATCTGTTCTGCCCATCTATATAAACTTTAGGATGGTCGACATTCTGTTGAAGTATTTGAACGGATGATGACCTGGCTGCATACACTGTGCCGGTGTGCTTGTCTACTAACTCTGCGGATAACTTATACTCGCCGACAGAGTCTTTCGGCAAAGGGAAAGTGAAGTTTGTTACCCCATCAGACTCACCGACGATACCCGTGACCTTTGTTATGGATTTTCCTTTGGGCTGCTGAACTGTTAAGCGAGCAAGAAGAGAATTCAAGGTGTGCAAAGGATTGCCGGAGACGGCGACGGACAAGTCGATTCTCTTCTTTTGATCTGAGAATATGGTGTTTCGATAATTCGGATGGGTTATCAGTGGCCGAAACACAAAATCATAAAAAGGCACGACATTGATATCGTCATACCATGCAACGCCTGCAGACCCTTTAGTTAAATATAGTACCAGCATGACGCGGGTGACATTCGACGGCACGCGAACCGATTCTCCTTCTACCAATGTCCAGTCATGAGTGCCGGTTAATGGGACAGGATGACATCCGCTTTCAACGTATTTACCGTTTGTATCATAATACTCCAGGCCAATAGATGCTCCCCCGGAACCTTGAATATTCTCCGTTTTTATCCATGCCGAAAGACGGTATCTTCCATCGCGCTGAACAGGGATTGAGTGAGCGAGGAGTGGATATGCTGTCGGGTCGCTGTTAGCGAATTGCAAGGAGGATTTGCCGGAGTGCGATATGCCGGATATGACGTGCCAGTTTGCGTCATTGATGTACCAGTCGGTCATGCCCTGCTCGAATCCCGGGTTGCTTAGAAGGTTTAAACCTTCTTTCAGCGGCGACGAGCAGCACAGACTGCTGTACACAAGAATAACGATCAGAGTCATGCACGCCATGCGGATAGCTTTCATTGGCTCATGAACCTTCAGTAACACGCCGCAATATGGAATAGCTTGGTATACCGGCATCGAGCACGATAGTATCCTGATTGTTTGCACGCCCTACTCGTTCTCCTGTGATGGTTATGATGGGATTAGGCGCAACAAATTGACTAATCGATCCGTCGGGAGTGAGTAATTCAAGAGATTCACCAGCGTGGATCGTGTTCTTTACACGACATACACGCATACCATCGGTCAATTCTTCAGTCGTAGCGGCTATCCAAACGGATGTGGATTTGTATTTATCAGTGGTGGTTTCATAGTCTTCATGATCGATCGATCCTTTCATGAAACCGAAAGAGAAGCTCCTGTTATCGACTCGTCCCAATCTTTTCCACGCCTCTTCAGAATCCATACCCCTTCCATCAAGAAACGCCCGATAGACTGGAAGTACCGAGGCCAGATAGTGAGCGTTCTTCATGCGCCCCTCGATCTTGAGGGATGCCACTCCTGCATCTACCAAACTGTGCACATAGGGAAACAGCGCAAGATCCTTTGTGTTGAAAATGTAGGCGCCGCGTTCATCTTCCATTATGGGAAGAGATAAATCAGGTCTCTTTTCCTCTACCAGTGAATACTTCCAGCGACAAGGATGAGTGCACTCTCCCCTGTTCGCACGCCTACCGGTTAGATAGTCGCTGATTGCGCATCTTCCCGATTGTGAAAAGCACACCGACCCGTGGATGAATACCTCGGTTTCAACATCTGAATTCTTAAGATGGTTTTGAATGTCTACTATCTGGTCGATTGACAGTTCTCTTGCGAGGTTGACTCTACGAGCCCCGAGGTTACGATAGGCAAGCGCGGACTGAAAGTTAACGGTGTTTGCCTGAGTGCTTATGTGAAGTGCCGCATTCAGGTTCAGGCTGGCCAGTTCCGATAATACGCCCAGGTCAGCGACGATAAATGCATCCACTCCAATTTCATCCAAAATACGAGCAGAGGATGTTAGATTGGGAAATTCATTGGAGAAGGGATAGGCGTTGAGGGTCACGTATCCCTTCCGGCCTCTGTCATGAAGGTATTTGATACCCTCATCTACTTCATCGATGGAAAAGTTGCCGGCGAAGGATCTTAGTGAAAACTGATGGATACCAAAATATACGGCATCAGCACCGTATTCTACGGCCCACTTTAGCCGTTCGATATTTCCGGCAGGGGCAAGGAGTTCTGTCATAATTTAATACCAATCCGGATTTGAGCCAGCCGTTCGACGTATGGAATTCTCAAATCTTCAGTGTGAAAACCATATATTCTACGATTCGCAATAAAACGGCTGTAAAGAGGAGACCGAGGCATAAAATAAATACTGCATCAGCCGCACCTGTGGCGAAATTAATCCCTGCAGCCCCCAGTGCCTTATCGGTCCACAAGGTATATGACACTTGATTTGTGAAGCGAAATAGGCTGTTCATGGTCGAATGGACTCCCATTCGCAGTGGAACGTAAAACAGCCATTCCAACACGAGGACAATTGGAAAAACCATTGGGCCAATTACCCTGTACTTCTGATGCTGTCTCTCGTCATAGATGAAGCATCTTCTGCACAACTGTCTCTTCATCTCCGGAGAAAGCGTTGATGCAACTGAGACCTTCTGCTTAGTGGCGACCGATATCGGAGAAACAGCAGTGGTTGCGGTAGTACGCTTATTCATGGCTCGAAGAATTGCGTCGTCATCGCACTGGCAGCCGCATTTGATCCTCCAGCAACTGACTCTCTTCGAGTAAGCCTTGCAGTACCGTCTGAGCGAAAGACGACAATAACTCATCTGCCAACAGTGTAACTGTACGCGGCTTGGAGCCGGTCTATCTCCATCGGGAGCAATGTGTCTCCCGGAACGAGCTTTTGTCTCTTCGGTGCCCCGGTCAGCGGTCACCCTATACCAAAAAGACAGGAGGATAAACGGTACCGAGTTTATCATACAAAGCGTTCCCACGGAGCGGAAATGAGTGACTATCTCAGCCCCGATCTGCATTAGCTCTTTAGACAGCATGTGTAGTGTGGCATATACGGCAACGGGGACTCCCCAGTACAATATCACCCCCAAGGCCAGCATCACATAGCCGGTACTTTCATCATTTCGAAGTCGTATTGAAAGTCCAATGAGGAGCAGAATACCACTTAATATCAGGATATTATTTACGGTTAAAATTGTATCAAGAACACCCTGCGCATCGGCTTGCGGGAGGGACGCCATCCACGTAAGCTTGTCTGCGAGTATTATCCAAAGTAGATAAGAAGAAGACATGATGAAAGCTAGACCACCAAGACTCAAACATGAGACTGATAAAGTCTTCTCATGTTTCCTGAAGAAAGCCAAAAGCCGTAATAGAATGTCCATATATCGCTGGGTCTTCATCCAACTTCTAAACACAGCACGCCAGACAGGGAGAATGTCGTGCATGACGCAGTAACTCATCTGGATTAGGTAATATGTTATTCGATCTCTGAATCCGGCGTTAGGTATGTAGTCAAACTCAAGCACATTATCTGCCGCTTCGAAGCCTTCAGGTGTCGCACTCAACCTAATCGGTTCGTTCTTACCAAGCATTATACGGCGAACATAGGAGGCCATGATAACGGGGATTGCAAAGAAAAACGCAATAGTGCCTACAGTCTCGAAATGACCAACTATATATTCGGCACGAGATCCAATACCTGATGAAATTCCCACGATGCGCATAGTCATAGGAACTCCCCAGCGGAGCAGGATTCCATACAGCATTACAAGATATCCTGTCTTACCGTCACGTCGCCGGAAGTATGCGATTCCGGGGAGAAACAGGATGCTGCTAAATATCAGGGTCTTGCAGAAGAACACGATATCAAACAGTACTCGTGATACATCTCTTGATGGCAGGTTAAGTATCCATTCAATCTTGCCGGTGATCAAGGCAGAGAGCAGGAAGACTATGGCCATGAGCTGTACTGAGCCACCTATAACCATGCATATACCGGAAACTACATGCGTGTAGGGAGAAAACCTACGCACGAAAGCCGTTGTCCGATCCGCGGGTTCAGATGGTGATTGATTTTCAGCTACCATTGGGCATCGTACCTCCCGAGTATGTATTGACGTACTTGGAGATCAACTAACGAATACTCTCCGCTAATACGGTGGCATCAGGTATCGAGCGGAGATTCCAGCGCTACCATTTACTAGGCAAGACCTTTGACAGGCCACATAATGCAATTCGTATACTGATGCTCGATATTTTAACAGGTTTTTGAAGGTTTTAGTAGTATTTCCTCTGGCACAACACGCTTTTTTTGTACCTCAATACTAAGTAGAAATGCAGTCTGATCAGGGCGGTGCTGTCGGCACAGATTTGCAACTAACAAACTGAAGTGAGAGCGCTCAGCATTTTCGGATGATATTGATACAACAGATATCAGGCACTCCTTACTCGGAGATACGATACGCTTAATCTGCGTTCTGCTCGTTAACATCTTTTTGGCAAGTCGAACCTGAATTGCGTCGCATCAATTGCTTGAACTCTGTACCGTTCGGAGAATTTGCCTCCGCCTCTTCTATAGTGATGGTGTTTGACGAAACAAGGTCGATGAGGCATTGATTCATCGTTCGCATACCCCAGAATGCCCCTTCTGCGATAGCATCGTGGATGGATGACGCCTGACCCTCGGCGAGCAATCCGCTTATGCTCGGTGTTCCGATCAGGATTTCGGTGGCAGCCATGACTCCATTCCCATCCGCTTTGTTGACCAAACGCTGTGAGATTATGCCGCGCAAAGAAGATGAGAGGCGTATGCCTACGTATGCTCTCTCATGAGGTGGAAACATACCCATCAGGCGCTCGAGAGTCTCAGATGCGCTGGAAGTATGAAGCGTTGAAAGCACCAAATGCCCGGTTTCGGCAGCAGACATTGCTACGTGGACGGTTTCCACATCCCTCATCTCTCCAACTAAGATCACGTCCGGGTTTTGCCTGAGCACATAGCGTAGTGCAGCCTGGAATGAATCCACGTCCGCACCGATCTGTCTTTGGCTGACCACAGACTTGATATTCGAATGATTGTACTCAATGGGATCCTCGACGGTAACAATGTGGCATTTTCGGCTCTCATTTATCTCACGAACCATCGAAGCAAGGGTGGTAGATTTACCGGAGCCGGTAGGCCCTGTTACCAGGATGAGACCTTCCCGATGCTTCAACATATCCGCGATAGATGACGGAAGGTTAAGTTCCCCTAACGAGGGAATGTTCACTCGCATTATTCTGAGTGCCAGGGCAACGGACTCTCTCTGCCGATATATGTTGGCTCGTACCTTGGCTACATCCGGAACGACAAAGGAAAGATCGAGGTCATTCTGACGTTCAAACTTGCCGATCTGGTCTGTTGTCATAATCCCGTAAGCCATCTCCATGCAATCTCCTGACGAGAGTCTGGGGAGACAGTTCACGAATTCGACCTCGCCTCTTATCCTGAAAGCGGGAAACGCATCAGCAGTTAGGAAGACATCAGTGGCTTTCTTTCCTGCCGCAAGACTTACAAGTTCGCGCAGATCCATTCCTTCTCCTTGGTAAACCAGCAGAGTGAGCACAAATGTGCTCCTATACTATATTATGCCATTTAGATCAGGATACCTGCTTTTTTGAAGTGTTGTTATTGATCCATGGATGCAGGGATTGCAGGACATCGGAAGGACGTATCGCTTGCATACAGTCTATGTTGGCACATGTAGGTTTGTTTCTACATGGACTGCAGGGGAGATCTTTTGCAAGCCAAATAAAGTTGGGTTTTCTAATCAGTTGCTGCCATCTGTAAGGGCCAAATAGCCCTATCGACGGTTTATCGAGTCCCACAGCAATATGGAGGAGTGCTGTATCGACTGCAACTACCGCACTGCATTTTTCTAAGATTGCAGCAGACTGCATAAGCGATGTTCTGCCTGCAGCAATCGATACGGGAACTTCGCTCAGGTGGCAAATACTTTCTGCGAGAGATATGTCGGCCGTCGATCCCAATATGACTGAAGAAAGTCCGTACTCTCGCCATAGAAATTCGGCCAGTCTCGCCCAATGGTCGTTAGGCCATCGCTTGATTGCTCTTGAAGTTGCAGGGCAGAATGCGACCGTGCGTGCGGGATCGAGTTTCTGTTCCCTGTATATTGTTTCTGCCACCTCCCTATCATGGCGAGTTATCAGTATCGTTAGTTCATCATCGTCGGATTCAATCCCCAGTGGGGTCAATAGACTCAGGTAACCGAGCGGTCGTGGTAACTCCACATCTTCCACTAATCTGCGTGTGTAGAGGAGTGGGGAAAGCTCTCTTCCGTTAGCTAATCCTATTCGTTCCTTAGCACTGGATAAATACGCTATTGAGGCGCTCTTCATCAAGCCTTGCAAGTCGATAGCTATATCGAACTCTCGACTTTGAAGAACGGGTATGAGGTCCATCAAGCTCTTTGTTGTCTTGCAAAATCCAGTCAACCACGATTTGGATGGCATCCTACTCCACACAATGGTCTCATCAAGATATGGATTGCCAACTATCACCTCTGCTGATTTCGGCTCAACCACCCAGGCGATGTACGCATTTGGAAAATGATTTCGCAGCACTCTGGCGACCGGGGTAGCCATTACTACATCGCCGATTGAGCTTAGTCTTACAACGAGAATTCTAGGAGTCCTTGATAGATTCATGCCTCACCCAATATTCAGCGGCAAAGCCGATAGTACTTTGTTCCGAAATGATCTTCTGCATTTCAAGATCATGGCGTGTCTACCCACATTGTCGAATACACTACACATTCCAAGCTCACCTACTGCTTCCTTTGGGTTTTGACGCCGTTTGACAGTGGAGTATGTCCAGCGAATTACCTGTTTGTATCATAGATAAGTTTAATCAGGGTTCACAATGTGGTACCCAGGTATAGACAGTTATCCTATCTCGCCCATCTAATATTGTGTAGTCTCAGGTGTATTCGTATCGTCCCGGCTTTCTTGAGCGTATCCGGGATTTGGCTTACGTGTTTAAGGTCACAAGCCGTTAGACCAATATTCGTCCGATTATCAAAGGGAGAGGAGATCCTTACTTATGACTAGATTATCATGGCTATTCACATTTATATTGCTGATCCTGTGTGGTATGCAAGTGGCGACCGCGCAAACACAGCAAAGCATGACAGTATCGACCGGGCAGGGATCGATGCCTGGAATAGTGGCTGTCTCTCAGTCGACAGGGACTGATCTTCCCCCGAAAAAACGGGCACCTGTATAATAGTAGAGGGGTGTCCAATGAAGAAGTATTCGGAAGAGTTCAAAAGGGAAGCCGTACGCATGGCGTTGGAAGGCGAGATGAGCCAGACACGGG
>Ga0272448_1003501_pt1 | contig 18632 bp, 22 predicted proteins | sample YNPCB0191_FD_202220 | JGI IMG/M metagenome (GOLD analysis project Ga0272448, IMG submission 202220) | Hot spring sediment microbial communities from Yellowstone National Park, WY, United States - YNP-CB-019-1 | ecosystem: Environmental > Aquatic > Thermal springs > Hot (42-90C) > Sediment... | reverse complement strand
AGAAGAGCCAAAGAGTAACTATGTAGTAACGGGAATATATATGTATGACTCAGAAGTATTTGATATAATAAAGACATTAAAGCCATCAGCAAGGGGAGAACTCGAAATTACCGATGTGAATAACGCGTATTTAAAAATGGGAACACTGACCTATGATATACTTAAAGGATGGTGGACCGATGCAGGGACACCTGAGTCTCTATTTAGAGCAAATGAACTCTGCAAAGATATAATCTTAGATTTTGAATTTGGAAATGAGTAAGTTTAAGATAATAGAGACACCAATAAAAGACCTTCTCATAATAGAGACAAAGATATTCAAAGATGATAGAGGATTCTTTCTAGAGAGCTATAATCTCAGAGATTTTGAGGAGATAGGATTAGACTTAAAATTTGTACAGGATAATCTCTCCAGATCAAAGAGAGGTGTGTTGCGAGGATTACATTTCCAGCTTACACATCCCCAGGGAAAACTTGTAAGGGTAATATCAGGAAGGGTTTATGATGTAGCAGTAGATCTCAGAGTAAATTCTCCAACTTTTGGCAGATGGTTTGGAATCGAACTTACAGGAGAAGATGGGCTTGCCTTTTATATACCAGAAGGATTTGCCCATGGATTTCTTACCCTTGAAGATAACACATACTTTTTCTACAAGTGCACTGAATTTTACTATCCTAATGACGATTTAGGAGTTATCTGGAACGACCCAGAGATAAACATCAGTTGGCCATTGGAAGGTATAAAAGAGCTGATAATCTCAGATAAAGATAAGAGATTGCCATCTTTTAGAGAAGTAGAGGAATTAATAAGTAAAGAAGAGTCCTGGAGAAAATTATGAAACTATTAGTCCTTGGAATAAATGATGAATGCGAGACAGGAGCATCAAATGGAAGCTAATTCTTCATCTAACATCCATCATTCAACATCTGTCATCTTGGTAACCGGTGGAGCAGGATTTATAGGCTCAAACTTTATTCATCACATAATGAAAAGATATCCAGAATATCAAGTGGTAAACCTTGATAAGCTCACCTATGCAGGGAACTTAGAGAACCTAAAAGGAGTAGATGACAAACTAAACTATCACTTTGTAAAAGGAGATATAGCAAATAGAGAGCTTGTAGAATACATATTTGAAAGATTTAGACCTTGCTATGTAATAAACTTTGCAGCAGAATCCCATGTAGATAGAAGTATAGAGGGTCCAGAGGTATTTATAAAGACAAATGTATATGGGACACAGGTTCTACTCGATGTAGCAAAGGAATACTGGCAAAAGAACGAAATATTTGACTCTGCAAGATTCCTTCAGATAAGTACTGATGAAGTATATGGTTCATTACCTCTTGAAAGTGATGAAAAGTTTACAGAAGCATCACCCTTAAGACCCAACAGTCCCTATTCAGCCTCAAAGGCAGGGGCGGATCTCCTCTGCAGAGCATACTTTATCACCTATGGAATGCCAGTACTTATTACACGATCTTCAAATAATTTTGGTCCAAGACAATATCCTGAGAAACTCATTCCTTTAATGATTACTAATGCGTTGCAAGGGAAACCCCTACCAGTATATGGAGATGGCCTCAATGTGAGGGATTGGCTCTATGTTGAGGATAACTGCAGAGGGATCGATATGGTGTTACACAAAGGAAAAATTGGGGAGATTTATAATATAGGTGGTGGCAACGAATGGAAAAATATTGAACTTGTAAACCTTATTTGCGAAATCCTTGGTGAATTATCAGGAAAGCCAATTGATGAATATAAAAAACTTATTACTTTTGTAAAAGATAGACCCGGGCATGATAGGAGGTATGCGTTGAGTATTGATAAAATTAAAAGAGATCTGGGGTGGATGCCTAATGCGGATTTTAAAGAAGCTATGAGAAATACGGTAACATTTTGTTTGAAAAAGGAGAGACCAAGATAGGATTTTAAGGAACAAAATTATATTAAGGAGGTTACGGTGAAGGTTGTAATTTTAGCAGGTGGTTTTGGAACACGTTTAAGTGAAGAGACAGATTTAAGACCGAAGCCTATGGTAGAGATAGGCGGGAGACCGATTCTTTGGCATATTATGAAGATTTATTCTTCTTTTGGATTTAACGATTTCATTATTTGTCTTGGCTATAAGGGGTATGTGATAAAGGAATACTTTGTTAATTACTTCATTCATAATAGTGATTTAACAATATCTTTAAAGGATAATACTATGGAAGTTCATAACTCTAACTGTGAGCCATGGAAAGTAACCCTCCTAGATACAGGACTCAATACCCAAACTGGAGGAAGAATAAAAAGAGTTCAAAGATATATTGGAAATGAGACTTTTATGGCGACTTATGGAGACGGGGTAGGAGATATTAATATAGAGGAACTTTTGGAGTTTCATAAGAAGTATGGGAAATATGCTACTGTTACTGCTGTTCAACCTTCCGGAAGGTTTGGAGCATTAAATATTGATGATAAAAATCTTGTCTTAAATTTTGAAGAGAAACCCAAAGGAGATAAAGCATGGATAAATGGTGGGTTTTTTGTGTTAGAGCCAGAAATATTCAATTATATAAAAAGTGATGATACTATGTGGGAGAGGGAACCTCTGGAAAATTTAGCAAAAGATGGGCAGCTTGTAGCATATAAGCATTATGGATTTTGGAAGCCAATGGATACATTGAGAGATAAAAGGGAATTAGAAGGACTCTGGAATAGTGGTAAGCCTCCTTGGAAGGTATGGGATGAATAAGACTATATTAATTACAGGAGCCACAGGATTTGTTGGTGCTAATTTAGTACATTTCCTTGTTAAAGAAAAGGTTGATGTACATATTTTATTAAGGGAGTCTTCCAATACCTGGCGTATTAACAGTATTTTAAGCAAATTAAACAAGTATTATTGTGATTTAACTGATAGAGAAAAAACAAAGAGGTTAATTTCAGAGATTAAGCCAAATATAATTCTTCATCTTGCTATATATGGTGGGTATCCCTTTCAAAGTAATTCCTTAAAAATGGTTGATACTAATTATATTGGGACTATTAACTTATTAGAAGTTTGTATAGAAGAAGGATTTGACTGTTTCATTAACACAGGGAGTAGTTCAGAGTATGGAATAAAAGAGAAACCTATGAAAGAAAGTGATCTGCTGGAACCTATAAATATTTATGGTGCTACAAAAGCTGCTGCTACTTTATACTGTTATGCCTTGGCTAAGAAATATAATCTGCCTATATTTACTTTAAGGTTATTTTCACCCTATGGATATTATGAAGAGCCTACAAGGCTAATCCCATATTTAATAGTGTCTATGCTTAAAAATCAGGAAATAAAAATTTCAAGTCCATATGCGGTAAGAGACTTTATCTTTATAGAAGATGTTATAGAAGCCTTTCTATTAACAATAGAGAAAAAGGATAAAATATTGCCTGGTACAATATTAAATGTTGGAAGTGGTTATGATACAAAGGTAATTGATATTTTTAAGATATTAAAGGAAATACTTGACTATAGAAGAGAGTTTAATTTAGAAGGATTCCCTCGTGATAGTGATGTTCTTCAAATTTGGAGAGCAGACATAGAAAAAATACAGAAAACTTTAGGATGGAATCCGAAATATAATATAGAAGAAGGATTAGTTAAGACAGTAGAGTGGTTTAGAGAAAATCTTTATCTTTATGAAAAGAGGGAGATGTGTGTAGATAGATAAGTTACAGGAGGGAGATATGAATGTTTGAGGAGAATTATATAGAACTGTTGAACATTTCAAGAGAAATAAGAGAGAAGATATTAGTACTGCATGCGAAATCAAATGAATCCCATTTAGGTTCATCACTTTCAATAGTTGATATCTTGGTAGCGCTTTATTTTCAAATCTTAAATATTGATCCATTAAATCCGTACGAAGAAGATAGGGATAGGTTTATCCTTAGCAAAGGGCATGCAGCTTCTGCTTTGTACGTTGTTTTAGCGAAACGCGGTTTTTTGGAAGAAGAACTATTAGACTCCTTTTCAGAAAATGGGGGGAAGATTTCTGTCCATCCAGAAAGATTTTCTGTTCCTGGTGTAGAAGTTTCTACGGGATCTTTGGGACATGGTTTATCTATGGGGGTAGGGATTGCATTATCTGCAAAAAAGGATAGCAAAAGTTTTAAAACGTATGTTCTCATGAGCGATGGAGAGTGCGAAGAAGGTTCAGTTTGGGAAGCAGCGATTTCAGCATCAAGATTTAAACTTGATAATTTGATTGGAATCATAGACAAAAATAAATGGCAAGCTTATGATAGGACTGATAAGATACAGAATCTTTCTTTATTGAAGTCAAAATGGGAAGCATTTGGATGGAGTTGTAGAGAGGTGGATGGGCATAATTTACAGGAACTTACCCAAATTTTTAGAATTATACCTTTTGAAATAGGAAAGCCTTCTATGGTAATTGCGGATACGATCAAAGGGAAAGGAGTTCCGGAAATTGAAGACAGAATGGAGTGGCATTACAAATCGCCTAAAAGTGATGAACTTAAAAAATTTATTGAATCTTTGAGGAAGGATTATGAGAAGAGCATTTATAAGAAAGCTAACTGATTTAGTTTTAAAAAATAGAAATATTTATCTTCTTACTGGAGATTTAGGGTTTTCAGTTTTTGACGAATTCAAAGAAAAGTTTCCTGATAATTATATCAACATGGGTGTGTCGGAAGCAAATATGATTGGTGTCGCAGCAGGAATGGCAATGAATAGCAAGATTGTTTTTGTTTATTCAATAATTCCTTTTATAACATTTAGGTGTTTAGAACAAATTAGGAATGATCTTTGTCTTCAAAATTTACCGGTAAAAATAATAGGGGTAGGGGAAGGGCTTTCATATGGAACTTCAGGTCCGACTCACCATGCTATCGAAGATATAGGAGTGATGTCAAGCTTGCCTAATTTAGTGGTTATTTCCCCTGGAGATCCAATAGAAGTTGAAAAAATAATTGAGCAATCTTTAGAATTAAATTCACCGTGTTATATAAGACTTGGGAAAAGCGGAGAACAAAATATCAATTCTCCAGAAGTAAATTTGGAAATTGGAAAAGGAAATGTCATCAAGAAAGGCAAAGATATTGCTATACTGTCAACTGGGAATATGTTAAGTATTGCAGTTGAAGTGTCTAACGCTCTTGAAGAAGAAGGCATAGATTCAATGGTGGTAAGTTTACATACTATAAAGCCTTTAGATGAAGATTTACTTAGAGACATATCTACATATATAAAGTATATCTTTATTTTAGAAGAGCATATAACATCTTGTGGGCTGGGTGGCAGGATAGCTTTCTTTTATTCTAAGGAAAATATAAAGGTTGATTTAACTTTTATAGGTTTGCCTGATGACTTTGTTACTTTAGTTGGAAACCAAGAATTCCTCAGAAAAACATATGAACTAGATGTTAAGAGTATAAAGAGTAAAATAATGCTTAAAATTAAAAATGTAGGCCTCAGATGAAATGAAATTTGAGGAAACCTTTAAGGGTAAAAATATTCTTATAACCGGTCATACTGGATTTAAAGGTTCTTGGCTTACATTGTGGTTAACTGAATTAGGAGCAAATATTATAGGTTACTCATTGGAGCCACCTACTAATCCCTCCTTATTTGAAGCACTAAATCTTGAAGAAAGGATAACTCATATAATCGGAGATGTAAGAGATGAAGAGAAACTTAGAAAAGTATTTGGAACGTACAAACCAGAGTTCATATTTCATTTAGCTGCCCAACCATTAGTAAGATATTCCTATATAGCTCCGAAATATACCTATGAGGTTAATATTATGGGGGCAGTAAATTTATTAGAAGCAGTTAGAGGAACAGATAGTGTGAAAGTAGTTATAGTTGTAACCAGTGATAAATGCTATGAGAATAAAGAATGGATTTATGGATATAGAGAAATTGATCCTATGGGAGGGTATGATCCATATAGCTCCAGTAAAGGGTGTGTAGAGCTTATTGTTTCTGCTTATAAAAGAAGTTTTTTTGATGATTTAGAAATTGCTTTATCATCTGTAAGAGCTGGAAATGTAATAGGAGGTGGAGATTGGCAAGAAGATAGACTTATCCCTGATTGCATAAGAGCTCTTTCAAAAGGGGAAATAATAAAAATAAGAAATCCAAAGGCAATAAGACCGTGGCAATATGTATTAGAACCTCTTAGTGGTTATCTTCTTCTTGCCTTAAAAATGTTTGAAGATGGAGAAAAATTTAGTGGGGCGTGGAATTTTGGACCTTCTGATTATGATATTCTGACAGTAGAAGAGGTTACAAAAAAAGTTATAGAGTATTGGGGAAATGGGAGATATGAGATATTAGGAAATCCTAATGATTTTCATGAAGCAAATTTATTGAAACTTGATTGTAGTAAAGCTTATTCTTTATTAAAATGGTATCCGGTGTATAATATAGATGAAGCTTTAAAAAGAACAGTAGAGTGGTATAAGAATTATTATAATGGTGATATGGACAAAATGTATGAGTATTCAGTTAGAGAGATTAAAGAATATACAGAGAGGAGATCACTATGTTAGCAATGAGGAAGATAATAAAGAGAGAAAATATTAAAGGTCTTGATATTCCGGAAGAGATGGGAGAATATGTTGAGATTATAATACTTCCTGTAGAGGCTACTACTGAAGTAGAAGAAGAGTACTTTGAAATTATCACTGAAGATGGAAAAGATATAAGAGTTCCAAACTGGACAGAGGAAGAATGGAATTATGCGGTTTTAAGTTCTCTTTTGAATTCTAAAGAAGATAACGAGGATTGGGAGGATATATTTGAATCCCGGTGATATCTGCTTAGTTCGTATCCCTTTTAGTGATAGAAGTGGCTATAAGAGTAGACCTTTATTTGTCATTAACACAAAAGGGGAAGATGTATTAGGTGCTTTTATCACTACTAACAAGATATATGAAGGCGTATCTCTCACAGACGATGATATGGAAGAGGGAACTCTAAAAAAGGAGAGTGTAATAAGGATAGAGAAACTCTATTATGTCTCTTCAAAATTATGTAAAAAGGTTGGAAGAGTGAAAAAGGAATGTCTTGATAAAGTATTAAGAGCCTTTACAAAATATGGAGGCAATATATACTTTGAGAATTTCCATAAGAATAGAACTTTAAATATAATCCCTGCTTCTGGCAAAGTTCTTGATGAAGATGATTTGTTTAATCTTATCGACGCCTCTTTAGATATGTGGCTTACAGCAGGAAGGTTTGCCGAGGAATTTGAGAAAGAATTTCCAAAATTTTTAGGGAGAAAATATTGTGCTTTAGTAAATTCAGGCTCGTCGGCAAATTTAATAGCAGTATCTGCTCTTACTTCTTATAAATTAGGAGAAAAAAGACTGAAATCGGGGGATGAAGTTATTACAGTAGCAGCAGGTTTTCCTACTACAATTACTCCTATTATTCAGAACAATCTTATACCGGTTTTTGTAGATGTAGATTTGGGCACATATAACGTAAACGTTGAACAATTAGAAATGGCTATTTCAGAGAAGACAAGGGCTATATTTTTGGCTCATACCTTAGGTAATCCTTTTGATATAGATAGAGTAATGGAAATAGCAAAGAAATACAATTTATGGTTAATAGAAGACAATTGTGATGCCTTAAGCTCTAAATATAGAGGTAAATTTACAGGTACATATGGAGACATCTCTACCGTAAGTTTTTATCCAGCTCATCATATGACTATGGGAGAGGGGGGAGCGATATTAACTGATAATCCAGAATTATACAGGATAATCCTGTCTTTTAGAGATTGGGGGAGAGATTGCTGGTGTCCTCCAGGAAAAGATAATACTTGCGGAAAAAGATTTAGCTGGAAGCTTGGAGATATGCCTTACGGATATGACCATAAATACATATATTCACATTTAGGCTATAATTTAAAAGCAACAGATTTTCAGGCAGCAGTGGGACTATCTCAATTCAAGAAACTTCCTAATTTCATAGAAAAGAGAAGAGAGAATTTTAATATGTTATATGAGGGATTTAAGAAAGAGGGCTTAGATAAATATTTTATATTACCTCAATGGCTTGAAGAGGCAGAACCAAGCTGGTTTGGGTTTATCCTTACCATAAAAGATGATGCTCCTTTCAGTAGAAGGGAATTATTAGAATATTTAGAGCAAAATGGTATTGGAACAAGGTTATTATTTGCAGGGAATATGTTAAGACAGCCTGCTTTTACTAATAATGATATTAATAAATATAGAGTAGTTGGGGACTTGAAGAATACAGATAAAGTGATGATGGATGCCTTTTGGATAGGAGTTTGGCCTGGAATAGATAAGCACAATTTAGCTTTTTTGGTCGAAAGCTTTAAAAATTTTCTTGCTCAAAAAGAGGTTATAAAATGAAAGTCATACAGGTTTATACAATTCTTTATAGGTACTACCGAAAGGAGGGGTTTAATGCAAGCTAACCCTCTTCTCTCCATTGTCATTCCGACTTACAATCGTGCCGAATTTCTCGATTATTGTCTCAAGGTTCATATCCCATTAGCCAAAAAGTACAATATACAAATTTTTATCTCTGACAATGCCTCAACAGATAACACAAAAGAGATCGTTCAAAAATGGATGAAAGAGTACCCTCTTATTAGCTATCATTGCAATGAAACAAATATCGGACCGGATGAAAACTTTGAACGAGCGCTGAAATATCCGCAAACGGAGTATGTATGGCTTTTAGGAGATACTTATCAGATTCCATCGGAGGGGATCGACTATGTTCTAAATTTAATTTCAAAGAACCATAAAAAATATGATGTAATTGTTGTTAATCTTGCGAAGAGGGTCTCTGGAATTCCCGAACAAGATTATTCTGATCAGAATCAGTTATTGTCAGATTTAGGATGGCACATGACATGTTTATCAAGCCTTATTTATAATTCAGGGTTGATTGCTCATGCCAACTTTGAACGCTATCGCAATACTAACTTTATACAATTGGGCATTATTTTTGAGTATATTGCAGGTAAAGATTTCTTAATTCATTGGGTTGACTCTGTTTCAGTTCAGGGGTTATCTATCACTGGTCTCTTGAAAAAAAGTTGGCAGGATCAAACTTTTGAAATATGGACAAGGAGGTGGCCTAATGTTATTTTTTCACTTCCATCAACTTATACACCCGAGATAAAACTAAAATGTATAAAAGATCATAGGGAAAAGTCAAGATTGTTTGAGATAAAACATTTAGTTTATCTTAGAATTATTAATATTCTAAACTATAAAACTTATAAACAATATTCATGTCTTTTTCCGTTAACTATCAAATATCCAAAACTTATAATATTGTTAATTGCCTTATTACCACGAGCCCCTTTGTTGTTATTATACAAGAGTTATAAGCAAATTAAACATCATATGATAAAAAGTAAAAGTTTAGGGAAAAGTTATGGATAAAGAGATAAATAGCACAAGTCAAACTCAGGTAAATTTTTCTTTAGTTGCAATAATCATTTTAAACTGGAATGGCTGGAAAAATGATAGAGAATTTTAAGGAAGAGAAAATATCAGTTGCTTTATGTACTTATAATGGAGAGGTATGTTTAAGTGAGCAGCTCAGTTTTATGTGGAGTAAATAAAAATGAAGATTGCAGGAATTGTAGTTCTATATAATCCAGACGAAAATATCATAGATAATGTCAAATCTTACCTTGATAATATTGAAGTTTTATATGTTGTAGACAATTCAACCGAAAAAAGAGTTGGAATCATTAATACTATCAAATCTCTTAATAAAATCGTTTATATAGACAACAACGGTAATAAAGGAATTGCTAACGCTTTGAATGTTGGTGCAAATTTAGCTATTAGAGCAGGTTATGAGTGGCTACTAACAATGGATCAAGATAGTAGGTTTATTAGCGGTGATAGTGTTGATAGGATGTATCGCGCTGCTTTAATATACAATAGGGTCGCTATTATAAGCCCAGTACACATAAGCAAGGTTATCAATTTCCACGATGATAAGAGTGAATTTTCGATAGTTTCCACAACGTTGACTTCAGGGAATTTATTGAATCTTAAAGCTTTTCAAGAAATTGGTGGCTTTAGAGATGATTATTTTATTGACTATGTAGACCATGAATTTTGTCTTAGAGCAAGGCTTTTCGGTTTTATAATAGTACGTTGTAATTCAGTGATTTTGGAGCATAATCTTGGTGATATAAAAAAGCATAGACTGGGATCAACAACTAATCATTCACCCATCAGGAGATATTATATTACTAGAAACCGATTGTATACAATGTATTTGTACAGACACTTTGACCCTTCCTTTTTCTGGGGTGAGATGTTTGCAATTTTTGCGGAGACTATAAAGATTATCCTTTATGAAGGACAAAAGTTTGAAAAGTTGCTTATGATTTATCGAGGATATAGAGATTTTAAAAAGGGGATAGGGGGTGAATATGGAAGCAGAAACAAATAGCAAAAGCTTAGTTTACAAAGTTTTTCCAAAGGTTGCAATAATAACTTTAAACTGTAATGGCTGAAATGATACAATTGAATGTTTGTAAGGAGGCACAAAGATGAAGATATCTGTTATAGGTACTGGCTATGTAGGGTTGACAGTTGGTACCGGACTAGCAGATTTTGGTTGGAATGTTGTTTGTGTTGATAGGGACAAAGAAAGAATAGAAAATTTACAACAAGGTATTGTTCCTATCTACGAAATAGGTTTGAAGGAGTTAGTTGATAAGAATGTAAGAGAAGGAAGGCTATCGTTTACTACTGATGTAAAAACAGCAATTGAGCTTTCTGATGTTATTTTTATAACCGTTGGGACTCTTTCAAACGATGATGGTTCTGTGGATCTATCCCAGATTTGGGACGTAGCAAAGGAAATTGGTAACTTTATAAATGGATATAAAGTAGTTGTAGTAAAAAGCACTGTTCCTATAGGCACAACAAGAAAAGTTTACAATGTTATCATAAATGAATCAAATGGAAAATACCTATTTGATATAGTCTTTAATCCAGAGTTTTTACGAGAGGGGACATCGGTACAAGACTTCTTTCATCCCGATAGGGTGGTGATAGGGACCGAAAGCGACAAAGCAAGAAAGATAATGGAAGATATATATAGGCCGTTATATATTATCCAAACACCATTTATCTTTACAAATATTGAGACGGCAGAAATGATTAAATATGCTGCTAATTCTTTCTTGGCTATGAAAATCACATTCATTAATGAAGTTGCAAATCTCTGCGAGAAAGTCGGAGCAGATGTTCACGATGTAGCAAAAGCATTGGGAATGGACGGAAGGATAGGTCCTAAATTTTTACACCCAGGGTCCTGGTTATGGGGGATCTTGCTTTCCAAAAGATACAAAAGCATTTGCATATATTGCAAAACAATATGGTTCTTCTTTGCCACTTATAGAAAATGTAATTAGGGAAAATGAAAATCAAAAATTACTCATGGTTGAAAAGATAAAAAAGTTGGCTAATATGGATTTAAAAAATAAAACAATTGCCATGTTAGGGCTTGCATTTAAGCAAAATACAGATGACGTGCGCGATTCACCTGCAATAACAATAATTAATGAGCTACTTAAAGAAGGGGCAATAATAAAAGCATACGATCCACAGGCGATGGGTAACGCAAGAAGGATATTTGGAAATAAAATACTATATTGTAAGGATGAGTATGAAGCCGCCAATAATTCTGATATACTTGTAATAGTAACGGACTGGAATCAGTTTAGGGGATTAGATTTACAAAGGATTAAGCAAATAATGAAAGGTCCTATATTAGCAGATTTAAGAAATGTGTTAGATCCAGTGGCGGTAAAAGAAAACGGATTTCTATACGAGGGGGTCGGAAGGAAATAGGTTTTAATATACATCGGTTGGTGTATTATATATAAATATTTGAGATAAGCAGAAGGAGTTTTAAATTAAAAAGATGGATAAAAGTATTAAATTTGCATTGGTGATTTTGCATTATCTGGTATTAAAAGACACCGAGGAATTGCTAGATAGAATAATCCAAAGCGATGTATCTGAGAGATTAAATATTTATGTAGTAGATAATGGTTCCAACAATGGGACAGGAGAAGCGCTGTATAGGCGCTATTCAAAGTTTAAAAATATAAGAGTATTAATATTAAGCGAAAATTTAGGGTTCGCGAAAGGTAACAATGTAGGTATTAAAAAAGCGTTGGATGATGGAAATGATTTTATAATCTGTTCTAATAATGATGTTATTCTTGACATTACAGAAGATTTTTTGAATAGAGTAGTAGATGTTTACAAAAACGATAATTTAATTGCTCTTATTGGACCTAATATAATAAATTTGAATGGTAGTAAGCAAAATCCAGTAGTTTGGTCTCGGCCTGATTATGATAGAATGATGTTCAAGTTGAAATTTATTTATGAAACAAAACTTGGAAAGTTGTTTTATTATGCAAAGCATTTGATGATGGACAAGCTATTATATTTCAGAAACCATGTTTGCGAAGATAAAGGTAGTGGTTATGTATATGCCTTGCATGGAAGCTTTTTAATATTTACTCCCACTTTCTTTAGATACTTTGGGGGATTTGATGAGGGGACTTTTTTGTATTGTGAAGAAATAATTTTGGCAGAGATGATTTATAGAAAGAATCTCAAAGCATTTTATGACGAAGATATATTTGTGACTCACAAAGAGGATGTTTCTACGGATTTTTATTTAAAAAGAAGTAATCTCAGCAAATTAAAGTTCTCCTTGAGGTATAATTATGAATCTTATAAATATTTTTTGGAGAAATATTTGAAATGAAAGAAATAGTTATTTTACATGAGTATGGGGACAAAAGGCACTTTCGTGCTTTAGAGTATCTAATTAATACCAAGTACAAAAGTAATGTACAACTAATTTTTAGAGAATTTACCCCGTTTATGGGGATTGCAAGATCAATCAAACAAAGGAGGTTACAACTCTTTAAGAAGCAAATAGTTAATATTTGGAATTTGTTCAGTTTATTGCTAAGCAGAGATAGATTAGTAATATTAGGAATGGCTCCTTATGATTATAGAGTGATACTTCTGGATAGGATCCTGCTGAGACACAAAATATTTTATTTTACTTCTTGGCCTTATTGGGATTATTCTTTCTATCCTAAAAAGATCTTTGCAAAAGGCAGGATCATACGAAATGCATGGAAAAAATTTATAGAGAAAGATATTTCTGGCATATTTACTGTAACAGAAACTGCTTGTAGAAATCTAAAGAATTATTATAACGTGACTAAACCATGTAGTGTTGTATACCATTCTTATGATGAATCTGTGTATTTCTCAACTAAGTCTAACTATGCAGTTTCTGTACACAAACCTATGAATTGTCTTTTTGTGGGAAGGTTGGAGCTTAATAAGGGGGTGGATAGAATTATAAAAATAGTGGAAGATTTGCCCATGGATAAATTTAGATTTCATTTTGTGGGAGGAGGTTCCTTTGTTAAAGATATTCAAGAATTGTCGCAGTCTTTTAACAATGTAATATATTATGGATACATAAAGGATGAACATATACTTGCAGATATATACAGGAAGGCTGACGTATTGCTATTACCATCGAGAAAAGGTGAGTCATGGGAAGAATTATTTGGTTTAGTAATTATAGAAGCGATGGCTTGTGGTGCTGTCGTAATGTCTACAGATCACATTGGACCAAAAGAATTGATAGTAAATAACTATAATGGTTTTATTTTCCCGGAGGAAAAATTTGTAGAAAGCGCTTCACAAGAGTTGTTGAAATTATATAGCGAAAGATTACGCTTAGAAGAAATGCGAAGAAACTCCATAAATTTTTCAAAAAAGTTTTCTGAAAAGGAAATATCAAAAAGATGGGACATAATTTTAAGAAATTATCTTGAGTAATAGTGTTGAGAGTGTATTAAATTGAATTATTTGGATTATTGGGACAGGAAACATGGCGAATTATAAAAGAGAAAAACTATTTAGGAGTGGAAAAACAAGATGTTAAATATTAGACTTAATGGTTTATCTAAAGTTTATATTTTGATCCTCAACTGGAACGGTTGGAATGATACAGTTGAGTGTCTTGAAAGTGTTTTTAGAATTGACTATCCAAACTATCAGGTAATAGTTGTAGATAACGGTTCAAAAAATGATTCTGTTGAGAGGATAAAGGCGTGGGCTGAAGGAAGGCAAGAAGTACTAACGCCGGAGCCGAATCATCCTTTATATCACTTGTCTCATCCCCCTGTTCAAAAGCCAATACCATATATCGAATACGATAGAAAAACAGCAGAAGAAGGAGGACTTCCAGAGAAGGAAAAGTTATTGTACGAAAAATTGCCAAAAGGTATTTCTTATCCATTGATCTTAATTCAAACCGGCGAAAATTTAGGATTTGCAAGTGGTAATAATGTTGGAATAAAGTATGCTTTAAATCACGATGACTTTAAGTTCATTTGGTTGCTAAACAATGATACCGTTGTTAAGCATGATGCTTTACTACATATGGTTAATCGAATGGAAGATGATTTAGACATTGGGATCTGTGGTTCTACAATTCTTTATTATCATAAACCCGATAAAGTATGGGCATTGGGAGGAGGTTCTTATAACAAATGGCTTGCCATATCTCATCATATTGGTCTTTCTTGTTCCGTAAGTGAGAAGATAGATTATAAAGAGATAGAGCGAAAGATGGACTATGTAGTTGGAACTTCAATGCTTGTTTCTCGTCCTTTTTTACAAAGTGTTGGCCTAATGTGCGAAGATTATTTTCTCTTTTTCGAAGAATTAGATTGGGCAATTCGTATGAAAAGATCTTTCAAGTTATCGTATGCACCCGAAAGTATTGTATTTCATAAAGTAAGCGCAAGTATGAAGGCGGCCAATAAATACAAACGAAGCTACATTACGGACTATTTTATGTTCAGGAATAGAATACTTTTCACATATAAATATTTTCCATCTGCCTTGCTATTTGTATTGCCTGCAGTGTCCGCAATTTTTTTATATGAGCTTCTCAAAAGTATTACCGGAACTATTATTGGGAGGATTTATGGTAGGAACTATAACCCCAGAACTTTTGAATAAGAATACGAAGTCTGTTTTGCTTAGTTCTAATGGATTTCAAGTTTTTCCTCGAGATAATGCAGAAAGTCTGAATAGGTGTACCAATGATTGAAATAACACCAATTGGCTTTATTATTATACCTCTATCTTTTGTTTTGTTTTTCGCATCTGAAAGGTTATTGTACTCACTTTTAATATTCGTTATTCCGTTTTCAGCAGCATCTGTCATTAATATATCGTTAGGCGACAAGAGTACGGGTGTTATGGTGTTTACATACGTTTCGATTTTATGGATCACGAGAAAAGTTTTTGACATTTTAATAACCGGTCGCTTGTCAATGACACGGTATCAAAAAAGGTTAATACTTTTTTTAATTTCATTTTTATTAATTGCAATTGTGTCCTTGGTTATGCCAATTTTGCTAGATGGTAAAGTAGAGCTTTTCGAGTCTGGGGTTTACTTTCCTTTACATCTTACAATGTGGCACATAACAAGGGTATTTTACCTTTTAATTGGCATATTATTTGTCATTTTCTTTGTGAGTAAGAATAATAAAATTAGGTCAATGCATTATACTTTAAAAATGTATCTTTCATCATCTATATTTGTGTGTGTTTGGGGATGGTTACAGAGGATCCTTTATTATATTGGAAAACCATACCCTGTGATATTCAATAATAGCATCTCGCCTTCTGCTCAAGGTTATATTACTGTGTTTGAAGATGTAAACTTGAAAAGAATCTCTTCTGTCGCTGTTGAGCCATCAATTTTAGCGCAATTTTTGTTAACTGTATTACCATTCGTATTGGTATCAGTATACTTAGATAAACCAATCCTTTCAAAGAATGCTGACAGATCATCTTTATTTTTAATTATTTCTGTTATAGCTATATCTACTAGTACCACGGGCTATGTTGGTTTTGTGGTTATGGTAGTTATTGCTTTTTATGTTTTACGCTCCCTTAGATTAATAAATTTAAGCGGGACTGTTCAAATTTTTTTAGTTCTTTTCCTGCTGTTAACACTGGTAATTAGTATTATAGGAATAAATAACTTAATCAAAGTTTCAATAACTGCTAAATTTGAGAGTTTTTCCTTTATAGATAGATTGAACTTAATCATTACAGCGTTTAACTATTTCAAACGATATCCTTTGCTTGGTTTGGGATGGGGCAGCGTAACTTCGCACGATCTGTTTGTAAGAACGTTGGCTAATGTTGGAGTCTTAGGATTTATAGTCTTGATATCAGCATTAGCATTTATTTTGCGTGGATTAAACTTAGTCAAAAAGCATTTAATAGCACAAAGAAATTATCGAGTCGTGTTTTTTACTGGTGCTCTAATTGCTTACATAACCCTTATAATTGTTTGTATGTTTTCGGACTTTCCATATGTTTTTGGACATTTTTGGTTTACACTTGGTATGGCTATAGCGAATACCTCTATTCAAATGGATGACATTCGGAGGCTAGAATGAAGATAGCAATTATTACAGGATCATATCCTCCCGATGCTTGTGGTGTCGGTGATTATACGTATGTGTTGGCTAACAAGTTAAAACAACAAGGAATTTCAGTTACAGTTATTAAACAAAATCGGTGGACAGGTAGGGAAATAAAGAAATTAATAAAAGAATTAAAAAATTACGATGTTGTGCATTTACAATATCCAACTCAAGGTTATGGATATAGTTTAGGGCCACATTTGCTAAGCATACTGAGACCCCTTGTTATAACTATTCATGAAGTTAGTCAAGCGCATATAATACGTCGTTTTTCTTTATTAGCGTTTACATTGCGTCCAATTAAATTGATATTCACAACCGAGTTTGAGAAAAACTATGCTGAGAAACATGCTCCGTGGATAAAGGGAAGGACAACATTTATTCCTATTGGTAGCAATATTCCAATAGGTAAGAGAGCCGGGGAAAGAGAAAAACAAGTTGTATACTTTGGACTTATATACCCTAAGAAAAATATTGAAGATTTTATAAATCTGACTGAACTTGCTCATAACTCAGGTTTACAGATTAAATTTAAAATCATTGGTAAAGTCGTAGATAAATTTCAATCGTATTACAGTGAGCTTAAAGAAAAATCTAAAAACTTGCCGATTGAATGGCTAATAAACTTAAATGATACCGAGGTCGCTAATATTTTGTCGCAAACAACATTTGCTTATTTGCCCTTTCCTGATGGGGCTTCAGATAGAAGATCTTCTCTGTTGGCTACGCTCAGTAATGGTGTTATAACCATTACAACTCAAGGTTTATTTACTCCCAAAAGTATGGAAAAGGTTGTAAAATTTGCAAATACTCCATTAGATGCGCTTCAAATTATTAAATCTTTAATTGGCAGGGAGGAATGTTTACAAATATTATCAAGAAGAAGCGAAGAATATGCAGAGAGATTTTCTTGGGAGCATATAGCAATGGAACATATTGAAATTTATGAGGAAATAGCTGGAGGTCACAAATGAAGGAAAAGGCTAACAAGATAAGAGTGTTGCAAGTAAATAAACTCTATTACCCTTGGATAGGAGGAATTGAGAAGGTCTTTCAGGTAGCCGAAGGATTAAGATGGAAGAAAATTAACATATTAGCATTCAAATCAAATAGGTATGAGCTAAACGAAGCCTCAAAGAAAAAGGGATTGGAAAGAGTAAAAATGTTTAGCTGGGATAAGGCAGCAGAGGAACACATAAAACTTTTCGAAGAAATTATGGGAGAAGGGGGTAATGAAAGATGAAAATAGCGCTTGTACATGATTGGCTGGTAACACCAGGAGGGGCGGAGAAACTTTTGCAGTCTATATATGAAATCTTTCCTGCGCCGATTTATACGCTTGTTTTAGATAGGGATAAATTTATTGGAACGAATTTAGAGAATGCAGAGATTCACACTTCATTTATCCAAAATTTACCGCTCGTAAAGAAAACATACAGATATTACCTGCCATTTTACCCATATGCAATAGAACAATTCGACCTGTCAGGATATGATTTAATTATCTCTTCCTCTCACTGTGTTGCAAAAGGAGTCTTAATAGGCCCAGACCAATTGCATATTTCTTATATTCATACACCTATAAGATATGCCTGGGATATGTATCATGAGTATATAAGGGATATGCACTATGAGCACGGTTTGCGGGGATATGTATTCAAGAGGGTGTTACATAATATTCGTGTTTGGGATGTTGTCTCCTCTAATAGAGTGGATTACTTTGTTGCAAATTCGCAATTTGTTGCTTCGAGAATTAAAAAGTTCTACAGAAGGAATGCAACTGTTATATACCCGCCGGTAGACATAAGCAAATTTAATTTTTCTAACCTACATTCCGCAGGTATAGTATAATGTATAAAAAATTTTTCTTTCGAGATAAGAATGGAGGAACAAAATTGAAAACTAACATGGAAGATAGTATGAGAAAGGGGACTTAAATTATGATACTGCAAGTAAATAAAATGTATTACCCAGATATTGGAGGAGTGGAAACAGTAGTAAGACAGTATGCAGAATACTTAAGTCAATTTGATGAGGTGGTG
>Ga0272448_1003500_pt1 | contig 18635 bp, 10 predicted proteins | sample YNPCB0191_FD_202220 | JGI IMG/M metagenome (GOLD analysis project Ga0272448, IMG submission 202220) | Hot spring sediment microbial communities from Yellowstone National Park, WY, United States - YNP-CB-019-1 | ecosystem: Environmental > Aquatic > Thermal springs > Hot (42-90C) > Sediment... | reverse complement strand
GTTCTTCATTGTCGAATAGGGAGCGCCTTATGGAACGCATCTCACCGCCTTCTGCTCGTCGTGCCTGGCTATACGATGCCATGCTGGTGGTTGTCTTGCTGGGCGCAGCCTTCCTGCGCCTCCTGGGATCGGACTGGGGAGAACTGCAGCACCAGCATCCCGATGAATTGTTCTTCACCTCTGTGACCTATGACATCGCGCCGGTCCACAGTTTGCGCGAGTACTTTGATACCGCCAGTTCAACGCTCAACCCCCACAATCGGGGATATGGCTTTTACGTCTATGGCACACTTCCGCTTTTCCTGGTGCGGTATCTGTATGACTGGATGGGGCAGGGAGTCAACGTCAAGTTATTCGGACGGCAGATGGCCGCGGCGATTGACATCAGCACCGTATTGATGCTTTACCTTATCGTGCGGCGTCTCTATGGGCCCAAGACAGCGCTGCTGGCCTCGGCCTTTTCGGCGCTGGCCGTCATGCAGATCCAACAGGCGCATTTCTACACGACGGATAGTTTCGTCCTCTTCTTCATGACCCTCACCCTCTATGCCGGCGTGCAAATTGCCACCGGCGAGTGGGAAGAAGCGCCGTTGACTGGTGAACCATCGCCGGGAGATGGCGCCGCTCAGACGCACGCCCAGCCGCTTCCAGGCGCGCTCAAGCGTCTGCTGCGCAACCCGCTCACCTGGCACAGCCTTTTCTTTGGGCTGGCGCTGGGCATGGCTGCCGCCTCGAAAATTAACGCCGTCGTGATGGCGGTATTGCTGCCTGCCGCGCTGGCCGTGCGCTATTTTCGCCGCGCTGACCGCGATCCCCGCCTCCATACCTTTGAGGACTTCCTCCGCCGAACCTTCGTGTTCATGGTCATCGGCGCGCTGGCCGCTTTCTTCGCCTTCCGTATCTTTCAGCCCTATGCTTTCACCGGGCCCGGTTTCTTCGACGTCAAACTCAATCCGGCCTGGTTGAAGAATCTGGAAGAACTGCGCGCCCAGGCCAGCGGCGAGGCCGACATGCCCTGGAACCTGCAATGGGCACGCCGCTCGCACCTGTATTCCTTCCAGAACCTGACCATCTGGGGGCTGGGATTGCCGCTCGGCATTCTGGCCTGGGCAGGCTTCCTCTGGATGGGCTGGCAGATTCTCAAGGGCGAATGGTCGCAACACGTTTTGCTTTGGGCCTGGACAGCGCTCTATTTCGCTTGGCAATCCCTGCAATTCAATGCCACCATGCGTTACCAGTTGCCCATCTACCCGTTGCTGTGCATGATGGCGGCCTGGCTGGTATTCCGCTTATGGGATCAGCCTCCCCCCTCTGTCCTGCGCCGTCTGACGTCCGTGCTGGTGGGCAGTCTGGTATTCTCGCTGACAGCCGCCTGGGCCTTCGCTTTTGCCAGCATCTATACGCGCGCGGAACCGCGCATGGCGGCTTCACGCTGGCTGTACCAACACGTGCCCGGCCCAATCAACGTGCACATCCAGACCGCTGGCGGTGAAACGTATCAACAACCGTTACCTTTCCCACGCGAGACCTTAATCCGCCCCGACGCGCCCTACGAAACGACCTTCCTGGCGCAGGCCGATGGCGCGCTGACCGAAATTCTTCTGCCCCACGCGGTGGACTATAGCGGCGCCGGTGAACAGACCCTGACAGCCACCATCATCGCCGCGCCGACGAACGCCCCCGACGCGCCGCGCGCCCAGGGTTCGCTGCGCGCCAGTTTCGCGCCGCAGCACGATGCGCGCGGGGAAGCCTTCTCGCTCCCCCTCACGCCGCCGCTGGAACTGGTCAAAGGACAACTGTACACGCTCCGTCTGGAAATCAGCGGCGGCGCCCTGGGCCTGAGCGGCGCAACGTTTGCGAATGAGACGGATTACGACTACGGCCTGCCGTTCCCGGTACCGGGCTACGCGCCTTTCGACGGCATCTATCGCGGCGACCTGAACCTGCAAGTTTACTGGGACGACAACGCCGACAAACTGACGCGTTTCATCGAGACGCTCAACCAGTCCGATTTCATCCTCATCCCCACCAATCACCAGTACGCGCAGATTACCCGCCTCCCCGAACGCTACCCTCTGACCACAGTGTACTATCGCGAACTGATCGGCTGTCCCGCCGGGAAAGATATTATCTGGTGCTACCGCGTGGCGCGGCCGGGAATGTTCCACGGACGGTTGGGCTTCGATCTGGTAGCGACCTTCGAGAACTATCCACGTCTGGGAGCGCTGGTCATCAACGATCAATCCGCCGAGGAAGCCTTTACGTTCTACGACCATCCCAAAGTGCTGATCTTCCAGAAGCGCCCTGACTACGATGCCGCGCAGGTACAGGCCGTGCTGGCCTCGGTGGATTTGAGCCAGGCGGTACACATTCTGCCCAAAGAATTCAACCGCTATCGCCCACCGAAGTCCCTGTTGTTGCCGGAGGAACGCCTCGAAGTCCAGCAAACAGGCGGCACGTGGTCTGCATTGTTCAACTACCAGTGGTGGCAAAATCGTTACCCCTGGCTGGGGCTGGTGCTCTGGTATGGGCTGATTTTCCTGGTGGGACTGGTAACATATCCCCTCTTACGGCGCGCATTGCCGGGCCTGCAGGATGGAGGCTATCCTCTGGCGCGGATAGCCGGCTTGCTGATCTGGGCCTGGCTGGCCTGGCTGGCCGGCTCCACAGGCATTCCTTACAGCCGGTTGACAATTGGCCTGACGCTGGCGCTGCTGGCAGCCGCCGGGGTGATTCTTGGCTATGGGCAGCGCGCCGAACTCAAACAGGAATGGCGGGAGAAATGGCGCTATTTCTTGCTGGTGGAAGCGCTTTTCCTGCTCTTCTTTTTGCTGGACCTCCTGATTCGCCTGGGAAACCCCGACCTGTGGGATCCGGCGCACGGAGGCGAACGTCCCATGGAATTCGCCTACTTCAATGCCATCCTGCGCAGCACCACCTTCCCCCCCTATGACCCCTGGTACGCTGGCGGCTACATCAATTACTACTACTACGGCTACGTCATCGTGGGCACGCCGGTCAAGTTGCTGGGGATTGTCCCTTCCATTGCCTTCAACTTCATCCTGCCGACCCTGTTTGCCTGTCTGGCGCTGGGGGCGTTCTCGGTAGGCTGGAATCTGCTGGCGCACAGTTCGCCGTCAGCAGGGAAAGGGGGCTGGGGAACGCTGCTGGAACAGCGCGCGCTGCTGGGCGGTCTGGCAGCCGTAACGGCCCTGCTGCTGGTGGGCAACCTGGGCATTGGGCGAATGGTCTTGCGCGGCATGATGTGTCTGGGAGCAGACGCGGCGGATCAGCACAACTGCGCCTTGAACCCGAGCATCCACGCGCCGCAGGCCGGCCTGTTGAAGCGCCTGTTCTGGCTGCCCAAAGGTTTCTTCAAGGCCTTGAGCGGCGCTTCGTTGGGCTTTGGCAGTGGCGAGTGGTATTACACGCCAAGCCGGGTGATTTCAACCAGCGAAACCAACGGCATCACCGAGTTCCCGCTTTTCACCTTCATTCACAGCGACTTGCACGCGCACATGATGTCGCTGCCGTTGACAGTGCTGGCGTTGGCCTGGGCGATTTCGACCCTGCTGGCCTTTCAGGATTGGGAGCGCTTGCGCCGCTCCTGGTATCTGGCGCTGCCCTTTGGCGCGCTGGTCATTGGCGCCTTGAAGCCCACCAACACCTGGGATTTTTACCCCTATCTGGCACTGGGTTGCCTCGCCGCAGGCTATAGTCTATGGCGCGGACTGGAGCAGCGGCCTCTGCCGCCACTCCTGCCCGCCTGGTTGAGCCGCCTCGGTCTTGCGGCGGGGGGCGCAGCGCTGCTGGCTGGTCTGGCGGTGATCCTGTACCAGCCATTCCATTACTGGTTCGGTCAGGCTTATACCTCGCTGGATCGCTGGCATGAGTACACCACACAGACCTCAGAGTACTTTACCCATTGGGGCCTCTTCCTGTTCGTCATCCTTTCCTGGATGGTCTGGGAGACGCGGCAATGGATGGCGCAAACGCCACTTTCGGCGCTGCGGAAGTTATCTCCGTACCGCTCGTTGATTCGCCTGGCCGTACTCGTGGTGCTGATCGCCACCCTGGCCCTGCTCCTGATGAAGGTCTGGATTGCCTGGCTGGTGTTACCGACAGCGGCCTGGGCAGGCGTCTTGTTGCTGCGACCGGCACAATCCTGGCCCAAGCGCGGCGTTCTGTTCCTGATTGGCACTGCGTTGTGTATCACACTCTTCGTAGAACTCTTCGTGTTGCATGGCGATATTGGCCGGATGAACACGCTTTTCAAGTTCTATCTGGAAGCGTGGGTCATGCTGTCGCTCAGCGCGGCGGCCGCCTTCGTCTGGTTGCTGGACGCGATTCCGCACTGGCGGTTTGGCTGGCGGATAGCCTGGCCGGCGGTTTTGGCCTTGTTGTTCACCTGTGCTGTCATGTATTTGCCGCTGGGCAGTGTAGATCGCATCAAGTTCCGCTGGAATCCCGATGCGCCCCATACGCTGGACGCCATGAACTACATGCAATTCGTGCAACGGGATGAGTTCGGTAAGATGATGGACCTGGTGCAGGATTACCGCGCGATTCGCTGGCTGCAGGAGAACGTTCAGGGTTCGCCGGTGATAGTCGAAGCGGCGCCGGCCGGCATTCAGTACGCCTGGTTCTCGCGCATCTCAATTTACACCGGCCTGCCGACGGTAATTGGTTGGGAATGGCACCAGTTACAACAACGCATGTACTCGCAAGCGGTGATCGCGCGCGGCGGTGAAGTCAACAATTTCTATGCCACGACCGACGTGCAGCAGGCGCTTCAATTCCTGCGCAAATACCGCGCCCGTTACATCGTCGTCGGCCAGCTGGAACGCGCCAAGCACGCTGGCGAAGGACTGACCAAATTCGAGACCTATGACGGCATCTACTGGCGCGCCGTTTATCGTGATGGCGAAACGGTCATCTACGAGGTCATCCCCTGATACCGTCCTCGCCTTACGCCTTACGTTTCACTCCGTACACTTTTTTCTCGCTCCGCTTCCTCCTATGCTTGCCTTCCTCATCTGGTATCTCTCCATCACCGTTCTTGGCTGGTTGGCCTTCCCGCTGGCGTACCGTCTCCTGGCGGCATTGCCGGATCGCGGTTACACGCTGGCCCGCGCGCTGGGATTGCTCCTGTGGGGCTATCTCTTCTGGATGCTGGCCTCGCTGGGCATAGCCCAGAACGATATCGGCGGCCTGATGCTGGCGCTGTCGATCGTGCTGGCGCTCTCCGCCTGGGCGCTCGCAGGCTGGAAAAGGAACCCGGCGCTTGTGGCAGAGAGCAACGAGGGTTCGCTGCAGGGCTGGTTGCACAGGCACCGGCGGTTGATTATCGGCTGGGAGACGCTTTTCTTCCTCGCGTTTGCCTTCATGGCCTGGGTGCGCGCCTGTGACCCGGCGCTGGTGGGCACCGAAAAGCCGATGGAACTGGCTTTCATCAGCGGCATCTTGCGTTCGCCGACTTTCCCGCCGCGTGACCCCTGGCTGGCCGGCTACGCCATTTCGTATTACTACTTCGGTTATGTCATGGCCGCCATGCTGGCCAAAGTGAGCGGCGTGACGGCAGCAGTGGCGCATAACTTGATGACCGCCCTTGTCTTCGCCCTGAATGCTCTGGGCGCCAGCGGTGTGGTCTATAACCTGCTGGTCATAGCCAGAGAAAAAGCCGGCAGAACAAGCGCAGCCAACGGGCGTAAGGCATGCGGCGCGTCCTTCTGGCTGTCGCTTCTCGGGCCTTTGTTCCTGCTCTTTGTCTCCAACCTGGAAGGAACTCTGGAAGTCTTACACCGGCGCGGTGTTTTCTGGCACATCACCCCCGATGGGCGCGCGGCCTCGTTTTTCTGGTCCTGGCTGGACCTCAAAGAATTGAGCGAACCGCCAATGCAACCTCTGGGCTGGCTGCCCCAACGCTATCTCTGGTGGTGGCGCGCCTCGCGCGTGGTGATGGATTACGACCTGGCCGGCAACTGGAAAGAAGTCATTGACGAGTTCCCGGCTTTCTCCTTCGTGCTTGCCGATTTGCACCCGCATGTGCTCGCCATGCCGTTCGCTCTGCTGGCGATTGGCCTGGCGCTGAACCTGTTTCTGGGTGGGTGGCGCGGCCATACCACGCTGGCAGGGTTCTGGATGCCGCTGGCCGGGGACGGACTGGCCTGCCTGGCATTGACTCTGGGTGGCCTGTCCTTCCTGAACACCTGGGATATTTTGCCCTACGCGGCTCTGACCATTGGGGCATTCCTGCTGCGACGGCTTGAGGAAGAAGGTTGGGGATGGAAGCGGCTCGAGGAGGCGGCGACGTTCGCCCTGCCGCTTCTGGCGCTATCGCTGCTGCTGTATCTGCCGTTCTATGTGGGCTTTTCCTCGCAACTGGGCGGCCTGCTGCCTAACCTGATCAACCCGACGCGCGGCGCCCACCTCTGGATCATGTTTGCGCCGTTGCTATTGCCGCTGATGGCATACTGTTTCTATCTCTTGCGGCGCGAAAAACGTCAGGTCCGCTGGGGGCAGGCATTTGGCCTGGCTTGCGCCCTGCTCCTGCTCCTCTGGGCTCTCTCCTGGCTGCTGGCCTGGGTCATTGCTCAATATCGTCCTGATGTAACCCAGGGATGGCTTCAGGAACAGGGGTTGAGTACCGTGTCGCAACTTTTCCTGGCCGCCAACCGTCGCCGCCTGGAGGCCTGTGGCGGCTGGCTGACGCTGTTGCTTTTCCTGTTTCTCCTTTTCGCCCTGATCCTGCCGGCGCGTGAGCGCCAACCGGAAAAGGCTGGCGAGATCACAAGCGAGGAGACTCCTCGCTCGTCCGCGATGGCCCCTTCCCTGCCGCTTCTACCAGCGTCGCCGGCGCCGTTTGTCCTGTTACTGGCGCTGGTAGGCGGGTTACTGGTACTGGGTGTGGAATTCTTCTACCTGCAGGATGTCTTTGGTACACGCATGAACACCGTCTTCAAGTTCTACTTCCAGACCTGGATGCTCTGGAGTGTGGCCGCGGCTTTCGTTTCAGCCGAGATGTTGACCAGGCTGCGCGGCGTTGGAGGCTGGCTGTACCGCCTGGGGTGGACTTCCCTTTTGCTCATGGCATTGGTTTACCCGACGCTGGCTTTCCCCAGCAGGACGGCAAATTTTCAATTCAAGAACTTGCACGAGGCAGTGAGGCAGGCTCGTGCCAGCGATGACTGGACCGTCGTGCGACGCGTTTGGACCCTGGACGGCGCCGCGCACCTGGACCAGTTTTACCCGGAGGTCGCGGCCGCGATACGCTGGTTGCAGAACGCCCCGGATGGGATTCTGGTGGAGGCCGTAGGCGGTTCGTACACGGACGCTTACGACCGGCTTTCGGCCTATACTGGCCTCCCGACCGTCGTGGGCTGGATTACGCATGAGGATCAATGGCGCGGCAATACGTTCTGGGAGCGCGACCAGCGCTTCTACGACGTGCGCACGTTGTACGAAACCGGTTCCTGGGAGGAAGCGCTGGCCATCCTGCGCAAATACCATATCCGCTATGTGTATATTGGCCCAACGGAGCGCTCGGCGTACCGGGTGAATGAAGTCAAATTCCAGCGTGCACTTACCCCGGTCTTCCAGCAAGGAGAAAGCGTCATCTACGAGGTGCCGTAACCTGGCACCTCTTTGTTATAATGGGAACGGTCGTAATGACTTGCCCACTACCCATCCCTGTCATTGCGAGGCGGCGATAGGGCCACGTCGAGGCTCGCCTGAGGCACCGCCGAAGCAATCCCCTCGCGAGACAAGGTAAGCAGTCTCCCCGTTACCAGGGAATTGCTTCGGGCCATGAACGTCCTCGCAATGACAACGATGTCGAAATATAACATTGTCGAGGTAGTTACAGGCAGTCATGGAAATATCCGCACCCTGACCATGATCGCCCTTGCCGTCTACGTTGCCAGTCTGGTTTGAGGAACCGTCATGCCATCGCGTCGCTTTGTCTTTCTTTTCCTCCTTATCCTTGCTCTGGCGCTGGCCTTGCGCCTGTTTTCGCTGGGTGCCCTGCCGCTTTCGGACTACGAGGCGACCTGGGCGCTGCAGGCGCTGGGCCTGGCGCGCGGACAGCACCCCTCCCTTGGCCCTCAGCCGGCCTATGATGTGTTGACCGCTTTCCTGTTCTTTGTCTTCGGAGCCAGCAATTTCCTGGCGCGCTTCTGGCCGGCGCTGGCTGGCGTCTTGCTGGTGTTGACCCCCTGGCTGTTGCGTGAACGATTGGGCACGCGAACGAGCCTGATTCTCGCCCTGGGGCTGGCCATTGACCCTGGACTGTGGGCGCTGGCGCGGCTGGCAGGCGGGCCAATGCTGGCAGTGACTTTCCTGACGCTGACCATCGTGCTCTGGCAGCGGCGACAATATGCTCTGGCCGGCGTCTGTCTGGCGCTGGCGCTGCTGGCCGGGCCGGCAGTCTGGTTCGGCGCGTTGACTCTGGCCCTGAGCGGCCTGGCGTACTCCTTCTGGTCGCGGCGCTCGCGGTCAGAGCCGATCGCGCTCCGGCCCTGGGCCACGGATTGGGCGTCCTGGCGCGCGGTCTGGCCCTGCGCCCTGGGCACGTTGCTCCTGGTGGGCACCGCCTGCACCCTCGTCCCGAACGCCCTGAGCGCCATGGCCGGGGCTTTGCCGCAGTTTCTCCGCGGCTGGTGGACGCCTTCGGGAACAGGGGCCGGGCTGGTCGCGCTGGCCTTGCCGGCAGATGAAATGCTCCCCTTGCTCTTTGGCCTGATGGCGGCAGCGCGCGGCCTGGCGCAGAGAGACCATTTCTCCGTCAGATTAAGCCTGTGGGCTCTCGTGGCTTTCCTGGTAACCATGCTCTACCCCGGTCGGCAGACAGGCGATCTGGCCTGGGTTATCCTGCCGTTGTGGATGCTGGCCGCGCAGGAAATCGAACGCTACCTGCATTGGGGCGAGACAGACAGGCGCGCGGTGATCCCCCTGGCTGTTTTCACCCTCCTGCTGCTGATGCTGGCTTGGTTTATGCTGGCGCACACAACGTTCCAGTGGGTGGAAGGCAGTTTCTTCCAGCAGCCTGTTCTGCAAATGGCCGCCGGTGTTCTGCTGTTCCTCGCCATAAGTCTGGTCCTGGCCGGATTGAGTTGGGACCCAGCAACGGCCCTGCACGGCGGCCTCTGGGGCTTGCTGGCGGCCCTGACGATCGCCACCGCAGGCCTGGGTACCAGCGCCGCCGGCATTCGCCGGCCGCCAACGGTCTCCCTCTGGCAACCGCCGCTGACTGTTGCGCAGGCCGCCCTGTTGCGCCAGACGGTGGATCAAATTTCGAACTGGAACCGCGGCTATGTCGGCCAGGTAGCGGTGCACCTCGCCGCTCTGGATTCGCCGGCGATGCAGTGGCTGCTCCGCGATTACGAGGTAAGCATCACCACAGCCGCGATGACAGACCAACAACCGGAAGTGTTGATTACCCCGGCCGGAGTGCTCTCGCCGCAAGAGGCAGGGTATCGCGGTCAGGATTTCATCTGGCGTCAGCAGCCGGCCTGGGAATCGGCTTCAGCGCTCGACTGGCTGCGCTGGTGGTTGTTCCGTACCTTGCCGCAGACGAACGAAGAGGTTATCCTGTGGGTGCGTCCCGACCTGACGTTGAGGGAGTGAACTGATGCCAGTACCGAATATCATTGCCATTGACGGCCCGGCAGCTTCGGGCAAGACCACGTTGGGGAAACGGCTGGCCGAGGCTTTGGGGTATCTGTTTTTCGACACCGGTGTGATGTACCGCGCCGTAACCTGGCTGGCCCTGGCGCGTGGCGTTCCTGTGCGCGACGAGGCCGCGGTGACAGCCCTGGCCGAAAACACCCTCCTGGACGTGCGCCCACCTTCTCAAGCCGATGGTCGCGCCTGTGATGTGCTCGCCGATGGCGTGGACGTTACCTGGGACACGCGCCGCCCGGAAGTGGATGCCAATGTCTCGCCGGTCTCGGCCTACCCCGGCGTGCGCCGGGCGCTGACCGAACAGCAGCGTCGCATCGGCCTGCGCGGGCGCGTCGTTATGGTCGGGCGCGACATTGGCACCGTCGTCCTGCCGGAAGCCGATTTGAAAATCTATCTCGACGCCTCGCCCGAAGAGCGCGCCCGACGGCGCTATCAAGAAATCCTGGGGCGGGGCGGGCAAGCTGTTTATGAGGACATCCTCGCCAACGTTCGCGAGCGCGACCGCATTGATTCGACGCGCGCGATCGCGCCCCTGCGGCCTGCCGAAGACGCCGTGATTATCGTCTCGGATGGCCTGAGCGCCGACGAGGTCTTTCAACGCGCCCTGGAGTTGTGCCATGACGATGCTGGCAGATGACCCTGAACAAGAGGGACGCTTTTTGAGCCGCAAGGACCGGTTAACCGCCAGTCTTTCGGCTTATGTGCATGCGCGTTATGAGCCGGTGCGCCGCCTGTTACGCGCCGCGATTCGCGTGGCCGCCGGACTGCTGGTGCGCCTGGAACAAGTGGAGGGACGTGAGCACGTCCCGGCCCAGGGGCCGGCCATCCTGTACAGCAATCATCTGTCCATGATTGACCCGGTGGTGGTGATCCATGTTCTCCCGCGCAACATTGTGCCGCTGGCAAAGATTGAGGCCTTTGACTATCCGCTGATTGGCCTGTTTCCGCGCCTGTGGAATGTGATCCCGGTGCGGCGCGGCGAGGTAGACCGTCAGGCGCTGCGCGCCTGCCTGGCCGTGCTACAGGCTGGCGAGATTCTCTGGATTGCACCGGAAGGTACGCGCCGTCCCAGTCTGCTGGAAGCCAAAGATGGCATGGCATACCTGGCTGTGCGCAGCGGCGCGCCGCTGGTACCGACTGCCATTGACGGAACGCCCGGCTACCCAACCCTGCCCTTCAGCCGACGCTGGCGTCAGGGCGGTATTTCCATCCGCTTTGGCCGTCCTTTTCGTTTCAAGGCGAACGGACGCGCCGACCGCCAACAACTGGCACAGATGACCCGCGAAGCCATGTATCAACTGGCCGCCCTCCTGCCACCCGAACGACGCGGGACCTTCGCCGACCTCTCCCAGGCGACTCAGGAAACGATAGAATGGCTGTAGCAGATCGGGATGCGCCACGGTGGTAAAGGGAGTCAGGGAGTGGTGAGTTAACCACTGGCTGTCTATGGCCGTTATTCTGACGTTGCTCACCAATGCGCCTTATCTGGAACTGCCTCGCTCGCTGCTGGGGTGGGCAGGATGGTTGCTGATAGGCAGTGGACTGGTGTTGGCCGCCTTTCACTGGCGGGGGTATCAACGGCCCTGGGGTGAACACACTGGCTTATTCCTCCTGCTCCTGACAGGAGCCTGGCTGGCCAATTTATTCGCCGGCCTGCGTTTTACCCTCGGCGCGGCGCTCCCGGTTCCCGGTCTGCCACTCGCGCCGCGCGGCGCGGTCTGGATGTTCTTCGCCGCTCTGCCCTGGATGCTGGCAGGTGGTTTTCTGGGGCCGCTCAGCGCGCTGACAGTGGCGTTGCTTGGCGGCCTGACGCGTGCGCTCTGGGATACGCACAGCCTGTTTACGCTCCTCGAGCCGGCGCTGCTGGCTGTGTTCTTCAGCGTGGCAGTACATCAGCGCTATCGCACCAGCCTGTATCGTTGGTTGCGTCAGCCGCTGATCGCCGCTCTCGCTCTGCTGCCTTTATCCATAGTCCTCTTCCTTGTCGAGGCAACTCTCTCGGCAAGCGGTTCCCTGGCGGCGCGCCTGGACTACGCCGTGACCAATCTCCTTTCCTTTGTGCTGGCCACCGGCGGAGAACTGTTGCTGGGTGCCGCCTGCGCCCAGATCGTTGCCCTGGGGTTGCCGCGCTTGTGGAGCGACTCCTCGCCGCTGCAACCTTCCCCTGCCGAAAAGAGTCTGGCAGCGCGCTTCCTGATTGGCAGCGGTGCGTTGACGTTCCTGCTGCTGCTGGCCTTGCTGGTGGGCAACTGGCTCTCCGCTGCGGAAGCCGCGCGCCAGATGTTACAGGAACGGCTGGCAACCATCGCCCAGGCCGATGCAGAGAGCATCCCTTTCTTTCTGGAAACCGGTCAAAATTTGATTGGCCGCGTGGCTTCGGACACGCGTCTGCTGACCGCGCAGGGTGAGACGCTCCAAACCGTGCTGGGCGAACAGATGCGTCTGGCGCCGTTTTTTGACCAGTTGTTCGTGCTGGATGCCAACAGCACGCTGCTGGCCGCTTACCCGCCAACGGGAAATCCATCGCTCACCGCAGAGGAGGCGGCCGGAGTCCCGTATGCATTTGGAGGAGTCGCGCGTCAGGTCTATACCATAGGCCCTGTCAACGGCAGCCGGACGGGACGGGTGGCCTTCCTGGCCACGATTCAGGATAGCGCCGGCCAACCGCAACGCCTGCTGATTGGCCGCTGCGATCTGGCCTCCAATCCGCTCACCCGTTTCCTGATCGAATCGCTGGAAGGAATGACCCGCCAGGGCGGCTACGGGATTCTGCTTGACGAGCAGGGGCGCATTCTGTACCATCCGGACCCGGCGCAATTGATGGCCAGTTATGCGGGGCAACACAGCCAGGGGGCCTCTTTTTACGACGCGCCTTCACCGGACGGCACGCGCGATTACGTGTACTATCAACCCGTAGCCGGAACGGGCTGGGGGATTGTGCTGGCGCTCCCGGCCCAGCAAGCACAACAACTGGCCCTGCAAATTGCCGCTCCGCTGGCGGGGATGATTCTGGTCCTGGGCGCGCTGGCGTTCGTTGCCCTGCGCTTCGGCCTGCGCGCCATCACAGCCTCGTTGCGCAATCTGGCACGCGAGGCTGGACGCATTGCCCAGGGGGAACTGGATCACCCCCTGCGGGTTGGCGGTGTGGATGAGGTGGGACAATTGGGCGAGGCATTCGAGCAGATGCGGATCAGTCTGCGCGCCCGGCTGGAGGAACTCAACCAGCTCCTGCGCGTCAGCCAGGAAGTGGCCTCCAGTCTGGAACTGGAGGACGCCATCCGCCCGATTCTGCAGGCGCTGCGCGCCCATGGCGCCAGCATGGCGCGTGCGGTATTTGTGCCGGCGCCCGGCTTTGTGGACGAATCCCCGCAGGTTTTCGCGCTTGGCGCCGGCAGCGAGGCTTATGCGTATCTGGATGCAGCGGTGCTCGATTGGGTTCAGAAGCAAGAGCGGCCAATCTTTCTGACGGATCTGGAACGGGGGCGCGGGCTTCACCTGCCGCCCACCTCGCCGCGTCCGGCAGCGCTGGCAGCCGTCGCGGTGCGCCACGAGAATCGCTTCTACGGCGCCTTGTGGACAGCCTATGAGCAACCGCGTTCGTTTTCCGCCGAGGAGCCGCGCTTTCTATCTACGCTGGCAGGCCTGGCGGCTCTGGCGGCAACCAACGCGCGCCTGTTCCGCTCCGCCGAGGTGGGTCGTCAACGCCTGGCGGCTATTCTGGCCTCCACGCCAGACCCGGTGCTGGTCACCGATCAGCAGAACCGTCTCCTGTTAGCCAACCCTGCTGCCCGTCAGGTGTTGGGCCTGGGGCCGGCAGATGGCCAGCCAACGGAACGCCTGTTGAATCAAAAGGAACTGCTGGAGTTGTTGCAGGAAGCCGGGACGGAGGAACGTTCTGCCGAAATTGTCATGCCCGATGGAAAAGTTTATTTTGCCACTGCCTCGGCGATCATCGCCAACCGGCGTCCGGTAGGACGGGTATGCGTCCTGCGCGACATCACCCACTTCAAGGAACTGGACGCCCTCAAGTCGGATTTCGTGGCCAGCGTCAGCCATGACTTGCGTTCGCCTCTGACGTTGATTCGCGGGTACGCCACCATGCTGGAAATGGTCGGGACACTCAATGAACAACAGAAAGGTTATCTGGCCAAAATCGTCATGGGGGTAGAAAGCATGGCGCGTCTGGTGCACAATCTTCTCGACCTGGGCCGCATTGATGCCGGCATCGGCTTGATGATTGAGGCGGTACCGTTGCTGGAAGTGCTGGCCAATGTCATCAGTACGTTACAACTACAAGCGGTGCACAAGCAAATTGCTCTTGGGCTGGAAACGGCGCCGGGCCTGCCGACGCTCATCGAGGCCGATCGCGCGCTGCTGCAACAGGCGCTGTACAATCTGGTGGAAAATGCCATCAAATACACGCCCAACGGCGGACAGGTGACTCTGCGCGCCCGCGCCCGGCCTGAAGGTGTGCTCTTTGAGGTGCAGGATACGGGCATTGGCATTCCACCAGCCGATATTCCCCGCCTGTTCGAACGTTTCTTTCGCGGCAGCAGCCGCGAGGCACGGCAACAAGGTGGCAGCGGCCTGGGACTGGCTATCGTCCGCGCCATCGCGGAACGTCACGGCGGCAAGGTCTGGGTAGAAAGTCAGGTTGGGAAAGGGAGCACGTTTTTCCTGTTAATTCCCCATACGCAAGGATAACGCCCATCCTCATTGCCGGCGTGTCAAAGCCCCTGCGAAACGGGAACACCGCCGGCGTGGAGGCATTCACCACCCAGGGGGCATGGCCATAGTACCCCCGGCGTGTGAATTTCACCGCTCCAAAAACGCCCCGCCCTATCGTCTTTTCTTACTCATGGCACAAGAGTCGGGATTAACCAATCCGGTTCCGAGGCAGAACTGATCCACTTTGTTACTTCGCTTCCATTCTACACTAATCAATTCATGCTCTTGTTGATACTGGATCATACTGTCCATAATCCAACCATGAGAGACACCAAATCAAATTGACGATGGTCACCTCCTCATAAAAACATGCCGCTACCGGAATTAGCAACTCAACTTTTTCCTGCGTTAGGTTCATAGACAGCGGTGCTGATGAAACGGGTAAGCCACTTCCCCTACCCCGTCATGATAGCGCAGCCATCACTTTTTTCTGAGGAAACGGCTCAACCCGTTCCCGGAAACGGTTGGTTTCACCCGCCAGCAGGACAGGCGAGACATGGCCATTGCCGTAGCACGAATCCTGGCCAATCGCGCAATGCATACCCACGCCGCAGTGGCCAGGTGCCATGTAACCTCTGAATCCTACAACGCCTCTGTAGCAGCCGCCTCTACGATGTCCGCAAAATCACCGAGAAAATCGAGCAGTAAGCGCAAGTAATTACCATCAGAAATCCGTCCGTTTTGGTGAAAGAGGATCGTTGCATCTTGAACAAAGATACTGCTCCCCATTTTCAAGCCGCGAAGTTTCTGCTGGACAGTGGGAGAAGCGAGTACTTTTGGGGCCAGCCAGTTCGGTTCGCTGGTGATATTAAAGTTACGGTCAATCTCCGCATTGCCGGTGACGTAGGTGCCCTCTCCAATGGTGAGAACTCGATTGAGCCCCATTTTGTACCCTGCCGGGATATTGATCTTCATCCGGATGTCCGTGTCCGTATGAGTGTCCCTGTCCCAGTTGCGACGTTGCTCTGCGAGGTAATACCCTGAAACACTTTCAATGATAGCAAGTGGCCGTTTACGGTAGGTACCACTCAATTGTTGATCCCGATAGGTGGCCGTCTTGTGTTTGGAGAACTGCAAGCCCGTATCGGCGGCGATCTGTTTCCAGGCCCTGCCTCGCCCCAGTCTTTTCAAAATGTCAAAGAGCAGAAAGAGCAAGATAAAAACGATCAGCGCCAGAAACAAAGGATCATTAACGAACTTCAGCATCTTATCCATAACGCAACTCCTTTTTGGTGTGGTCACTCAACGCATCGCGCTTCACCTGCCGCTGAGCATAGCGAGGCAAGGCTGTCGGCCTGCAAACAGCGGTCGAGCGCTCGCGCCTGTCGGAGCAAGGCTCCCTTGCCCACACGCGCCCCTTTCTCTTCCGGCAAGGCGCGAACGATACGGTCGCGCGTCATTTCCTTTATAGCACAACGGCAGACAAAGCGCAACCGCCACAAAACACCCGCCGACCTTCGCTTCCCTCAGCAAGGAGGCAAAGCGAAAGCCGGTATCCTGTCCTGAACAGGCCCCAAGGCAATGCCAACCCTGCGCTGAAGACAACACCGTCCTTCAGGCCTGATCGCCTCTTGTAATAGTACCACGCCTCTGCCGTCTCCGCGGCGATCTCCAGGCAACGCTCGAAGGCACGGGCATCCTCGTGGTACTGCGCCGTCAGCATCAGAATATCCCCCGGTCGCGCCAGGCCTGATCGTGCGTAGTCCAATCCTGCGCGCTTATTTCCAATGCAGTCCTGTTTCTTCGCCCATGTCTCTCCTCCTCTCCATCACGCCCCCATCACTACGGGGCCGGGCGCAGCACCGGCATCGGTTTCTCACGTGGATTCGTGAAAAAATCGCCCGGCAAAGGCAACGGCTGGATTTTTGCCCCTGAACCAATGATTCCGTAATCAATGTAATACAACTGCGTCACGCTATTCGCCCCCAGGTTAATATCCTGATAGGCAAAAATAACGGCTCTCCCGTCAGGGCTCCAGCGTGCATCGCGATAACAGCAGCGCGTGCCCACCGGATCGAGCAGGGTAGCAGTTTTGGTGTCAAGGTTATAAACGTACAAAAAGCCAAAACCGTTATTGCGAATATCACTGTTGAGCAAAAAGAGAAATTCGCCATCCCAATCGTAGGAGGGAATCAGCGGCCTCTCGTTATAACCGCTCATGGTAAAACGAGCCGCCGGAAACGTATCCAGAGCAAATTTTTTGGTGCTGTCGCAGGCGCTGATGTCAATGACGCGGATGGCATCCTCGCGCCGGGCCTTCCCCATCGCCTCCACCAGCAACGCCACCTTGCGCCCATCTCTGGACCAGCGCACGCCTTTGACGCCCAGATCGGTATACGTATAGCACCCCTTCATCGCGGCCAGGTCAATGCGGCTGCGCGCCTTCGCCAGCCGTTCACGGTCGAACGGCACCACGTACAGTTCACGGTTCAGGCTGATCGCAACCTGCTGGCCATCGGGCGCAATCTCAAAGGCCTCCAGAAAATCGGCCACGACAAAACAGGTCAGAGGATGCACCTCGCCGGTAGAGAACACCACTTCGTAAATGCACTTGCCGCTGATGTAGAACAGGCTTTTCCCATCGGGCGACCATTGCAAATCGTGCTTGATGGCGCCATCAGAGGTCCATGGTTTCTTTAGCCGACCATCCACGCCCATCGTCCAGATTTCATTGTCGCGCACGAAGGCAATCAGGTCTGCCCCACCGATGACCGGCAGGGTCATCGGAGCAGGCGTCAGGGTTGGGGAAGGCGGCGGCGTGGGAGTATCGGTCGGTAACGGCGGCGTGGCAGTTGCAGTTGCAGTTGCGACCGGCATCATCGTTGCCGTCGCAAGCAGGGGTGAGACTTGCTCCGTAGCCGTCGCGGGGAGAGGCGTCGACAGGGGAATGAGTCCCGCCAGAGAGGCCAGTTCCTGCAACCGGGCGCGAGCGAGGTAAAGGCCGCCGGTTAACAACAAACAAGCCGCCAGAAACAGAGCGACCCCAGGCCAGCGGCGCCGCGGACGAGGTGCGGACACCACCGGCGGGGAGGATGGCGTCGCCACCTGCCCTCTGGCTGGCCGCGTTCTCTCCGCCACGCGCACCGTCGGCTCCGCCGGGCGCGCGACACCGCCAACCAGCGTGGCATCCACTACGGCCAGACGCTGCAGCGCCTCTACCATCTCGGCCACTGTGGCATACCGCTCCTCCTTGCGCTTTGCCATGGCCTTCTCGATAATGGCCTCAATCGCCGGCGGCAAATCGGGGCGAACATCCAGAATATGAGGCGGCGGTTGGGTAATGTGCTTGACCACCACGCTCATCGGGGTATCGCCCTCGTAAGGCTGACGTCCGGTCAGCATTTCAAACAGAATCACCCCCAGGGCGTAAATATCCGCGCGACCGTCGAGCTCCTCGCCTTGCGCCTGCTCGGGGCAAAGATAGGCTGGCGTCCCCACAATGGCGCTGCCGGTCACGTTCGTCTGCGCGCCGGCCAGTTTGGCAATGCCAAAATCTGAGATATAGGGCATGCCGTGCTGATCGAAGAGGATATTACCCGGCTTGAGATCGCGGTGAATCACGCCGCGTCGGTGCGCCTCATCCAGCGCCGGCCCGATATGTGCCAGAATGCGCGTCGCTTCCGCAACCGTGAGCGGTCCCTGCTTGATGCGGTCGGCCAGTGAACCGCCGGTCATATACCGCATCACAAAGTAAGGCTGACCATCCTCCTCGCCATAGTCATAAACCGGGACAATGGCCGGATGCTCGAGCATGGCAATCATCTTGGCCTCACGCTCGAAGCGGATACGAAACTGCGGGTCATGGAGCATGGCGCGCGGCAGAACCTTCACCGCCACATCGCGCTCAAAGAGTGGATCGTAGGCGCGATACACAGTCGCCATCCCCCCACGCCCAACCTCCTCCTTGATTTCATAACGCCCAATTTTCTCGGCCATTCCTGCCTCTCAGAACAAAATATGTCCCAATATGGTGGCCATCAGGGTCACGGTAATATTATCCACGTCATGCAAAGGCAACGATTCGACCAGCGTCCCGGCCAGAGCGATCAGCGTAAGCGGCCATAGATAAGCAGAAAACGGCGGCGCGAAAACGCCGCTTATCACAAAGACGCCCAGAACCAGGACCGCCAGCGTCCAGCCGCCAAGCAACATCCCCAGCGAACCGGCCAACGTTTTTTCCTTATTCCACGGCAGGCGAGGGGATGAAAGCCGGCGTCCCAGAATCT
>Ga0272448_1003499_pt1 | contig 18650 bp, 15 predicted proteins | sample YNPCB0191_FD_202220 | JGI IMG/M metagenome (GOLD analysis project Ga0272448, IMG submission 202220) | Hot spring sediment microbial communities from Yellowstone National Park, WY, United States - YNP-CB-019-1 | ecosystem: Environmental > Aquatic > Thermal springs > Hot (42-90C) > Sediment... | reverse complement strand
CGATCGAGCCGGCGGCCCGGTGCCGCGCGAGCAGGCGGCCGATCGTCGCAAGCGCGCGGTAACCCGCCTTGGGGCGGAGGTCGGTGCGGATCAGGCCGAAGCGGTGTTCGTTGTAGAAGGGGTTGTTGCCGTCGTCGCGAAAGTCGTACCAGGAGACGCTGCCGACGGCGCCGGAAGCGAGGGCGGACAGGTAGGTCCGGGCCACCAGGCCCGCCTGCTGCCGCTCGGAGGTGTCGCCAAGCGACGTGGGCCAGCCCATCTCGGTGATCCAGACGGGCCGCCCGCCCACCAACTGCTGCGTCCGCCTGAGTTCGTCGATGAAGGCCCGCTCGCCGAGCGAGCCGCGGTACGGGTGAATCGTGAGGATGTCGAAGGGGGCGTTTGCATCGACGACCTTCTTGATGAACGCGGCGTCGATGCCGGCCGTGGAGCAGCCGAGGACTTTCGCGTCGGGGTCTTCCTGCTTGATGGCGGCGTAGGCCTGCTTGATCGCCTCGATGTAGAGTTCCTTGGGGCCGGACCAGAAGAAGATGTTGGGCTCGTTCCAGATCTCCCAGTGCTTGATGCGGTCCTTATAGTGGCGGACGACTTGGGCGGTCCAGCGGGCATATTCCTTCACGCCGGCCTCGGTGTACATGATCTTGTCGCTGCCGGGATAGTCGGGCCAGTAGCACAACAGGCCGTAAACCTGGATGCCGTGTTCGTTGGCAACCTTCACGAGGTCGTCGTAGAACCGCCACTCATAGCGGCCCTTCTCCGGTTCGGTGACGTTCCAGTCGATCTCCTCGCGCGTCCACTTCACCCCGGCGCGCCGGGCCATATCGGCCAGGTCCGTCATCGCCTTGTGCGACTGCGGATTGCCGTGCTGGCGGTAGAGGTACATGCCGACGCCGATCGGGTTGACCGCGGGCGTCGCGGGGATTTCGGGGATACCGGCGACGGTGACGGACGCCTCGGGCGTGTGGACGCCGGGCGCGATGAACCGGAACGCGGCTTCCAGGAACTCGCGGTTCTTCATCGAGGCTGTGACACGCTGGAGCGTCGGCGCGCCGCCGGCAGCGAGAACGACGGGCACGGTCGTGAGCGAGATGCGGCCATTGAGATCGCGGATTTCCGCGATCAGCTTGCCGTTGAGGGGCTTGTCGCTCAGGTTTCGGAGGACGACCTGGAACTGGGCCGTGCCATCGACGGCGCGGCCGTCGGGGATGAGGACGACGGTGCCCTCGGGGGCGTGCGTCGTCTCGACCTCGATCGAGGCAAGCCTGATCTCGCCGCGGGGCTGCGTGCCTCTGCGCACCAGGCCGACGTGGATCACTCGCAGAGGCAGGCGGCGGACGCCGTCGTTCTCGCCGCCGAAGTGGCGCCAGTCGGACAGGTTCTCCAGCGAGACCTCGAATGTCTGCTCGCCCTGGCGGCTCAGCGCGCCGAGGGGCTTCTCGAACGACTGGAAGTGCGAGCCGAGCGTGATCGTCAGCTCGTTTCCGGAGCCGTCGGAGAGGACGCGGACGCGAAGCCGCTTCGGGTCGCCGAAGAGGGTGAAGTCGTTGCCGATGCCGGCGGCCGCGCCCGGGTCGGGCAGATCATAGGTCCACGCGCCGTCGCGGAACCGGCAGCCGGCGCGGCCGTGCGAGTACCAGCCTTCGTCGGCGGCGAACGAGGTCGCGAGGTATGTGCTCCGCCGCAGACCGGGCGAGGCCGCGTCAGGGCCGGCCGGAAAGAACTCAACGTCGTCGATGAAGTAGGAGCCGTGGCGGGCGTCGCCGCTGTTCTCGATGAGGACGCCGAAGGACGTGATCGGCCAGCGGACCACGCCGTCCTTCGCGCCGCCCCAGGAGTGGACCCAGTGCGACAAGTCCACCTCGATCTGCTGCCAGCCGGGGTAAGCGTAATCGACGAACTTCTGGAACGTCTGGCCGGTGTGGTCGGCGGCGCGGAAGGTGATGCGGTTCGTGCCGGGTTTCTTGAGCCAGAGGCGGACGCGGCGGGCATCGTTGTCCGGCGGCAGGGGCAATACGGCAGCGACGTAATTGCCACCCTTGTCGAACGAATACCGAACTTCGGCGCAGCCGGGCTTGTCGTGGCCCTCGGCAGTGTTCCACTTCAACTCACCGGTGGCGCCGGGGAACTCGTGGCCGTTACTGAACGTCCAGCCCGCGAGTGGATCGGGGGCGTCGGCGGCGTGCAATGAGTTTGCCTCGAAGAGGGACCAGGTGGCGGCGAATGCTACGATAATCGGCAGGCCGGCGCACATCTTCCACCCCCCCTGGCCCCCCCTTATGAAGGGGGGGAGGGCGGACGAAGCGCCTGCGTGAGTTTGCTGTTTCATCACGCCATGCTCCGTTTTCGGGGCTATTCGGCCAGTTCGAGCTTCTTCACGAGTATCTGCGGCTCGCGGATCGGGTGGCCGGCGGGCAGCTCGGCCGTCGCCTGGTCCCAGCTCAGGGCCTCCGGGGGCAGATTCATCGTGGCCCGGGCCTTCTCCGCGCAGCGCGGAAGGAACGGCGCCATCAGCGTGACGAGCGCTCGCAGCGTCTGCAGGCAGACGTGGATCGTCGTTCCGCAGGCGGCCATGTCGGTCTTGCGCTGCGACCACGGCTGCCGGCCGTCGAAGTAGACGTTCCCGGCGCGGGCCAGGGCCATGACCTCGCCGAGGGCAGCCTTGAAGTGGAAGCCCTCGAGTTCGGCCGTGACCCGAGCGGCGGTCTCCCGGATTCGCGTCAACTGGGCCTTCTCCGGCTCGCCGAGGTCGCCCGCCGGCGGGACCTTGGCGTCGAAGTAGCGGAACGCGAACGTCAGCGTCCGGTTGAAGAGGTTGCCCAGGACCGCGAGCAACTCATCATTGTTCTTTGAGAGGAACTCGCCCATCTCGAACGCCCCGCGCTGGTTTTCCGGCGCGATGGCGGTCAGATAGTAGCGGAGCGGGTCCGGGTCGTAATGCTTGAGGAACTCCTCGATCCAGAGCGGGGAATCCTCGCCCATCCGGCTCTTGGAGAGCTTGAGCATCTGGCCGTCGGGGCCGCGCTCGTTGAGGAAGGCGTTGACGACGACGGTGCTGGGGAGCTGGAAGCTGCCCTCGGCCATGAGCATCGCGGGCCACGTGAGGGCGTGAAAGATCGTGTTGTCCTCGCCGATGAAGTGGATGATCTTACACGCGGGATCCTTCCACCAGCGCTCATAGGCCCGCCAGTCGCCCTCGGTCAACTCGCAGTGCTTCGCGGTGAACGACACGTAGCCGATCGGGGCGTCGAACCAGACGTACAGGACCTTGCCGCGGGCATCGGGGTCGTCGGGCAGCGGGACCGGCACGCCCCAGTCGAGGTCGCGGGTCATGGCCCGTTCGGGCAGGCTCCCCTTGATCTGGCCGAGGGCGAAGTTCAGCGTGGCCTCGCGCCAGGGCGGCTCGTCGCCGGCGGGCGAGCGTTTCGACTCGAGCCACGTCTTGAGCCGCTCCTCGAACTCGCCGAGCCGGAGGTACCAGTGTGTCGTCTCGCGGACCTCGGGCGTCGTGCCGGTGATCGTGCTCTTGGGGTTGATGAGGGCCAGGGGGTCCATGCTCCGGCCGCAGTTCTCGCACTGATCGCCGTAGGCGCCGGGATGCCGGCAGTCGGGGTAGGGGCAGGTGCCCTGCACGTAGCGGTCGGGCAGGAACTTGCCTGCCTGGGCGTCGTAGAGCTGCCGGGTCGTCTTCTTGGTGAAGTACCCCTTCCGGTGGATCTCGAGGAAGAACCCCTGGCTGATGCGGTTGTGCAGATCGACGCAGTCGCTCTGGTGCGTGCCGCCATAGATGTCGAAGCGGATTCCGAGGCCGTCGAAGTCCGCCTTCTGCCGCGCGTTGTACCGGGTGCAGACCTCCTGCGGCGTGGAGTTCTCCTTCGCGGCGGTGATGGCGATGGCCACGCCGTTGTCATCGGAACCGCAGATGAAGCGGACGTCGTCGCCGCGCTGCCGGAGGTAGCGGACGTAGATGTCGGCGGGCAGATACGCCCCGGCGATGTGGCCCACGTGGAGCCGGCCGTTGGAATACGGCAACGCCGCCGTAACCAGGAATCGACGAACAGCCATGCGCACCTCTCGATGCAATCGTCTGTAAACCGCCTCGCCCCGGCGATACACCGCCGGCGCCGCCGCGCCACGCCGCGAAGACGGCGGGGATGCTTCTGACGCGGCCACGGCACGCGAGGATTGTACCGCCGTCGCGCCGAACCGGCGAACCCGTCCGATTCGTCGACGGGCGGCGCCGCCCGCGCCGGACGTCTTGATTCCCGGTGCCTCCGGCCGTAGGATACACGGTTTGTTTTCCGGCGAGGATCGTCAGTGGAACAGGCCATCGGCAAGGCGGCCGTACTCATCGAGGCGTTGCCCTACATCGAGCGGTACTACGGCCGCGTCGTAGTGGTCAAGCTCGGCGGGTCCGTCATGGACAACCCGGAGACGGAGCGGGAGATCCTGCGCGACATCGCCTTCATGAACTACGTCGGCATGCAGCCGATCATTGTTCACGGCGGGGGCAGGGAGATCACGGCCGCGATGGACGAGGCGGGCCTCGAACCGCAGTGGGTGCAGGGGTTGCGCTACACGGACGAACGAACGTTGACCATCGCGGAAAACGTGCTCTGCGGGCGAATCAACCGGCGGATCGTGGAGACGCTCGAATCACTCGGCGTCGCGGCGATCGGGCTGAACAGCCTGGCGACGTGCGTGCTGTTTGCCGAGCGGAAGTACCTTGCCGGCGAGGGCGATCGGCGGATCGATATCGGTTTCGTGGGGCGGGTGACCGGCGTAAATGCGAAAGTGCTCGATCTGCTGTGCAAGGCCGACACGGTGCCGGTGATCGCGCCGATCGCGATCGACCCGGCGGGCGGCTCGCTGAACTGCAACGCGGACACGGCGGCGGGCGAGGTGGCGGCGGCGGTGAAGGCCGAGAAGCTCGTGATGGTCTCCGACACGCACGGCATCCGCACCGACCCGAAGGATGAGAACTCCTTCCGCTCCTCGCTGAACCGGGCGGAGATCAACGACCTGATGGCCCGGCGGGTCATCGACAAAGGCATGATTCCCAAGGTGGAGGCGTGCCTCCGTGCGATCGACGCCGGCGTGAACAAGGCGCACATCATCGACGGGCGCCTGGAGCACTCGCTGCTGCTGGAGATCTTCACCGACAAGGGGGTCGGTACGCAGATCCTCCCGTAACCTCCACCGAACGAACGAGGCAGGCACGACGTGACACAGGAACAGGTATTCGAGGAGTATTCGCAGTTCGTGATGAACAACTACAAGCGGACGAAGCTTGTAGTGGCCCGGGCCCGCGGCAGCACGTTCTGGGACCTGGACGGCCGGAAGTACATCGACTTCTTCCCCGGGTGGGGTTGCAGCCTTCTGGGCCACTGCCACCCGAAGATCGTCGAGGCGATCCGCGAGCAGGCGGGGCGCCTCATCCAGGTGGACAACACGTTCTACACGGTGGAGCAGGGGCGGCTCGCCCGGATGTTGTCCGAACGGAGCTTCGGCGGGAAGGTCTTCTTCTGCAACAGCGGCACCGAGGCCAACGAGGCCGCCATCAAGCTCACCCGCAAGCACGCCGGGCCGGGCCGCTACAAGATCATCACGATGGAGAAGAGCTTTCACGGGCGCACGTACGGCGGGATGAGTGCGACGGCCCAGTCCAAGACGCGGGCCGGCTTCGAACCGCTCGTGCCGGGTTTCGTTCATGTGCCGTTCAACGACGTGGACGCCGTCGCCGCCGCGATCGACGACGAGACCGCCGGCGTGATGTTCGAACCGATCCAGGGCGAGGGCGGGGTGAACATCCCCGCCGACGACTACATCGCGAAGATCCGCGACCTTTGTGACGACCACAACCTGCTGCTGATCCTCGACGAGGTGCAGACGGGCATGGGGCGGACGGGCCAGTGGTTCGGCTACCAGCACACGGGCGTCGAGCCGGACATCATGACGCTGGCCAAGGCGACGGCCGGCGGCGCGCCGCTCGGCGTGACGATCGCGCAGCCGGAGGTGGCCGAGGCCTTCACCCCCGGCTCGCATGCGAGCACGTTCGGGGCGAACTCGCTCGTCGTCAGCGCGGGGATCGCGACGATCGAGGTCATCGAGCAGGAAGGGCTGCTCGAACGGGCCGTGCGGGTCGGGCAGACCCTCGCGGACCGCATCACGGAAATGAAATCGCGATTCGCGTTCATCGAGGGCGTGCGGCATCGCGGCGTGATGATCGGCGTGCAGTTGTCGGTGCCCGGCGCCGAGATCGTCTCGGCGGCGCTGGAACTCGGCCTGCGGATCAACTGCACGCAGGATACCGTCCTGCGGCTGCTGCCGGCCATGACGATCACGAACGAGGAGATGGAGGAAGGACTCCGCATCCTGGGCGAGGCGTTCGCCCGGGCGGAAGCGAAACTGGTGTCCGCATGAAAGTGAAGAAACCGCAACCCGCAACTGCGAAACCTGTACATTCGAAGCGCCGGTCCGTCGCCCCGCGACCCGCCGCGCAGGCACGCGCGGCTTCCCGGCCGGCGGAACCTGTCCCCCGGAAGCCGGGTGTCCCGCCGGAGCTTCGCGGCCTGCGTCATTTTCTCACGATCAGCGAGGTGGAACCCGCCATCCTGAAACGGTTGCTGACCTTCGCCATCGAGCGGAAGAAGACCTTCCGGAAGGGCGCGCTCCGGCCCGCGCTGAAGGGCAAGACGCTCGGAATGATTTTCCAGAAGGCGTCGCTGCGGACGCGGCTGAGCTTCGAGGTGGCGATGTGGCAGCTCGGCGGCTACGCGATCAACATGGAAGACCACCAGGTGGGTATGGGTCGGCGCGAGGCCGTCGAGGACGTCGCCCGCGTCGTCTCCTCCATGTGCGACGGGATCATGGCCCGCGTCTTCGCGCACTCGTACATCGAATCCCTCGCGAAGTATTCCCGCGTGCCGGTGATCAACGGCCTTTCGGACGAATCGCACCCCTGCCAGGCCGGCGCGGATTTCATGACGCTGATCGAGCACTTCGGGGAGATCGCCGGGCGCCGGTTGGCCTTCGTCGGCGACGGGTTCAACGTGGCCAAGTCGCTCGCCTGGGGCTGTGCGAAGCTCGGGATGCCGTTCGTGCAGGCGGCGCCGACGCGGTATCAGCTCCCGAAAGCGTTCCTCGATGCGATCCGTCGCGCCGTGCCCGACGCCCAGGTCGCCGTCGTCACGGATCCGACGGACGCCGTGCGCGGGGCGGACGTGGTCGTCACGGACACGTGGACGTCGATGGGCCAGGAGGCCGAAAAGCAGCAGCGGCTGAAGGACTTCGCCCGATATCAGGTCAACGCGAAGCTGCTGAAGGCCGCCGGCCCTGAGGCAGTGGTGCTGCACTGCCTGCCGGCGTACCGGAATGTGGAGATCACCGACGAAGTCATGGACGGCCCGCAATCGCTGATCTTCCAGGAGGCCGAAAACCGGCTCCACTTCCAGCGGGCGCTGCTGGAGGTGATGTTATAGGCGGGCTCTGACGCCGGGCCATCGGCCGTCCGTGTGCGGAGGATGGGACATGAATCGTCGTGAGTTTCTGAAGGCCGGGGCGGCCGGCACGATCGCATCGGCCTTCGGCGGGTACTTCGTCCACGGCGCGGAGCAGAAAACGCTTCGCGTCGGAGTCATCGGCACGGGCTGGTACGGCAAGTCCGACGTCTGCCGTCTGATCCAGGTGGCCCCGGTCGAAGTCGTCTCGATCTGCGACGTGGACAGGAGGATGCTGGAGGGCGCAGCCGAACTCGTCGCCGCGCGCCAGACCTCGAAAAGGAAGCCCCGCACCTATGGCGACTACCGCGCCATGCTCAAGGAGAAGGATCTCGATATCGTGCTCATCGGCACGCCCGATCACTGGCATGCCCTGCCGATGATCGCCGCCGTCGAGGCCGGCGCAGATGTGTATGTGCAGAAGCCGATCAGCGTCGATGTGGCCGAGGGGCAGGCCATGCTCGCCGCCGCCCGCCGACACAGGCGGGTCGTCCAGGTGGGCACGCAGCGGCGCAGCACGCCGCACCTGATCGATGCCAGGAAAAACATCGTGGAGGCCGGCCTGCTCGGCACCGTGGCCCATGTCGAGATGTGCTGCTACTTCCACGCGGGCAGCGAGCCCGCGCCGAGGACCGTTCCCGTCCCGGAGTACCTCGACTATGAGATGTGGACCGGCCCGGCACCGATGCGCCCCTACGAGGGGCTTCCGCACAAGGGCTGGTGGCGAAAGCACATGGAATACGGCAACGGCATCCTCGGCGACATGGGCATTCACATGTTCGACACCGTCCGATGGATGCTCGGCCTCGGTTGGCCGAAACGCATCACCTCCGCCGGGGGCATCCGCGTCCGCAGGGGCGGCAGCGCGAACATCAGCGACACGCAGATCGCCACCTTCGAATATGACAACCTGACGGCCGTCTGGACCCATCGGACCTGGGGCCACGCCCCCGACCCTGCGTACCCCTGGTCCCTGACGCTCTACGGGGACAAGGGCACGCTCAAGGCCGGCCTGATGAGCTACGACTTCTACCCCGCCGGCAAGAACGAGCCGACGATTCACAAGGACGTCGTCTACGAGCGGGAGCAGTTTCCCGAGGACCTGACCGAGAAGGACATGGAGCTTTTCGCCGCGCCGGCGACGCGCAACCACATGCGGGATTTCGTCTCGGCGATCGCGGCGCGCGGCAGGCCGGTCGCCGATATCGAGGAGGGCTACATCTCCAGTGCCTCGTGCATTCTGGCAAACCTGGCAATGAAACTCGGCCGGACGCTCGCGTGGGATCCGGCCCAGGGGCGCGTCGTGGGCGACGAGGAAGCGAACCGCCTGCTCCGCCGGCCCTACCGCTCACCCTGGGTTCATCCGGCCCAGACGCCGCCGTGACCAGCGCAGAGGCCGCCGCGAACGCAACCGCTATGAGAACCGCGAATTTGCGAATCCTCGCAGGGATTATGGCATTGTCGGCAAGCATCCTGCCCGGCGGCTGTCCCCAGCCACCCCCGGCTTTCCTGCTGGCGGATCAGGTCCTCGACATCCCCGGCGCGGGGGGATACGCCGCGATATCGTTTCGCGGCGCCGCCGGGCAGACGATCCGCGTGACGCTCGTCAGCGCGGAGTCCTGCCTGTCCCCCTATGCAAGCCTGCGGAACCCGGACGGATCGAGCGGCGGGTATGTGCCGGCCCTCGACACGGCCCTTTGCGGCGGAAACACCGGCCAGACCACGCTTGCGCTGACCGGCACGTACTCGCTCTCCGTTTTCAGCGGCGCCAACGCCGGCGGCCGCGTCGCCGTCACGATCGAGGCCGTGCCCGAGTGATTGCCCGGTTCGCTTCTTCGCGGCATGCGGCCGGCGTTGTGGGCGGGGCACGTGGCTGCGTCGCCGCCCTTGTGGTCCGGGTTTCTGCCGGCCGCTTGACGCTCGCCGTTCAAAGCTGTATGGACTGGATGGGAAACGGTCGGAACGTCCGTACCCCGAGGGGGTGGGACACCCGAACACGACGGTGCCATGCCGATGAAACGCCCCGACGGCCGGCGAGCAGACCAGCTTCGCCCCGTGGAGATCACCCGCGGATACACCAAGGTTGCGCCGGGCTCCGTACTCATCTGCACCGGCGATACCCGTGTCCTGTGCACCGCCTGCTTCGAGGACGGCGTGCCCGACTGGCTCGCCGGCAAGGGCCTCGGGTGGGTGACGGCCGAATACGACATGCTGCCTGCCTCGACCGGGCAGCGCCGCATCCGCAACCGCGGCAAAGTCGACGGCCGGACGCAGGAAATCCAGCGGCTCATCGGGCGCTGCATGCGGGCCGTGGTGGACCGCGGGATCCTGGGCGAGAACTGCATCTGGCTCGACTGCGATGTGATTCAGGCGGACGGCGGGACGCGCACGGCCGCCATTACAGGAGCGTATGTGGCTTTGTGCGACGCAGTGGAATGGGCCCGGCGAGAGGGGAGGCTGACCGCCTCGCCGGTGCGCGAGGCCATCGCCGCCGTCAGCGTCGGCATCGTGGACGGCCGGCCGCTGCTTGACCTGTCGTACGCGGAGGACGTCAGGGCGGACGTGGATCTGAATGTGGCAATGACCGCCGCCGGCCGGTTTGCAGAGGTCCAGGGCACCGGCGAAAACGCCACGTTCTCCGCCAGGGATCTCAACCGGATGCTCGCCCTCGCCGCCCGAGGAATCCGACAACTGATGGCCGAGCAGGCTCGGGTGCTGCAACCCGTCAGAAGACGAAAATGATGAACGCCCGCTCCATGCGACGAAACGACGAAGCCAGAAAGCAGCGACGGCCGCTCGCCGCCGGCCGGGGCAACCCCCGCCGTCGTTTGGCGGATTCGTGCATCAGTCCGCTCCTCGGCGTTGTGTTGGCGTGCGCCGGCGGGCTTGCGGGATGTCAGATGAACGGCGGCAGGCTGTTGCCCGGCTCGGATGATCTGACCGGGGAGCGGTGGACGATCCGCTGCTTTCAATCGTCTGCCGCCGGGCACGAGCGGATCGTCAACGGCCTTGCCGAGCAGCTCAAGAAGATCCAGGGCATCGATGCGAGCGCCGTCCGGGTCAGACATGAGGCGGGCGTGAGCATCCTCTACTACGGCACCTACCGCAAGCAGTTCGACCCCAGGACCAACACCACGAAGTTCCCGCCGAAACTGACGCAGGACATCGTCCTGATCCGCTCGCTCACGATGGGCTCGCAGACGCCGTTCCTCATGGCTCAGTGCGAACTGGTGGACCGGAAACCCGTCGGCCCGCCGGAGTGGGATCTGCAGAAGGCCCCGGGAGACCTCTCGCTCCAGATCGCCGTCTTCTACAACGAAGGCGACTTCCAGGAGCGCGAGCTGGCCGCCGTGCAGTACGCCGAAGCCCTGCGTAAGGAAGGCTTCGAGGCCTGGTATCACCATTACGACAACGGGCGCAGCATCGTGTGCGTCGGCCACTTCCCGGCGTCTGCCGTCACCCGCCGCATGGACGGCACCGAGGAATTCAGCCCTGAGGTGGAGGCCCTGATGCGGCGAAATGAGGACTTCCGCCGCATGTACGTCAACGGCCAGGCGATGAAGGTCCGCGATCCGTCGGGCCAGTTCCGGCCGATGCCATCCGTGCTTGTGCGAACTCGCGCCCCCGGCTCCGAAGGCAACGACCTCGAACTCCCCCCGCCGTGAGTCATGCCCCAGGCCGCCAGACGATCCATCCTGATCGCCACGACGAACCGCGGCAAGCTCCGTGAGATCACCGCGGTCATGGAGGGCCTGCCCGTCGAGTGGATCGCGCTCGGCGACCTTCCTCCGATGCCCGAGTGCGCGGAGGATGCCGACACTTTTGAAGGCAACGCGGAGAAGAAGGCCCGTCACTACGCGCGGCTTGGCGGCCTTTGGACGCTCGCCGACGATTCCGGGCTAGAGGTCGATGCCCTCGGCGGCCGGCCCGGGGTCCATTCCGCCCGCTTTGCCGGCGAGCCGAAATCCGATGTGCGAAACAACGCCCGGCTCATCGAGCTCTTGGCGGGCGTGCCGGCCGAGCGGCGAACGGCGCGGTTCCGCTGTGTTCTCGTGCTGGCAGGCGACGGTCGCGTGCTGGCCCGTACCGCGGGTGCCGTGGAGGGGATCATCGTCGAGGAGCCGCGAGGCACGAACGGATTCGGCTACGATCCCCATTTCCTGATCCCGTCGATGGGCCGGACGATGGCGGAGCTTCCGCCCGCCGAGAAGAACCGGATCAGCCATCGCGGGCAGGCCCTTCGTGCCATGCGGGACGCCCTCCTGCGTCTACTTGCCTGACTCACGTGGTTTGGCGTAGTATGGGCGCGATTCCCTGGAACCCGCGGCGCGGGGAGCCGGGACTCGCGGTTTGTTTTCTGAGGAGGACTGCCCCGATGATACGTCGCAGGCTCCGAGTGTCCGCCGCCTTGGCTGCCCTGGCCCTCGCGGCAGGAGCCGGATGCAGCAGCTTGAACCCCGGGCTGGCCGCCGCCGTAGGCGGCAGTGCGATTCCCCTGACGACGTCTCCGTCGGGGGTAATCCTCATCGTCTTCATGAACCTTACAAACGTGCCGGCTCGCGCGAGCCTGGTCGTCACGAACACCAACGGCGGTCGGTATCAGCTTGGGCTCACCGCCCTGGGCTTCGACGCGACGAACGACCTCGACTACGCCATCGCCGCGCAGGACTGCACGGTGGGCAACGGCGGCTCGATCCAGTCGATCGGGCTCACGGACGTCACGTATGCGAGCGCCACCGGCCCGGTGGTGGTGCCATTTGATCGACCCGCACTGACATCCGGTGTGGATCTGAACTGCGGCAGCGTGCTGGCCGTGACATTCCAGGGAACGCCCCCTAACGTGTTCGTAAACCTGACGGTGTATTGAACCATGATGCGCAATCGGACGCTTGTCTTCACGCCGCGACGGCTGGCCTTGGCTCTGTTCGGCTCACTTCCTCTGGCGAGCGGGTGTCTCAACCCGAACCTCGTCAACCAGGCCGTGGGTTCGTTCTACCCGACCGCACCGGGAAACACCCCGTTCCTCATGGTTCAGGTCGTCAACCAGACCCAGGCCCGGCTCGATGTCCCTATCGTCTATGACAACGGCGTCACCACGCCGACCTTCTACATCCGGAGCCTCAACCCGCGGAGCCACGATACGGGGGTCGTGCTGCCCTGGCCGGTGTTGCGGCTTGCCATCGGAGACCTGACCAATCCGCTCGCGCCGACGATCAGCGCGACGTATGCCAACGGGGCCGTGCAGGCCGTTCCCTTCGGCCACTACGCCCTGGAAGCCGGTCGGGACTACCAGCGCGGCGACACGATCCTCTTTGTCATCACCGGCAACGCCCAGAGCCCTGCATACCTGGACGTCTCGATCGGCCGCATCGACGGTGCCACCGACGCCGGGGCCACGCAGCGGGCCGACCCGTTTGGCGTAACCGAGCTTCTGCTTCTGCAAAACGGCTTCATTACGGCCATCCCGCTCGGCGGGTGACCCCGACCTTTTCTCGCGAGGAGACACGAGATGTCCGCACGACGATACCTGATTGTGCTGCTGATCGTGGGCGCCGGCCTTGTGCCGGTCCTCACCGGCGCCAGTTGCCCGCCGCCGTCAAACGTCCTCTTCTTCCCTACCCAGACGAACACTCAGGGAACCAGAACGCTGACCGACTGCAACCCGGGTTTCGTGTGCGTCTCGATCGTGAATCAGGCGTGCGTCCCGTGCGAGGTGGCGCTCTACACCCAGAACGGGTACGACTTCTGCGTGGTGGTCAACGGCGTCTGCACATACCAGTATCCCGATCCGCCGCAGCCGTCCTGCTGTCCGGTGGGGCTGGCCAACCCGAACGGGTGCGTCTGCCAGCGCGCCGGCGCGAACATCGGCGAGATGCTGCTCACCCGTCCGGAGATCTTCCGGGCCCAGAACATTCATCCGATCCAGGGACTCCAGACGCAGGTGCTTCAGCCCGGCGCCGCCGTGCTTGAACGGATCCAGTGCGGCGACGTCAAGACGCTCGGCGTCGCCGTCGGCACCGTGGGCAACGCCCTGACGACGCCGCAATTCCAGGAAGGCCCCAAGTACCGCGAGCGGCTGGCAGCCCCGGCCGTCCGCCTGCCCGGCGAGGTCCGGTGCGGCGGAACGATTGAGTTCCTCGTGTACGACATCAGTCGCTGTGCCGACCCTGTGTTGTCGCAGTTTGCGATCTCAACGTCCGTCTCGCCGTAGCGCGGCGCGGGCAGGGGTGGCAAACGGCACCGCGAAGGGGGCGGGATCCGCGGGGCCCGCTGCCTCTTTTCCTGGATCTCGATTATCCTCCGCACCCGCTGATCGGTTGAAATCGCGGCCCCACGAGCGACCGGCATCCCCGCCGCAAGGGAAGGCCCTGTGGCCCTGATTCTGTGCATCGCGGCCCGGGTTCGCGAGGCTGTCGTTCGCCCGTCGGCTTCGTCCCGAACACCTGCATTCCCCAAACGATTTTCGATCCCGTTCACTCGTAGATTAAGTCACGCGCCTGGACAGCCGAAAAAAACGCTGCCGGCCGACGGATGCCGACGGCGTCGACCGTCCGCGTCCAGCCCGTCGCGGACATGTTCATCCGGAGCCCCCGTCCGTGGTCGAGGAGACCACCCAAGTCGGTGTCGTGTGCGACGATCCTTCGCCGCGCGAGGTGTTGTGCCCGGCGTGCCGTCGGGCCGGGGCCCGCTTCGAGCACTTTGACGAACAGCTTCGGCTTGCCAGCCAGGTCCAGCGGGATCTCCTGCCTAACCCGATGCCTGCCTCGCCGACCGCGCGCTTTCATGCGCTCTTTCTGCCGGCCGACCACGTCAGCGGCGACATCTATGATGTCGTTCGGCTCGACGAATCGCACATGGCCGTGTCCCTGGCAGACGCGACCGGCCACGGGATGCCCGCCGCTCTGCTGACGGTCCTCATCAAGCGATCCTTCCGCGGCAAGACGATCGAGAACGGCGCGTACCGGATCATGGAGCCCGGCGAAGTCCTAGCCAATATGAACCGCGACCTTCTGGAGATGAACCTCTCACACTGCCAGTTCGTCACCGCCCTGCACGCGATCTACGACGAGCCGGCACGACGGCTGCGATGGGCTCGCGGGGGTCTGCCGCATCCGGTGCTCGCACGTTTCGATGCGGAACCGGTCTTCGTCCGCACCACGGGGATACTGCTCGGTGCAGTGGAGAATCCGTGCTTTGACATCGTCGAGACGTCGTTGCGGCCGGGTGATGCGGTGTACTTCTATACGGACGGGCTCGAAGCCCTCCTGTGTCGGCACCGCGCCGGCGAAAACCCGGTCGATATCTCCGTCTGCCCGTGGTTCCGGTCGCTCCAGGGCCGGCGCCCGGTCGATGCCCTGGCCGAAATCGCCGAACTTCGCCGCGACACACCGCCGGACGCATGGCCCTTCGACGACATCAGCATCGTCTGCGTCGAGTGTGCGGCATAGCCCGCCGGGAAGCGGGCGAGAGGCCCGCCCGCCACCGCCCGGAATCAGGTCGGCCCGGCGGCCCCCTCATTTCGGCGGTATCGCCAACGCCTCGCCGTCCGCTACCGTCGCCGGCTTGAGGTTCACGAACGCCCGGACCACGAACATGACCAGCGCGAGCACACCCGCAATGATGATCAGGTCCGGCACGATCCGCCACTGCCCGATGAACTTCACCCACGGCTCCTCGTAGAACGTCGGGCTGCGGGCATACCACGTCCCGTGGAGGTACGCGGCCCGCGTCTGCATCAGCCCGACCGGCAGCAGCGTCAGCAGCGTCATCGCCAGCAGCCCGCCGTTCGTCGCCACAAACGCGATCTTCAACAGGGTGTTGGACCACTTCTCCGGCCGGACGATCCCGCGCAGGGCGAAGAGCATCAGCCCGATCGCCAGCATCCCGTACGTCCCGAACAGCGCGCCGTGGCCGTGATTCATCGTCAGGTACGTCGAGTGTTCGTAGTAGTTGATCACCGGCGTGGTGATGATGAATCCGAACACCCCCGCGCCCAGAAATGCCCAGATCGACGACGCTCCGAGGAACATGAGCGGCCACTTGTACGGATAAGCCTCGCGGACGGCCGGCGAGTCCTTCGCTTCCAACGCCACCTTCACCAGCAGCAGCACGATCGGCACCGGCTCCATCGTCGAGATCACGCCGCCCAGCGCGATCCACAGGTCCGGGTCGCCGAACCAGTAGTAATGATGCCCGACGCCGATCACGCCGGTGAACATCGCCAGGCACGCCGTCAGGTAGGCCGCCCGCAGCGCCTTCTTCTTCGGCGCCAGGCCCAGGGCCGTTACCACGTAGGCGATGGCGGCCGCCGCGAAAAACTCGAATATCCCCTCGACCCAGGTGTGCACGACCCACCACCGCCAGAAATCCGCGATGGTGATGTTTGTCCGCGGGCCGTAGAAGAGCCCGAATGCGAAAAACGCTACGACCGCAATCGCCGAGTAGCTGTAGAACGGCACGGTCCCCCACAGATCACGCCCGGCCCGCAGATGGGGCAGGACCCCCCGGACGACCAGCGCCAGCCAGATGACCAGCCCGACAAAGAGCAGGATCTGCCACAGCCTTCCCAGCTCCAGGAACTCCCAGCCCTGATGGCCGATCCAGAACCAGAACCGGCCGGCAAGCCCCTTGGCGCCGACGGCCGTCCCGATGAAGTCGCCCGCCGCGACGACGAGCACGGCGACAAAGAGGATGTCCACGAGCAGACCCTGCTTGCGCGGCTCGCGCCCGCCGGCCACCGGCCCGAGATAGAGCGCCGAGCCGACCCACGCCACGGCGATCCACAGGATCGCCGCCTGCAGGTGCCACGTCTTGACCCAGTTGTACACAAATGTTCTGGGTATCCAATCCAGCCCGTAGAATGAGTTCGGGTGGACCGTGTAATGCGCCATCAGCCCGCCCATGTTCAGTTGCAGGAACAGCAGACCGACCACCACCAGGAAAAACTTGGCCGTCTTTCGCTGGCTTGGCGAGATCGGCATCCGCGCGATTCGCTCGCCCACCGTGTGGTCCAGTTCGATGCCATCGAGGTCCTTGTGGAAGTCGAAGCGGAAGAACGCAACGATGGCCACGCCCAGGCACACCATCACGCCGAACAGGGCGCCGATGGACCACCCGACGGCGGCGGGCGCGATCTCATTGCCCACGGTTCGGTCCGGCGGCCAGTTGTTCGTGTAGCTCAACTCCTTCCCCGGGCGGGGTGTGCCTGCACACCAGGCCGTCCAGAAAAAGAAATCGGCCAGATTGCGCCGGTCCGTCGGATCGGCAATGACCCGTGGGACGATGTTCGCGTCCGGCATGCCCTCTGAGAACACCCTGTCGTAGTGCTCGCGGGTTTTCCGCAACGCCGCCGTCTGCGCCCGCGTGAGAACGAGTCGATCGGCAGCGGAGTCGTAGCGATTCTGCCTCAGCTCCCGGATGACCTGGAAGTCGATCTCGCGCTTCTGGGGATCGGAAAGGTCGGCGTAGGCGGCCTTCCCCAACGCCTGCGCGTGGACGTCGCGCATGTACTGGCCCATGCGGTGCAGCGTGTCTGCCGTGAACTCCGTGCCGCGGTATGTGCCGTGGCCCCAGACGGAGCCCAGGTCCATCAGCCCGTATTTCTGCCACACGGCTTGGCCCGAGAGGATATTCTCCCTGTCGAAAAGGAGTTCGCCGGTACCCTCGGCCACCACTTGGCCGGGGTACGGCGGCGCCGCCTCATACGTGTAGATGCCGCCGATGAGCGTGATGACGATGGCGGCGAGAATGCTGCCGACGAACAGGGTTTTGAGGGCTGGGGAGATCATGGCATGACTCCAAGTGTTGCCGCGAGCCTTGCGCGCCGTGAATGCCGAGTCCACGGTGGGGTCGCTTTGCCTATTCTCGAAAGATGATGACGCCTACGCCTTGACGATAGTCAACCGGCGGAACTCTGTCTTGATTTGGTTATAACCCGTTGTGCTATAGTGTCTTACGACACAGGAAAGCGCCAGAGCGGCTCTTCCTGGGGCTGGTGGCGTCAGAATTCATGTCACTGAGGGCCCGTCTCAGCGCCTCGGCGTGCTCAGCATTCTGCGGGCTGCGGCGTGGAAAACGGTGCCGGACGCTTCCCCATGACGATGAGTTTGAGGACGGGGCCACCGGCGTGGTGCGGGGGGCATCCTGCGGGCATGCGGCGCAGGCGCCGAGCCCCGGCTGCGGTGATGCGCAGCTCTTGAGACCTTGTTGCCGCCACGGCGAAAACGGGCTTCGCGACGAACCGAGGCGGTGCCATGACGTCGCAGGTCCAAGAAGCCCTCGCCGCCCTGTTGCGTGGACAGTCAGGCGCGCGTATACTGCCTTCGCTCAACGTGCAGGCTGTGCATGCGCGTTCGGTCGGCTGAAACGAACGCCGGACGGTGCGGAGCATGGCGGGGCGGACCGGCGCATCACGGCTCCAGTCGGCCCCGCCGGGAGCGCTATCAGTTGAAAGGCGGTTGCCGGCGGAGGGTCGGTGGGCGCTTTGCCGGCCGGGCGGAGGCTCTTTCCATGACGAGACATCCATCCAAGTGGCTTACGATCGCTGCGACTCTGGCGACGGGCGGGACCATGTACGCGATCACGCAGGGCGGGTGTGCCCGATTCGGCGGCAACTATGCCCTGACGGCGTTTGATGCGTGCTGGTTGCTCGATTGCCAGAACGGGGCGTTCGGCGGGGCCGTGCCTCTCTGCGATCCGACGAACCCGGCCAACAATCTGCTCCTGGACTGCCCGACGTACGGTACGACCACGGGCACAACCACCGGGACCGGGACGGGGACCGGGACGGGGACTGGGACGGGGACCGGCACCGGCACTGGAACCGGAAGCACCACGGGGCAGAGCGGCACCGGCACGAGTTCGGGCGTCGCTGGGGCTGGCGGATTTGGTGGGTAGCCCGGAATGTCAGGGCGGAGCGCAACGCCCGGTGTGAGCGCAGGCGCGCGCCGGAGCGGTGCTCGACGCGAGGAGCCAACAGGCTGACGAACCTGAGGGAACGATCATGAAGCGACCAATGTGGTTTCGAGCACTCGTTCTGATCGCGGCGTCCGCCGGGGGCGGCAGCCTTCTGCAGGTCGGCTGTGCCAGGACCATTGGAGCGAACGTCAACCCGTGCGGCACGATCCTCTCCCCGCAGATCTGTAATGCGTTCGG
>Ga0272448_1003498_pt1 | contig 18658 bp, 10 predicted proteins | sample YNPCB0191_FD_202220 | JGI IMG/M metagenome (GOLD analysis project Ga0272448, IMG submission 202220) | Hot spring sediment microbial communities from Yellowstone National Park, WY, United States - YNP-CB-019-1 | ecosystem: Environmental > Aquatic > Thermal springs > Hot (42-90C) > Sediment... | reverse complement strand
GCCGCCTTGCGCGAAACCCAGCGCCGCTTGCGACTGGAGGAATGGACGGTGCTCCTGCTCCGCACGGCGTTGATTGCGGCGGTCGTATTGGCCTTGGCCGAGCCGTTCCAAACGCCCCCACTGCTGGTCCAACTGACCACTCCCCGAATCCACCGAATTTTGGTGTTGGATGCTTCCTTATCCATGGGTTATCAGCAGGGCGAAAAGAGCCGATGGGAACACGCAAAAGACTTGGCCGCAGAATGGATTACCCGTAGTGCCGCGGGAGATGGATTCAGTCTGATCCTGATGGCGGAACCGCCGCAGGTGATTGTGGGCGCTCCGGTATTCGACCGGCGGGAAATAGTGCGGGAATTGGAGACGCTTCGACGTCGAGATACCTCTGCGGATCTGCCGGGTACGTTGGTCTGCATCGAACAAGTGTTAGAGGAAGCATCTCGCCATCCATCTGGCCTAGACAGGACCGAGGTCTATTTTTTGAGCGATCTATGCCGGCCGGGATGGACGCCGGAGTTTGCCAATGCGGAAGCCAGACGCACATTTGAACATCGTCTGGCTCGGATAGCTCAGCGAGCACGAATCTTCGTAGTCGATCTGGGAGAAGCCGACGCCTCCAATACGGCCGTCCACGAGCTGCGACTACTGGAACCTTACACCGCCGCCGGCCAAACGCTGCATCTGGAAGCGGTAGTGAAAACTTTCGGCCAAACCCGATCCGCGCAACCGGTGCAATTGTGGGTGAACGGCCAATTGGTGAAAACGACAACCGTGGATATTTCTCCGGAGCGGGCCAAGACCGTGCTGTTCGATTACCTGGCGGATGCCCCCGGCGAATATACGTTGGAAGTGCGGACTCCAGGGGATCATCTGGAACAAGACAACCGGCGGTTTGTTGTCCGAAAGGTCAAATCCGTGTTCCGAGTCTTGTGCGTGGACGGTAGGCCTTCGGGCGGTTTGGGGGGAAGTTTTCAAGGGGCGGCTGATTTTCTTGCCCTGGCGCTTCAACCGGCCGACCAGTCCAGCACGGCTCTGCCCATTCAGGCGGAAATCGCTCCGGAAAGTACGTTGCCGGAACGAAATCTTTCCGAATATGACGGTATTTTCCTCTGCAATGTGGGCCAATTGACCCGGGCAGAAGTCCGCCTCCTGGAAAATTATCTCAAAACGGGCGGCGGAGTGGTCTTCTTTCTTGGGGATCAGGTTCAGAGCGAGGCGTATAATCGACTCCTGGCGGACGTGGAAAAGCCAAGCAGTCGCATTTTGCCGGCTCGTTTGGGTCCTGTCGTCTCCCCATCGGCGGGCCGGTTGAATCCCCTGGAATATCGGCATCCGATTGTGGCAGCGTTTCGGGGACGGGAGCGGGCAGGCTTGCTGACCACACCGATATTTCAATACGTCCGTTTAGAACGGATCGAAGGCAGTCAGGCTCAGGTGGTCCTGGCCACGGCCAACGGCGATCCCCTCATCATGGAAGAACCGATCCATCAAGGTCGGGTCGTGTTAGTGGCCACTTCGGCAGATACCACCTGGACAGCCATGCCCCTATGGCCCAGCTATGTCCCCTTGGTTCAGGAGATAGCAGCCTATGCGATTTCTGGACTTGGACGACAAGAGCAGGTGCGGGTGGGAGAGAGCCTAGGAGCGATGTTCCCAGCGCCGCCATCCGTTCCTTCGGTCCGGTTGACGCCGCCGGAAGGATCGGCTGTGGAATTGCGTCCTCGGTTGGAAGCCGGTTTGCTCTCCTGGAATTACGCGGAGACTTTTTGGAGTGGGTTCTACGTGGTCGAATATGCACCCCCTTTAAGTCGCCAAGAATCCTACGCCGTGAATCCCGACACCCGGGAAAGTGATCTGACGAAACTTTCTGCGGCGGAATTGCAGCAGATGTGGGGACCGGAGATTCCCTTCCAGTATCAAACCCGTCTGGAATCGACCGTCCCCACGGCCTCCTGGGCCGCCCCGCCGCAAAGGTTAACCCAATTTTTTTTACATACGGCTTTGGTCTTGATGGTTTTGGAATCGGTGTTCGCATGGCGGATGGGGAATCGGCGCTGATGATAGGCGCACTACCAGAATGGATGGATCGAATGTTAGGCCTTTCCCGCCGACCGGGCGAGGGCGTCCAATGGACGATGGAACATGCCTGGCCTTGGCCGGGCTGGGTCAGTTTGTTGACGGCCGCCCTCCTGGTAGCATTAATCGTCGGCTTGTATTGGCGGGAGAACCGTTCGGTCAGCCGTCGGACCCTTCTGATACTGACCGCCCTGCGTTTGCTTCTGCTAGCGATGCTGTTCTGGATGATCGCCCAAACCACATTGGTCGTTCATCGGACAGGACTGCCCTATCTTGTGCTGCTGATCGACAACTCCGGCAGCATGAGCACCGTGGATCCTTATGAAACATCCCAAGCCGATTCTCTCCGTCGCCGCATGAAAGAGGCGGGCTTAGAAGAGTCGAATCTTTCCCGGCTCCATTTGGCCAAGATGCTTCTTTTGGAGAATCATGCAGCCTGGTTGAAAAAGTTCTGCCGTGAATACCAATTGCGTATCTATGTTCTGGAGGATTCTCCGGAAGCGGTGCGGACATGGGAATGGAAAGATTGGGAAGATCTCCAGACTCAATTTCAGCGCCTGGCGCCGGATGTACCCAGCAGCCGACTGGGCGCCGCTGTGCAAACTATTTTTCGGCAACTTCGGGGCGCCGACCCGGCCTCGGTGGTCCTGCTGACCGATGGGATTACAACAGAGGGGCCTTCCCTGACGGAATCGGCCTCCCTGGCTCGACGACGAGGAGTTCCGTTATGGATCATCGGATTGGGCGATTCCCGACCTCCTCGAAATGTGAAACTCGCCGATGTCCTGGTCGAACCGGTTGTCTTCCTCGACGATCTCACCCCATTTGAATGCCACCTATCGGCCACAGGCTTGGAAGGCCGACGGACTCGGCTTCTCCTACGGGAAGAAGGAAATCCGCAAATTTTGGCGCAGACCGATGTTGTGCTGGGTCCGGATGGCCAAACCCAAACCGTCCGGCTTCTTTACCGCCCCCATCACGAGGGCGTTTTCCGCTATCAACTCCAACTGGAACCCTTCGAGGAAGAAATCACCTCAGAAGATAACCAACGCACTTGCACCGTGCAGGTCCGAAAAGAGCCCATTCACGTTCTGCTGGCCCAATCTCAGCCGGATTATGAATTTCGGTATCTCAGCAATTTGCTCCGCAGGGATCGAACCATTCAACTCCACAGTTGGCTTCAGGAAGCGGATGCGGAATATGTCGAACAGACGCCGGGGACGTTGCGGATATTCCCGGTCCGACGGGAGGAGTTATTTGAGTATGATGTGGTGATTTTGGGCGATGTAGCGCCGACGGCTTTAGGGACGGCCGCTCTGGAAGCGCTGGTGGACTTCGTCCAACAACCCGCCAAAGGCGGCGCCATCATTTTCATCGCCGGACCGAGGGGATGGATGCCTCAGGCATATCGGGGCACTTCGTTGGAACGGCTTTTTCCGTTCGACCTCCGGAGTGTGCGAATGCCGCCGCCGGATCAGTCCCTGCAAGAAAGTTTCCTGCTGGAACCGACCGACCTGGGGCTTCGCAGTCCGTCCATGCAATTAGCCGAAACCCAGGAGGAAACCCGACAGATGTGGCGTCGTTTGCCGCCGCTCCGCTGGTTGCTGGAAATCGACCAGGTGCATCCGGGCGTTCGGGTCTTGGCCGAACATCCCACCCGAACCGGCTCTTCCGGCAACCGACTGCCCGTGATTCTGTTCCAGTATGTAGGCGCCGGCCAAGTGCTTTTCCATGCCACGGATGAAACCTGGCGGTGGCGATGGCGTGTGGGCGACATGGTAGTGGCCCGATATTGGATTCAAACCTTACGCACCCTCAGCCGTGCCAAGTTAGCTCAAGGCGCCCGATGGGCCGAACTGGCAACGGATCGTCGCCAGTATCAACGGGGTGAGCCGGTGCGCTTGCGGGTCGTCTTTGCCGACCCACGCCAAGCTCCTGAGGAAGATCGGGGGGTGCAGGTGGTCCTGGAGCATCGGCAAGGGACCACCCAACGGATCGAGTTGCAACGGAGCAGCCTCGGCCGAGGGGTATGGGAAACCGTTTTCCCCTCCTTGCCGTTGGGGGAATATCACGCCTGGTTATCTACGCCGTCGCGGGAAGGCCCCCCCCCGTCTGTAGATTTTGAAGTAATGACGCCTCCGGCAGAAATGGCCCGATTGCAAATGGACGAAGCGGAATTGCGGCGGGCGGCCCAACTGAGCCAAGGTCGGTTTGCCCCTTTGGCCGACGCCCATCGACTCCTCCACGACCTCCCTCCAGGCCAACAAATCCCCTTGGAAACCCTGCCGCCCATCCCCCTTTGGAACCGTTGGCCCCTGTTGGCCTTATTTCTGACCGTCCTAATCACCGAATGGATTCTCCGCAAATCCCAGGGAATGGTATAGAATGATAACAGAGGCCCCAGCCGATAACCCTTTTCCTACTGCCAAGCCCTCAAAAGGTCTAGAAGTCTTTCTCAGGGAAAACTGCGGGTAGGTTATGCATCCGCTGGAAGCAAAAATTCGATCTATCCGACGCCGAGTGCAGTGTTGGCTGTTGGTGGAGGGAGCAGCCCGGTTAGCCGCCTGGGTGGTCGGAGGCGCCGTCGTGTTGGGTGCGGCCGACTATGGGTTCCGCTTTCAAGACCTCGGCCTTCGGGTGCTTGCCTGTGGGGGATTTTTTACGCTGGTGGGTTGGGCCGGGTATCAATTCGTGGTGGAAGCTGGGTGGAGGAACTTTTCCGAACTTGCACTTGCCCTTCGGCTGGAACGATGTTTTCCCGCCTTGGCCGATCGACTGGCCAGTAGTGTGGCCTTTCTCCAACAAACCCAGCAGGACCCTACCGAAGGATCGTCGGCGCTGCGGGCGTTGACCATTGAACAGGCCGCCCAACAGGCAGCTTCCATCGACTTTCGAGAGGCCTTGGATGTTCGACCTGTGGTGCGGTCGGTGCTGGTCGCCTCCGCCATCCTCGCGGCGGCTGCGGCACTGGTGTGGAGCGACCCCGATTCCGCCCAGATCGCCTTCATCCGATTGGCGGCGCCGTTTTCCGATACCTCCTGGCCCCAGCGGACGCATTTGATCCTTCTTGATCGAGTGGAACGGATCGCCCGCGGCAATCCCTTAGAACTGTTCGTAGAAGAAAAAAACGGAAACCTCCCCGACGACCTCCGCATCCATTACCGTCTGGAAATGCCGGAGGGTATCCAGGAACAGACCGAGGCGGTCCCCCGAATTACCCAACGGACCGAAACTGGCCAATGGAAAGAACTAGGCCACGTTCGACGTGAAGGTTTGTTTCGCCCGTTTTGGTATCGAGTTACCGGCGGCGACGATACCGCCATGGACTGGATCCGAGTGGAAATCTTGGAGCCGCCCAGTTTGCTCCACTGCCAGGTCCGGTTGATCCCGCCGGAATATACGGGCCTGCCGCCGGAAACGGCCGGTCAATGGATTCGAGCTTTGATCGGCTCACGGGTGGAGATCACCGGCAGCGCCAATCGGCGACTTCGGGCCGCAACGCTTCTGGCCGACGAAGACCAACATTACCCAGCCCAAATTCTGCCCGATGGACGTTCCTTCCAAATTGGCGCCGTTTCTTCGGTTGGGGGCTCTGGAGGCGGTCCGCCTGCTGAGGCGGCTGGTAAGACCTCCATTGGGCCGTCCACTGCCGGAAACCATAGCCCCTCGGTTTCCAAAAGGATGCACCAGAAAGAAACCTCTTCGGGCCAAACAGAGGACGCCGGAGAATCGCCTAGGGTCTTGTGCATTCGACAATCAGGGCGATGGCGGCTTCGGTTGATCGATGAGGACGGTCTGGAACATGAGGCGGCCAGTTGGGAAGTGCGGGCCGTGCCTGATTTACCGCCCAGTCTCATGGTGGAATCCCCGCCCGTGCTCACCTATGCCACCCCCGGCGCTGTAGTCCCCCTTCGAGTCAAAGTGAAAGACGATTTGGGGATCCAACGGGTGGATTTACTGGCCATGTTGACAGACCAGGCCGCCTCCGGCTCTGCGGAATCTTTCCTGCCGCCGAAGACGCCGGGCGGAGGGAATTCGGAGGAAACGCTGCCCCTGGGCGTCCGGCACTGGACGCTTTACGAAGGTCCCATGCCGCCGCCCAGACAATCCAAAAGCTTTTCTGCGGGCGACGATCTGAGTCCGCCTTTGCCGGTCGTCGAATATGCTTGGGATTTGAGCCGTTGGCAGACCCATGCGGGAATGCAGATTGTTTTCTATGTTCAGGCGGCGGACTATGCCGGGCAGACTGCGCCTAGCCAAGCCCATCGTATCCTTCTCCTGACGCCGCAGCAATTTTTAGAACGGGCCTTAGCCCAGCAAAATGCCCTGTTGGCCGAGCTAGGGCAATGGCTCCAAAAACAACGCTCTCTGCGGGACCAATTGGCCCAGCTCCATCAATCCCTTGCTGACGGCAAAGTGCTCAGCCAGCGAGAGATCGACCGCCTCCGCAGTTTGGAACTTTTGCAACGGCAGATTCACAGCCAACTGGCCTATTCGCCGGAGAGCCTCCTAGTCCGTCTGGAAAACCTGCTGGCCGATTTAGAAAATAACCATCTTGGGCAAACCGACTTCCAACCTCGGTGGGAGTATCTTCGTTCTGGGCTAAGGGAATTAGAACAGGAACATCTGGGGCCAATCGACCAGAAATTGATCCATGGGATAAAAACGGCCCAGGCCGCTCTGGAACTCCAACCGTCTGCCAAAACAATCCCGCCCCCTGCCATCGTGCTGGAATCGGTCGGCCAAGTGCTGGGACATCAAGAACAGGTGATCCGGAGTTTAGAAGCCTGGTTGGATCGTTTTCGGCCGGGTTTGCAGACCCAAAGGTTCTCTCAGCAGCTCGACCATTTGCTCCGGGACCAACAGAGCCTCCTGGAACAGGTCCGCCGAACCGCCCAAAGCACACTCAGCAAAGAACTTCGAGAATTGGGGCCGCAGGAGTTGGCCGATCTGGAATCGGCGGCCCAACGCCAAGCCGAGTTGGCCCGACGGATGGAAACCCTTCAGCAGGAAATGGCCGACGCACTCCGGGAACTCCAAGCTCAAGACTCTCCGACTGCCCAGATTTTGGGCGAAGCCGTGCGGTATGCCCAGCAAACCGGCCTAGCCGCCGCCATGCACACCACAAGTCAAGACATCCTCCAAAACCGTATGGGACGGCTCTTCCAAAGCCTTCCCCAGATTCTGAGCGATCTCCAGCGTCTTTCCGACCTGCTAGCCAATCGCCAAGGCCAAACCTTGAGCCGAACCATGCCCCTGCTGGATCAGATCGATCAAACCCTTGCCGAACTGGTCGCAAAACAGCAACATATCCAGACTCTTTTGGAATCGGTCGGCCGACAGAAGCCGACCGATCAACCCGCCCTCTTGCAGCAGGCGGCGGCACACCAGGAGACCTTAACCCCCCAGGTCCAAAAAATCCAAGAACAAGTGGAACATCTGTGGGCGGCCGCCTCGGCCCAAGCGATCCGCTCCGCCTTAGAAGCGATGCAGCAAAGCGCTCAATCCGCTCGAAAAGGCCAGTTGCCTCAGGCGATCCACGCCTCTCAAGCCGCCCTCCAGACCCTCCAACAAGCCCGCCAACTTCTCGCCCTTCAACGCTTCCAGATCCAAGCCGCCTTGCTCGGCCAACAACTGGCCCGTCTCCGGGAAGCCCTGCCCGGATTACAACAGCGGCAAGAAGAGATTTGGAAAGAAACGGTCCAGCTTGAAGATATCCAGAAAAACAAAGGAACATTAGATCATCAACAGCAACTCCGCTTGGCTGACCTCGCCCGCCGCCAACAGGAACTTTATGTCCAGACCCAGTCTTGGATGGAAAAACTAACGGACGCCTCGGTCGTGCAGATGGCTTTGGAGGAAACGGCTCGTTGGATGCAAAGGGCCGCCCAACAACTGGCCCAAAACCAAAGCGGTTCTGCCGCCCAACAAGCCCAACAGGAGGCCTTGGCCCAATTGCGGCTGCTCCTAGAATCCCTCGGCCAAGATGCCGCACCTATCCCTTTACCTAAACAGACAGCTTCCACCGGCCCACAGCCGCCGAATTCTTCCGAACCCCGAAAGGTCGTCTCCGCGGCGGAATTAAGATTACTCCGGCTCTGGCAACAATCGGTCCACGAACGCACCTTGGCCTTTCATCAGACTTTTGGCGATCATCCGCCGGATCAACCGGAAGTTCGATCACAATACGAGGCCCTTCGTCAAACCCAAGCCCGATTGGCTCACATGATCGAACAAATTCTTCGGCCCCCTTCTGCGCAGGAGGCCAAGCCATGAAACGCTTGTTGGCTATCTTCGCTTCCCCGCTCATCCGACGTCTTCTGGCGGCGATCCTTTTAGGAGGAATCCCAGAGTTTCCACCAGAGCTGACGCTGCTGGCCTACCAGGTCCAGGCAGGGGAAGCGGCAGAGGTTCCCAAGCTTGCCGACGCCGAAACCCCGGCCCCATCCGCCGAAGTTCACCCCGTCTCCCCGGACTTGCAAAAACAACTCCAGCGCGAGTTGGGTGAAGCCGGCGTCTCCGAAAACGAAAACCCATTCCTTTCGATCCTCCAACAGATGCGCGAAGTGGAAATGCTTCTGGGCCGGGGCCAAACCGGCGACCGCACCCAACGTATCCAAAAGCAGATTTTGGCCGAGTTGGATCGTCTCATCATCCAGGCTCAGCAATCCGGTCAAGCCAAAACCAAAGTCTCTGCTCAAGGAAAGCCGGACTCCGCCTCTTCCGGTTCTCCGCAGGGGGCTGCCAGTCCAAGCCAGCCGAAACAGTCCCTCCCCGGCGCTCCGAAAGAGCCTACGTTGCCCTCCCCGCCAGACGCTTCCGGCAAAGAGGAAATCGCCCAGATTCAACAGATACGGACTCTGCTTCAAGAGGTGTGGGGACTTTTGCCGGAACGCCAGCGCCAACAGATGCTCGAATCGCCGGTAGAGGAATTCTTGCCAAAATATAAACCTTTGATCATTGATTATTTCCGCCGTTTGGCCGAACGACGCTCCGCTTCCCAAGGAAATTGAACATGGCTCTGAAGGTTTCCCTTCGGCGCTGGATAGGGTTAAGGAAGATGCCATTTTACGGTTGGATCGTCTGTCTGGGAGGTTGTTGGGTGGGTAGTCTAACAGGGGACTCCCTACCGACGGCGACGGCCGGAGAGGCGAATCCTGAAACCACGGCTGCCCAGATGCTCACTCCCGCTACAGAGCAAGCCATCCAACGGGGGTTGGCCTTTTTGGCCCAGGTCCAGGCGGAAGACGGCTCCTTCGGCACTGGTCCCTATCGGGGCAATACGGCGGTTACCGCCCTGGCTGGGTTGGCCTTTTTATGTTCCGGCAGTACGCCGGGCCGGGGAGTCTATGGCCGACACATTGATCGCGTCATTGACTATCTGTTGGCCCATGCGCAGGAGAGCGGGCTGATCGTCTCGCAGCGCGGCATGAGCCATGGCCCCATGTATGACCACGGATTTGCTGTCCTGTTTTTGGCCGAGTGCTATGGTATGTCTCGTCGGCCAGACCTGCGGGAGAAGCTCGTCCGGGCGGTGCAACTGATTGTAGCCGTTCAAAACCAAGAAGGCGGTTGGCGGTACCAACCCCGTCGCAGCGAAGCGGATATTTCGGTCACCGTGTGCGAAGTGATGGCTTTGCGGGCAGCCCGAAACGCTGGTCTGTTCGTCCCCAAACAGACCATTGACCGCAGCATCCAGTATGTAAAAAAAAGCCAAAATCCAGATGGGGGATTTATGTATATGCTTTCGGTGGGCGGCCAGAGCGAATTCGCTCGCAGCGCCGCTGCTCTGGTCGCCCTCTACACCGCCGGCCTTTACGACGCCCCAGAAATCCAAAAAGGACTGGACTATTTGGCTAAGTTCCAACCTCAAACCGGTCAGTCCCGTCGCGAACAATATTACTTCTACGGCCATTACTATGCCGTCCAGGCAATGTGGTGGGCAGGCGGCAGTCGATGGACTCGGTGGTTCCCGGCTATTCGGGACGACCTTTTGGCCCGACAACGACCGGATGGTTCTTGGACCGATCCCATCTGCCCCCATGGCGCTACGGCCATGGCGCTGGTGATCCTGCAACTACCAAACAATGTATTGCCGATTTTCCAAAGGTGAGATCCCTAGATGTTAATGCTGCCATCGCCCCTCGGTTTCTTCGGTTCTCCGCGAAAGCACGCCCAGCAGCCCCGATCCCAGCCGACCCGGCGATTTTTCCTTGGGATGCTTCTTTTTCTGGCCGGAAACGTAGGCCTTCTGCAGGGCCTGCTTGGGGTCCACATGCGCAGCCTGGACGCCGAAGAGTCGCCCCAATCTGCCGCCTCCGCAGCGGCGGAAGCGAAAACAAACAGTCCAGAAAAAGCCGCTTCCCCCGAAGTCCGCCCCTCCACTGATCCTCAGTCCCTGCCGACTTTGCTTGTTTTGGAAAGGCCACCCACTCAGGCGACTCTCCTATCCGCCTCGGAGGAAAAACTGGTGTTTCGCATCCCGGCCGGAGAGACGCTTTCTCTGCCTACGGATCAATTGATCCGATGGGGCGCACCCCAAGAGTTGCAGCGGGGACCGGTCGTGGTGTTGGCCGACGGCACTCTTTTGGTCGCTCAGACCCCTCACATGTCGGCCATGACGCTGACTGTGGAACCTGATCTGCTGACGCCGAAACGTCCTGAAGGATGTCGTCTGCCGATCGGCCATGTGGTCGGGGTGGTTTTTCGGTTGCCGTTGGAGTTGGCCGAGCGGGATCGACTTTTGGACCGCCTCCATCAACAGCCTCCAGAAGAAGACCGCATTGGGCTTCTCAATGGGGATGAACTGACTGGCCGAGTGGAAACCATCGAAGAAAAAACGCTTCGGGTCAAGGGACCTTTAGGACCTATGGCAGTCGAAGTTTCTCGAATCCGGGCGGTGCACTTTCGTCGGTTGCCTCGGCCATCTGCTTCGTCGGAGGGACTGCGGATTTGGGTCGGACTGCGAGACGGGTCCCTTCTGCAGGCCGAAAAAATCCTGATTCAAGATGCCTCTGTTCAATTGACGCTTCCGGGCCGTTTGATTTTCCAAGCCGACTTGCACGATGTGGTCTTCCTTCAGCCAGTCGGCGGACAGGTGGTATATCTTTCGGACCTAGAACCTCAACAATATCGGTTTGAACCTTTCTTCGAGTTGGCCTGGCCCTATATGCGGGACCGATGTGTAACCGGCTCTTGGCTCCGGTCAGGCGGCAGACGGTATCTGAAAGGCTTAGGCGTCCATAGCAAGGCCGCTTTGAAATATGATCTGGCCGGCCGATACACTGGGTTGGAATCCGAATTGGGGCTCGACGATACCACCGGCGGCCGAGGCAGCGTGGTCTTTCGGGTTTTGGCCGACGGCAAACCCATCTATCAAAGCCCGCCCATCTGCGGCGGGCGTCCGCCTCAGCCCATCCGACTGAACATTTCCGGCGCTCGGGAACTCGAATTCGTGGTCGATTATGGTCCCCGAGGCGATGAAATGGATCGGGCCAACTGGCTAGACGCTCGGCTGATTCCCGCGGCCGCCGCTCCTCGTTCCCCCGCCAGTTCGCCATGATCTTCTTTCCCCAACCGGTATCATGCCGGTTCACCCGTCCGGCCTCACCGTCAGTCTAATCCCGGTAAGACGATCCGTGGCGGCTGTTTGGAAGAAGGGGCTTCCGATTTTCCTTTTGGAGAAGGTTTTTCCTGCTCGCTCGGAACTTCTTGGCCGGTCCTTTTTTCTTCCGCAGATTGCGCCGGTTTTTCTTTCGATAGGCCGGTCTGATGTTGTGGGGGAGAAGATTTTTCGGAGGCCAATTTTTCAGACGGACCCGGAAACGTTTCGGACGGCCGTGCTTTCTTCACACTCTCTGGCCATGGGGATTTTGTAGCCTGGCTGGCCACATCACCGGAAGAAGACAGAGAAGTCCTTGTCGCGGCGGATGCGGGAACCTTTTCCGCAGCGGCGCCCGTTGGCAGGCTTTCTCGAATCGCCTGCAAAAGCCGCTCGACATCCCCTCCATAATCCCCGCAGGCCCCTTTAGGACTGATGGCGGAGAATCCATCCAGCCCGGCTTGCAGGAGTTTTCTGGGATCGGCCTGAAAATCGACCTTCACATGGGCGCGCAGTTCCGGCCATGGAGCCTTTCGGGGCGGTATATCCGCCGGCGGATTACTCTTTTCGAAGGCTTCAATTTCTTCCCAACTACTCGGCCAAGCCCCTTGGTGATCTCGCACGTATTGAGCGACCAGGGTCAACACGTACCGAATATGGGCCAAGCGGGTTCTCGCATCCCTGGGGGCCTGAATGACCTGCCAGACAACAAAAACACACCCCCACACGATCAACAACCCAATCAAAACCCGGAACGGCAGACGGCCTTTTGTCATGAATGCGAATTTCCTCGTCCAGGGAGTTTGACTCTTTCCCACCGAGCCGCCTGAAACGATTTTTTTGACTGTCTTCTCCGAAAGTTGCAAGGTCTGAAGGAATTCAACGCCCCATGGGAACCACGTTTCCCAAAAGAGGACGACGCTTTCATTAGGCACCGAACTTTTCCAATCGGCCCGCATGGGCCAAAAGGAGCGGCATCAGATAGACGGCCTCGAAATGCCCCAGTCCGCCCCGGCAGGCCGCCGATTCGCTAAACTCCTGGCAGCCGTCCGGTCGGCAGGAGTCGGCCACCAGCACGACCGGCACCGGATGCCAACTGTGGCTGGCCAACCGTGCCGGTGTACTGTGGTCGCCGGTAACCGCCAGGACCGTGGGCTTCAAGGCCACCACCCTCGGCACGACCGAATCGAACTGCTCGATCATTTCAACTTTGGCCTGGAAATTGCCGTCTTCGCCCCGGCTGTCCGTGTATTTGAAATGGAGGAAGAAGAAGTCGAAATCGTTCCAGACCTGCTCCAGCACGTCGATTTCTTCCTGCAAGGTGGCGGGCGAACCGACTACTTGCATGCCCACCAATTGGGCCAGTCCTTTGTACATCGGATAGACGGCAATGGCCGCCGCCCGAAGCCCATAGACCTCCTCATAGGTCGGCATATCGGGCCGCTTGGCAAAGCCGCGCATAGTAAGCCCATTGGCATGAGGCTGGTCGGCCAAAAGCTGCCGGGCCTGCCGAATGAACTCCTTGGCCACCTCCGCCGTGCGCTGGCTGGCCTGGTCCGTAGCTACCGGGTCCAACGGCGGCACCCCGGTGGCCTGCGGGTCGGTATCGGCCACCTGATCACCCAACCCTTCGCCCCGAAAGACCACCACAAACCGATGCTCCTTGACCGGTTCGACAAACACTTCTACGCCGGGGATTTGGATCTGGCGCAGTCGGATGGCCAACGGAGCGCTCTGCTCGGTCGAAATCCGGCCGGCCCGGCGGTCGGTAATCCGGCCCTGGGCGTCCAGGGTGCAGAAATTGCATCGGACCGCCACATCCTTCGGTCCCAGGGCAAAGCCGACGCCGGTGGCCTCCAGAGCACCCCGGCCTATCTGATACCGAATCGGATCATACCCGAAAAGTCCCAAATGTCCCGGGCCGCTGCCTGGGGTGATGCCCGGCTTGATCATGGTCATCATGCCGGAAACGCCCCGGCGGGCCAGTTCATCCAGGTTCGGCGTGCGGGCCGTCTCCAATTCCGTTTTTCCGCCCGGCTGGATCGGCAACCCGCCCAACCCATCCGCCACCAAAAGCACAATCTTGGAATCGTTCTTCTTATGCAAGTGTCTTACCAGATCATGAAGGTCCATCGTGGATTTGCTCCTTCCCATGGGGGGATGCTGTCGTTTTCTGTCGATCGGCCCAAAAGGGACCGACAAAAACGATCCAGAACACCTGTTCGGAACCCCTTCTCCCCTTGGGGAAAAGGTTTCTATCGTTTGACCGTATCCACCCACCCAGGCCCCCACGACTTGGAGGGGTTAACAACCGCCCGGACTCCACAGATTGTGGCAATTGGTTCGCTGGATACAGTCAACCTAGGGGAGAAAGAACACGACCCATTTTGGCCTGAAAACCGGAAAGATTCAATAGGTCGGTCGAATCCCCGACTTGTCCGGAAGTCCATAGGATTGCCCGGCTGGATAAAGCGGAGTCCCCCGATTTGCGGAATCGTAACATTTTAACCGAATGAAACCACTCGGTTCTCTCCTGGTCGTCGAGAGGCCGTCTGAGGCAAAGCCGAACACGGCTGAGGAGGGTCATTCCCGCGAAAGCGGCAGTCCAGAAGGTACTCCGAGTTCCCGCTTACCCAGCAGGCAAGGCACCTAGGACCAAGCACCAAGCAGCCTGGACTCCTGCTTGCGCAGGAATGACACATCGTGCCCTCCGTTTGGCTAACATGTTATGGGGAATCGTATTTCCGGAAAGTGGGGCAACTGCCGGTAACCCCTATCCTTTTCTGGCCGGAGGGTGCTTATGCCTTTGGCCGAAGGGCCATTATGCCGCTTCGATCGAGGTAGGCTCTTGCTGCGGCGATTTGTTCGGCGGAGAGCCGGTTTGTTTTCGGCCGGTCGGGCTGGTTTCCCAGTGTTCGGGTAGGCGGTCTTCGGCCGGGATCGTGCTTAAAAGATGCCGGGGCATAAACAGGGCGTTGGCGATCATGGTTGGGATGACCGCGCTGGCAATCACCGCCGCCACCAACAGCGAATACTGCGTCTGATCCACAATGCCATGATTGTATCCGTACATAGCCGAGATCGTCCCAAAGGTTAGCCCGGTGGACATCATCAGGGCGTAGTACCAGCGTTCTTTGGCGTGGGAGCGGAAGATGCCGACGACCGGGACCAGGCCCAGGATTTTGCTCACCGCTTTGCCTCCGAACAGCAGCAGAAAGGCTGCCGGTGCGGAAACAATGGCCGGGATCGACGCCAGCGCCCCGGCTCGGATAAAGTAAAACGGCGCCAAAAAGCCCAGCGTCATGGTCCGGAGCCGACGAACGTAGAAATGGTCCCGTCCGATCGTCTCGGCCAGCACCATCCCGGCCAAATAGGCCGGGAGCACCGCTTCGCTTCCGCTCCAGATGGCCAGCGCCCCCAATCCGAACAGGACCAGCAGTATCCATTTGGTTCGGATGGCCGCGGTCCGGTTGCCGTAGGAGTTGATCAGCCAGGGGGTTAACCACGGCAAACTTCCGATCACCAGGACACAGGCCCCCACAAACACGGCCGTCTTCCAGGTAAACGGCGCAAAGATCAGCCCCAGGGCAATCACCGTGCCCAGGTCGTTGACAAAACAGGCGCCCAGAATCCCCTTGCCGAACTCCGTCTTGTTGAAGCCGGTTTCCAGCATCACCGCATACACCACGGCCATCGAGGTGGTCGATAGGGCGATTCCGGCCAACCAGCTAGCCGAGCTATCCCACCCAAGGACATACCGAGCCAAGAGGGTGCAGCCGAAAAACGGGGCAAAAAATCCGAACAGCCCCACCACCAGGACTTCTTTGAGTTTCAGACGCATGGAGGCCGGGTCCAATTCCGCTCCCGCCAAAAAGGTCAACACGACCGCCCCGACGGAAGCCACGAACCGGAGCCATTCTTGGGTGGCCCCAAGGGCATCGGCATACAAGAGTTTTTCTGCGGCCCAAGCGGCCACCATACCCACACAAATTTCCACCAAGGCCATCGACACGCGGAAGTGGTGGGCCAAAATGGCCGCTGCCAGGGCCAAAGCAAACCAAACGGCGGCAATCAGATACGCTTGTTCCACAGGGATCCTCCCTTTTCCGATGGCGTTTGGTGGGTCGCCGGGACGCCGACCCAAACCAAACAAAAAAGCCCTGCCAGATCGGCAGGGCTTCGATAGCCTGGCCTTTCGCCTAGGCAGATGACCCCTGCCGATATGGCATCCCGGCAGGAGTCATCAGCCCACACAGGCACTTCTCGGGGGACCCCATCCCCATTTGAAAATAATCCTACCTTCTTTTTTTGGGCGTGTCAAGGGGCTTCTTATCGGCATTTTCTGCAACCGAAATAACACAAAAAGCACCAGGATTCTTCTTGGGGACCACTTTGCTTACCGAAAAAAGAACCCGGCCTCAAGACGGCTGACCCCCAGCAGCCGCCGGCCTGTGAAGGGAGCCAAAACCAAAAGGGAGGGTATGGCTGACATTTCCTCTTGTCAGTCATTTCGCCATGCTTGACACGCAAAACTAAGGGAAGGTATTCTGTTGTTCGATAGCGAAGATTTTTCCAGATAGAGTATTTTAGGTCTCAATAAGGAAGGTTTTTCCTGCCAGAATGAAAGGAACAGATCATGCCGATCGAATTTCGCTGTCCGGCTTGTGGGAAGTTATTGCGGGTGCCGGATGCGGTGGCAGGCCGACAGGCCAAGTGCCCCGCCTGCGGCCATGTGATTCCGGTTCCTTCGGTTTCGTCTGGCGGTCAGCCGACGGCCCAACCGCCCTCGGCCGGTCCCGGCCAATGGCAACCGCCCGCTGATGCAGGAGGATATCCGGCGGCGGGTCCGGGAGCCGACTCGGCAGCAGGCGGTGGCGCTGACATGCCGGCATGGGGTAATGCCGGTACGCCCGGATGGACTCCACCGCCGGCAGAATCGCCGCCCGCTTGGACGAGCGCCCCTCCGGGCCACCCATCCGGAATGCCCGGTGGGTTTCCCCCTACGACGCCCTATGGTTCGGCCCAGCAATCTCTGGCTAGTGCAAGGGTCTCCGGCCCGGCCACAGGGATGATGGTGCTGGCCATCCTTCAGATTGCGATTGCGATCATTGCCTTTTTCCTTATGTTGTTGGGGATAGTCGGAGCGGGCATCGCTGCCGAAGAGGCCGGCCCTCACGTGCGGGAGCCCCCACTGGTCGGAATGTTTGCCCAGCTTTTCTTTAATTTTTTTAACCTCCTTATTGGGTTGGTTGTAGCCATTGTGGTGTTGCTCGGGGCGATTCGAATGAAAAGCCTGCAAAGCTATGGCTTAGCGATGACGGCAGCCATCCTGAGCATTATCCCGTGTACATCGCCCTGCTGCTTTCTGATCGGCACTCCGATCGGCATTTGGGCCTTGGTGGTGCTGAACGACCCGGCCGTCAAGGCGGCCTTCCGCTAGAAGGTGTGTCTATGGTTCTTCGCCAATCGAGCCATTAAACTCCCTGGTTTTTCGCTCCTTTGGTGTCTTGGTGTCCCTTGGTTTTGCGAAGATGCATAGGAGGCGGGTTGATTTCAAAGGTTTTGCTTCCATGCCAGCGCCCCAGCGTGGTTCGGTTCGGGTATCGAAGACGGATGAGCCCATCGGTTTGTCGGCGGAGGAGCAGTGTCCGCCTCTGGCTGATTCAACACCCGGTCCGCCGCCGAAATCCGGACCTTCCCGGCTTGTTCCTACCGATGCGCTGCCGCCGGAACGTCTCCCGCGGTTCGACGAGGCCAACCAACGGGAAATTCGGCGGACCTTTTTTATCCTAGCTGGTCTGGCAGCGGTGTTGGTGGGTCTGCTTTGGTGGTGGGATCCGGAGCGATGGCCGATACCGATGTGCAGCTTTTATCGGCTCACCGGGTGGTATTGTCCGGGTTGCGGCGGACTACGGGCGACGCATGCCTTGCTGCATGGCCGATTGGCCCAGGCCTGGTCCTATAACCCGTTCGTGCTGCTGCTAACGCCCTGGGTGGGATATGGCCTGGTCCTTTGGACTGTGAGCACCTTTTGGCCCCATCGGGCATGGCCGGGCCGATGGCTCTACAGCCCTTGGGTGGTTTTGCTGGTAGGCCTGGTAGGAATACTTTTCGGCATCCTTCGGAATCTGCCCTGGGAACCGTTCTGCCATTGGGCGCCGGGAGGGTAACCGATCCAGTGCTTGGCCCGGCCTATCTTGACTGTATCTTCCAGGAACTGTGAGCACCATTTGTGGTATTCGATCCGATGGTTAGCCCTTACCTCTGGTAGGGGCCTGGACGGGTAGATACAGTCAAACTATGACGCCCCGCTTTTGATCCACCGTTCAAACGAACCTTCTGTTTGGGTTGTTCGAAGCCGCTGTGGGATGGCCGGGGCGAAGGAACGTCCTTTCCTGCATCTTTTGCCAGAAGCCTATGACAACGGAGCAAAAGGCGGTACAATATTTTTTTCTTCTGAAGGATGTTTTTGGGGCCTCGTAATGGGAGTGTATCCATCCGGTCGGGCTCCTCCAAGTGGGAGTGGCTGAACATGGCTAGCGCGCCACCGATTGGGGTAATTGGTGCCGGTGGATACCGTCCAACGAAGCGGCCTTTCTCGCCGGATTGGCAAGATGAGAGAGATGTCCTTGGGAAGAGGCGAATCATATGGCCAGGACGATGAAGGCGTTGGTGAAGAGTCGGCCGGAGCCGGGCCTTTGGTTAGAAGAGGTGCCGGTGCCGGAGATCGGGATTAACGATGTGCTGATCCAGGTGTTACGGACCGGGATTTGTGGAACAGATGTCCATATATACAACTGGGACGCCTGGGCCCAACGCACCGTGCCGGTCGGCTTGGTCGTCGGCCATGAGTTCGTTGGCCGAGTCGTCGAAGTCGGTAGCAATGTCAAAGACTTCCGCCCCGGCGATATCGTCAGCGGCGAAGGCCATGTGGTGTGCGGCCGATGCCGAAACTGTATGGCCGGCCGACGCCATCTGTGCGCC
>Ga0272448_1003495_pt1 | contig 18672 bp, 14 predicted proteins | sample YNPCB0191_FD_202220 | JGI IMG/M metagenome (GOLD analysis project Ga0272448, IMG submission 202220) | Hot spring sediment microbial communities from Yellowstone National Park, WY, United States - YNP-CB-019-1 | ecosystem: Environmental > Aquatic > Thermal springs > Hot (42-90C) > Sediment... | reverse complement strand
ATCCCAACCTCCTGTCCTTCTTCAACATCAATTATCAGCCGAACCTGGACTGGGCTATCGCCATGGCAGCAGAAAAGGAGACTTAGCCTTGGCAATTTTATGAAGATTTAAGGCCGCTGGAATTCTGCTGGATACCGGCAAATGCGGCCAGACCTGCCCGTTCAATAGGACGGTGTGGATAAAACAGTCGTTTTTAAATTTTATATGTCAGCCGATCTTATGATATCTACCGATGTATTCTGTTCTGGTTTCGCTGTGCTCGATTTCCTTCAAACCTGCCCGGGATAGAAGCGCCCGCAATTCTGCCACCGGAATACCGTGTGTCTTTTCAATCCGCTCCCTGATAAAAAGCCGGCCGCCTTCTTTCAGTTTACATCCCAGCACTTTAATAATAAGGGGTCTCTCCGATGGAGATATGTCATGAATAACGTGGAATATCGTTATAACATCAAAAGAAGAATCCGGTATATTGAGCTCTCGTATGTCTCCCTGCAGGCAATCAACATTGTCGAAATTCTGCAATCTCTTCTTTGCTCTGCTTATCCAGAAAGATGAAGGATCGACACATGTTAGGTGTCCGTGATCGAGAAGACTGGCAAGACATCGGGAAGCGACGCCACCTCCACAGCCAAAGTCGAGCACCCGCTCGTCCCCTTTCAGTCCGAATGTTTTGAAATAGGGATTATATAACAGTGGCCCACCCAGCATGCCTTTCAACGTATCTTCCAATCTGAACAATACTGAGGCATGCTCGAAATCGCGCTGTTTAAATTTATATTCGCTCATATTTTGCCAGCTTCTCCAAAACGATCAATCAGCTCAAGTATATATATTTTTGCGCTTTGTGTATAGCAGGGAACGCAGTAGGATGCAGTAAAACTGTGCCAGATTAGAAGGATATGGCTGTTAAAAAGTTGGTCAGGAAGCCAGCCAGTGTCGCAGCCATGAATATAGTGGCTATGAAGACTGCTACTAAGTCCTTCTTAAAGATTGCGGATAGAAGACTGATTTCCGGAATGCTCATGCCTGCGCCTCCTATTATTAAAGCTACTACCGCTCCAGCTCCCATGCCTTTTTCCATCAGGATCGCACCGATGGGAATAATAGTCTCCGCTCGGATATACAGCGGTACACCAACAATGGCGGCTATCGGCACGGCCAGCGGATTGCCGGGCCCGGCAACTGTTACGACTAAATCCTGGGGTATGAAGCCATAGATAATGGCACCGATAGCGGCGCCTATTATCAGATACGGGACGATTTGCCTGAATAATGTCCATGCAAAGCCAAGTGCTCTCATGATGCGGGGACCATGATTAGCCCAGAAACCGGCACTCTCTGAGGGAACCGGAATAGGATAATCGTTATGGCCCCCTATCACGGTTACAGATTTAACAGACCTGGCAAATCCCACCTGTTCTAAGATCAACCCTACCAAAACCGCTGCAATAAAATTGAATATTATATATAAAATAGTGATTTTCCAGTGGAGCAAAGCAAGTAACAGACCGACTATAATTGGATTCAAAAGAGGGGATGCTACCAGGAAGGATATACATATACCGAAAGGCACACCCGTTTCCAGAAGGCCAACCAGGATGGGGATGGTCGAACAAGAGCAGAAGGGAGTCAAAGCACCGAAACCGGCACCGATAATATTGCCTACGACTTTTGGTGCACGGGTAAGGGAAAGCTGAATTTTATCCTGGGGTACGTACTCCTGGATCATCCCCACCAGGAAGGCAATTCCGATAAAAAGCGCAATTAATTCTAGGGTTATCTGCAGGAAATAAATTCCAGCAGTGGTGAAATTATTTAATTCTGACATTTGGCTTTTATTTTAAGAAGCTGTTGTTAACTTTTGGTGTCGTTCCTGGCCGATGCCTGCTCACCGGCCACAGTCCATATATCGCAGCATCCGCCATTGCCGGCTTCTTTGTCAGATTCTTCTTTGGGGACTATCTTTATGTTACAACAACCACTTCTGAACACATTAAAAAAACTTTTCTTGCTTTTATTTCGGCTGTCATTCTTGTTTTCCATTTCACTAACTCCCTTATATTTTGATTGCGGATTTTACTTTCAGGAAATTTTTATATTCTGAAAACGAATTAAAATTGATTTTTAATCTCTTTTAACCAGATGGAGAAGTCGCAATAGTAACCCCGGGCGATACGTGGTATGCAGCAGCCTCCATCATGAAGTCTATGTTTTTATACATGCCGATTTTCCACTTTTATTTTTGTTCAGGTTAGCCGAATCTTTTGATCCCGATTCTGTATTGACCACATTATTCAGGTAGGGTAATACTTCCCGCCAGACTACAAGAGCTTCGTGATAGGCAGATTTCCCTTTTTCGGTCAGTTCATAAACCTTTCGTTGCCTGTCCCCAGTTGATTCCTGTTTCACCGAGGCGTAACCACCATCTGCCAGTTCATTAAGAATGGGATATATGGTTGCATAGGTCGGTGTGCAGCATCCCCGGGTGAACAGTCGCAATTTTTCCAGAAGCGCATAACCATGTGTGGGGCCTCTGTAGAGTGTTTGCAGAATAAAAAATTTGGACAGGCTCATGTTGATTAATGACTTCCAGTATGTCTGACTTTCTAATTGCATAATTTTAATTTATAAAGACCATCAATATATCGAGCATCGATATATAATATATGATACATACCTGATAAATTATTGTCAAGAGCATAATTGCTCATAAGACGATGGATGACGTTTGTTTGATGGCAAATAAACCGTAGAAAAACTCACTGCACCGTTTAAAATATGGTATTGATGCGGTTGTGACCGACCATAAATAATCAGCCGGGCTGTCGCACAAAAATGGCGGGATGTATATTGTAATGTGTGCCCATGGTTGATCGCCGGCTTTTATACTATAACTGTACGGGTACCCTGAAATGGCGGAATCGAAGAGAAAAGTAAATCTGAAGATATACATCCGGGCGGTTGTCGCCATCATAATGCTTTTAGCCTGGGTTCTGGTCGGATTTTCCGGGCTTATTTTATGGCTGGCACCGGAACGGCGACGGTCCGGCCAGATACCTCTTCTATTCGATATGACCAAAAGCGACTGGAAGGAGGTTCACCTCTGGATTGCTGCCATTACCCTGGTAATGACGATCATCCACGTTATCATTGACTGGAAGACTCTGAGAGCGGTGCTTAAATACATGATAAGTGTGCACCGCGATATGACGATCAGTTCTAAATAGGGAAGTTCACGGTTTCTTACGGCGCGCTGTCCGGGTATGCTGAGGGTGTTTAAACTGTGCTGCCGACCGCATAACCGGCTCTGGTTGCCTCGAAGACGCGCCCCACTTTAAAGGAATCCCCGATATTTCGTATCTCCGGTGCGATATGTTCGCTTATGCACGTGGTGTACAGGCCGTCATCCGGCCTGAGCCCTATAGCCAGGACCACCAGATCCGTTTCCAGATCTATGTCCTTCAGGTCGATTTTTATCGTTTTAGCCAGCGGGTTTTTGATGTTTTCAGGTAGTATGGGTGACCAGGTGTTATACGGATCAGGAACCGTTGGTGAGACGTTTTTGGAGATTTTTACGGTGCCGTCAGCGATTTCCCTGAGGGTGGTGCAGTTATGCAGGACTACTCCTGACTTCTCAAGGCAGTGTATCATATGGCCGCGGTTGGCGGTGCAGACTCCTTTCATAAAGTATGGAAGCATCTCCACGATATCTACCTGTTTTCCCATCTCGCAGGCCAGCATAAAGCCCGCCTCGCAGCCCACCGAGCCCCCGCCGATGACGGTCACTTTTCTGGCCTTTTCCGCCAGTGATACATTGCGGAACAGGTCCACGGCCTGGACTACGTGCGGCAGATCTACGCCTTTAACCGTGGGTTTTACCGGCCTCCCTCCGGTGCAGTTTATCACTGCATCGTAATTCTCGTTTTTAAGGAGTTCGGCTGTGACCTCCGTTTGAAAATGGATGTGGAGTTTATGGCCTTTTGCGGTTTTAGCCAGCAAGTTTCTCAGATAGTCCAGATAGTTGGCTAAATCATATTTAAATCGGGGTACCGATCCGGGGATAAGCTGACCGCCTGCTCTGTCCATTTTTTCGAACAAATCAACATGATGTCCACGGGCGGCGGCGGTGCAGGCGCAGAGAATCCCTGCGGGACCGGCGCCGATAACGGCGATTTTTCTGGAGGAATTTACCGGTGCGGGTGTGGCGCATATTATATCCTCGAATCCGGTGCGGGGATTCACAGCACACTGGGGATGACCGCCCTCGATAAACTCATTCAGGCATGCCTCCTGGTCGCCGATGCACGGGCAGATTTCGTCCACCCTGCCGGCATAGGCCTTGTTGGGCCATTCGGGGTCGGCCAGAAGCGGCCGTGCCAGCATGACCATATCGCACATACCGTCCTTCAGGGCGCGTTCGGCTAAATCGGGATATCCGAGCTTTCCCACCGCCACCACCGGCACGGGCAGTCCCGCATTTGATTTTATGTTCTTCCCGGCGAGGTAGTCTTTAACCAACCCCGCAACCGGCAGGTAGCATCCCGGCGGCATTGATGCGGGTGGATGCGGTAGCCACCAGTTGTCGTAACAGCCGAGATCGACGTCGAATATGTCCACACCGGCTCTGACCAGATTGACCATATATTCGAGCGTCATCTCCACAGTGCGTTCTTTTCTAAATTTCTTCAATGAGGAAACTTCGGTCATGCGCCTGCCGTAGGTCTCGTTGAGGGCAAGGGAGAGATCGATGCGGTACATTATGGGGTAATCAGGACCTGTGCGCTGGCGGATGTGCTTGATCAGCTCTATGCCGAATGCCTGCCAGTCGGCAAAGTGTCCGAATTTACGTCGATTGAAGGCGGGATTGACCATCTGCTCCAGCAGGTACCCTTCATGACCGTGCAGATACACTCCATCGATGAGCAGTGCTCTGGCATCGGCGGCTGCCTGCCCGGCGTTTCTGATTATCTTCCAGCACTCGTCGTCCCTCAGCGGCCGGCAGGGAATCGACGGTATATAAAAATTGGGATTCCAGGATGCGGAGACGGGCAATCTGTATTTCTTTATCAGGCATTCGGGTGATGCCACACGGCCAAGCCCGGGGCTGATCTGGATGAAAAATCGGGCGCCGTAGGCATGTACGTTCTCGGCAAGTATCCTCCAGCCGGGGAAAACGGTGCGCGATCGGTCGATCCGGGGCAGGAGGCTGAGGTTACCGGGCTCCAGAACCGAAGCTTCAACGTCATTGCTGGCCAGCACGAGCCCCGATGTGATAAGGCCCACTCCGCCTCGGGCCCGCTCGGCGAAGTACCGTATCATTTTATTGCCGGGTCTGCCGGTCTCGTCGGCCATGCCGACATTGCCCATTGGCCCCATAACAATGCGGTTCTTTATTTTGATTCCGTTGACATTGATGGGAGAAAACAAATGCGGATAGGGGAAAAGGCTGGCCGTCATCCTGCCGCCGGCAGCATATTCGCCGCTGTGTGACCACACACCACAAAGATGCAAAAGGTCTGAAACGATTTTCTGATAATTCTGTTCCATCATGCCCTCCCATGTATGGTTAGTTGCCGTAGCCAAATATTAACTTTCTGTAAGGTATAAATCAAGCACTGGTATCGGGGCCGATTATACATTAATTAATTTCGATTATTTTTCATTCTGTATACCGGTGGTGCTATAATCAGTGGGCTCAAGATTAAACCAGCGGAGGCCGCCGATGAGGTTACGGATTTATGTAATACTTCTGCTGATAATAACCGCCGCTTTTATATCGGGCTGCAACTGTGCTTCGGCCAGAACGGAGCTGCCGCCGGCTTCCGGTGCGCCCGGCGGCATCATCGGCCATGGAGGGATAGCCGGCCCCGGCGGGATGATGGGAAGCGGTGGCATGATGTTTCCGGGTACCAACGAACAGGCGGGCACCGCCCGTATTACGATGGATAAAGCGGTTGAAATAGTCAATGATTACCTGCGCAGTCACAAAGACCCCGATTTACAGGCTACTGAAATCCTGGAATTCACCAATAATTTTTATGTCGCTTTCAGGGAAAAAACTTCGGGCGTATATGCATTTGAAGCGCTTATCGACCCCTACAGCGGGAGTATGTATTCTGAGCCCGGCCCCAATATGATGTGGAATGCCAAGTACGGGATGATGACGGGCATGATGTGGGGCAACCTCACACCTTCGGTACCGATGACGGTTACACCGGAAACGGCTAAAAAGAACGCTCAGATCTATCTGGACAGTTACCTGTCGGGTGTGGTGGCCGGTGATGCGGAACGGTTTTATGGCTACTATACACTGGAGGTGCTGAAGGATAACCGTATCTACGGCATGCTCAGCGTCAATGGCTATACCGGCCAGATATGGTACCACTTCTGGCATGGCCCTTTCTTGGGCAAGAGACTGCTGGAATAATGAGCGGTTTTTACGACGCCAGCGGGTCGATGAGGTGTTTCGAATGCCTTATTAAGGAGAATGACAATGGATGGCATGCGTAAATCGATTGTAACTCTGCTGTGTCTTATCCTGATTTTCCTGCCGGTCGGCTGTGCACCGTCCAACCGTCAACCGGCTACAGCCCAAACTTCCTTTCAGGTCAGCACATCTGTCGGGACGGATTCGATACCGGCTACAGGGGATAACCTGGGCCTGTACGATGCGCTTGTGATGCTGAAGTCGCGGGTGGAGGGGCTGGGAATATCCTCGTTTGCAGAATCTGCATCCTGGGGTGAGAAAAAGCAGAAGATGGTGGATGATATCACTGCGGCGATGGAGGAAGCTCAGAGAGGTGCATACGACGGTGTTGCTTCGCTGTTGCAGGATGAAGTCATAGGCATGATTGAGAAGGCCATCGTAGGCGACGAAGCCACTAATCTCAGGGCACTGGTTAAGGTTGTGGAGGGGTGTATCAGCAACGCTGCTGCGACAACGGTGGAAGTCAGGCAGGGCAGGGTTGCGGGTGCAGCCGGTTATCTGAATAGCTGGGTATGGAAGGGTATTCCATATGCACGTCCACCGGTGGGTGAGATGAGATGGCGTGCGCCGGCTGACCCGGCGGGATGGAGCGGTGTGAGGCATTCCACCGACGCTTATGAAGTGGCGGTACAGAAAGAACAGTCCAAAATGTGGGTTCCTACAGGACGTATCGTGGGCAGTGAGGACTGTCTGTATTTAAATATATGGCGTCCGCGTAACGAACGGCAGAAACTGCCCGTCTATTTCTGGATTCACGGCGGCGGCAACACCTTTGGCACTGGGAAGCTCTATGACGGCAGTGCACTGGCCATTAAGTCCGATCTTATCGTAGTTACCATTCAATACAGGCTGGGTGCTCTGGGATGGCTCAACCATCCCGCTTTAAAGGTCGGGGTCACGCCTGAGGAAGCATCGGGCAATTTTGGCCTGCTGGATATTATAAAGGCTTTACAATGGGTGCATGAAAACATCGGTGCCTTCGGCGGAGATCCGGACAATATCACTGTCGCCGGTGAATCGGCCGGTGGACATGACACGCTCGATCTGCTCGTTTCACCGCTGGCTGCCGGGCTTTTTCACAGGGCTATCTGTGAAAGCGCCGGAATGAGACCGATTACTGTAGAAGAAGGTATTGCGAAGGCGGCTAATATGATTGAAAACCTCCTGCTGGCGGATGGAAAGGTCAGGAGCAGGGAAGAAGCGGCTGAATACCGCAGAAGAATGACCGAAAATGAAACTGCCGGCTATCTGAGAAGTAAAAAAGCGGAGGATATCATCAGGGCGGAAACGGCTGAAAAGATGACGGCCGGGTTTCATCCGGCGTTTATCGATGGGGTGGTAATGCCGGATTCGTGGCTGAATGTCATTGCATCGGGGAGGTATAACCGTGTTCCCGTTATAATTGGAAGTAATGAATATGAGCTCAAGCCCTTCCAGCCTTTGCTGGGCGCTGTCATACCCACCTCAAGCGGACACAGATGGTCGGACCTGTATGCTGTACTAGATGGCCGGCTGAAGCTGGATGACGTATTGGCCGGCCAGTTCGATAGGGATCTTTACGAAGCCTGCGGCTACTACGGGAGTCGCTACTGGAAAGCCAGCAGCGTGGACTCTGTTGCGAGGCAGCTGAAAACCCAGCAGGATAACGTCTGGGTTTATTTCTTTAAGTGGGGTGGTGTGGGCTCAGGGCCGACTCCCTATGATTTTATCATCGGTGCCGGTCATGCTACCGAGATTCCCTTTTTCTTCGGATGGTCCAGGGATACCTTCGGCTACGCTTTCACCGAACAGAATAAGGTTGGACGCCAGGCACTGCAGAAAGCCATGATGTCTTATGCCGCACAGTTCATCCGTACCGGTGACCCCGACGCCGGCGGAGGTGACCTGCCGCGCTGGGAAACTTGGTCCAATGAAGCGGGTGCACCCAAATGCATTGTATTCGATGCTACTTACACTGATGCCCGGATCGGTATGATGTCGGAAGAAGTTACCGCTGATGGCGTTCGTGCCGAGGTTGAATCACTTCCGCCTTTAATCAAACAGGTTGTGAAGCTCTGGATACAGTGACGCCGTTCGGCTATCGTCAAATGAAGTGATGCGGTATAATCTTATCGGGAAATTTGCCATATTTGAAGGGGTAAATATATTATGAAAAAGCTGTTTTCAATCCTGCTATCTGTCATGATTATCGGCATTGCCTGCTCGAAACCTGTCGGGGAAACGGGAATAAGGGTTATTTCAGAGGAATATCCGCCGTTTAATTATACGGATGGGACGGGCAACTTCACCGGAACGGCTACCGCCCTTGTTAAGGCCATCATGAAGAAACTCGACGTAAATATACCGATTGAGGTGATGGCCTGGGATAAGGCCTATGAGCTTGTCCAGAAAGAGCCGGATGTCGCGCTCTATTCCATGGCCAGATTGCCGCAAAGGGAGCATCTTTTCATGTGGGTAGGACCGGTGGGATCATATGAAAACTGGCTGTATGCCAGGAAGGGGTCGGGTGTAAAGGTCAACAGTCTGGAGGAAGCCAGGTGTGTCAGGAAGATAGCGGCGGTTAAGGATGAGGCCGGGCAGATCAGACTGGCAGAGCAGGGATTTATCAACTTCGAATATACACCGACCACGGTGGATGGTTTGATGAAACTGGTAGCCGGCGAAGTGGACCTGTGGCTCGGTTCAAATGCCGACCTGGAGCTGGTGGCTAAGAAAGCCGGTGTCAGTGCGGATGATCTTGAGCCTGTCGTCTTTGTCCATAAGCTGGACCTGTTCATTGCTTTCAACAAAAACACGCCGTTTGCGGTGGTGGATTCCTGGCAGAAGGCGCTGGATTCAATTCAGCAGAGCAGATAGACAGCCGCCGGATTTCGTGCTTCCGTGTCAGAAACAGCTTTTCAATAAGGGCAATTAGCTGTTGCTCTCGGTCTGTGGTCGGGTATTATATGTAATTTCCATGCCGGCTTTGTATCTGGCAAAGCCGTTGCGGCCGCGTTGTTTGACGCTGTACATGGCCGTATCAGCATATTTAATCAATGAAACGAGGTCATCGGCATCGTCGGGGTAGATGGCAGCGCCGATGCTGGTGGTGACGTGGCGGTCCTGTCCTTTGCAGTTAAAGCTGCGTTCCATGACGCTCATGATCCTGTCGGCTACCGCCCGGACGGTGTCGTCGCCGGATATCTCGGGCAGAAGAACTATAAATTCGTCTCCTCCCAATCTGGATACCGTGTCGATCTTGCGCACGGCACCGGACAGGCGGATGGCCGTGTCCTGCAAAACCATATCACCGACGTCATGTCCGTAGGTGTCGTTGATATCTTTAAATTTATCGAGATCGATTATGAGCAGTCCCATCTTCCGGTTAAAGCGTCTGGCCTCTTCCAGGGCCAATTCGGCACGGTCGTTGAACAGGTTTCTATTGGGCAGGCCGGTAAGGGGGTCGTAGTATGCGATCTGTTTGACGGCTTCCTCCATCAATTTCCTCTCGGTAAAGTCGTGGAAGATCAGAACATACCCGGGTGTTTGATGGTGCCTTTCCAGAATCGCGGTTGCATTGACATTGAAATGGCGCGGTACCGAGTTCACATCCAGCGTGATATCCGTTTTAAACTCGGTACATTCATTCAGGTTCTGGTCACGGCAGAGCTGTTGCCGCAATCTATCCGGCAGCGGGCGGCCCAGTATATCATCCGTACCCATATTCAGTATTTCCCGCATAGCAGCATTGCAATCGATTATACGGTGTTTGCTGTCGATAACCAGAAATCCATCCTGCATCATCTCGATGGCCCTTTCCCGTGCTATCGGCAGGATGTCCAGCAGACGGTGGCGGGTTAAAGCCAGCGTAAGCGCCAGACCGCTGATGGCAAAGCCGCAGGGCGTCCAGTCGGCATGGGGAAATGGCAGGAGATGAAAAACATAGCCCACATTGGCCATCAGCGGCACGATAACGGCTATTATCAGATAGACCGTCTGCTCGGCCAGTAACCGCGGCCTGCGGAACAGGCGGGAAACAAGCATGGCAAGGGCGATTAAAATGAGGATGTAGCTGTACAGCATGCTGACCCAGAACCATACGCCGTATTCTTTTTCCACCAGCAGAAACGGTCCGTCGATGATCAGATGGATGTTGTAATACATCAAATTGTGCCATTCCTTGGTCCACTGGAGCACTAGAGTGACCAGCGGCAGAATCAGCAGTATGCCCACTCTGAGCGGCGTTATCCAGTTTCCCCGGTCGGTGTATCGGGAGGCAAACAGAAGAAGCGTAACCGGCAGAGTCATAATCCCGATATAGCTAATATTCCACGAGAACAGCTTGGCGTCCAGAGCGCTGTTGGCATATTCGATAATGTACCCGAATGACCACAGCATGATGCCACAGAGGACTCCGATCAGCGGCATTGCGGCAGGGATTTTCCTGCGCATCCAGACGTAGCCTATCAGGAATATGGAAAGCGACATGGCAACTGTCAGGGATGCCAGAAAGGATATCGATATTAAATTGTACACAGGAAAAACAATCATCTCTTAATTAATTCTTCTCTCAGCTTAAATATATTGGTTGATAGTACAGCCTGTCAATAATAGCACAATGCTTATCCGGCCTGAAAACACAGCGGGATAAAATCCGTATTTTTAATGCAACCATTCTGCAACATTTGCGTTATTTAATTAAACGAGCTATAAGTTAATTAAATGATTACCAGAACGGAAACAATATCTGTTGCAGATGCGTTGAAGGAGGAAGAAGACCTGGTAAAGCGGGCCCAGCACAGCCGTGAGGCATTTGCCGAGCTTTACGAGATTTATTACCAGCGTATTTTCAACTATATTTTGAAGCGTGTGGCCAATGTTCAGCTGGCCCTGGACATAACCTCGATTACCTTCTTAAAGGCGCTGGATCAAATCAAGAAGTTCAGGTGGCGCGATATACCCTTCAGTGCATGGCTGTACCGGATAGCCAGTAATGAGATAAACGATTATTACCGGCGTGAGGGGAACAGGTTGATAAGCATGGAAATGCTGGCGGAGATGTCTGATACGACGGACTATGCCGAGGAGATAAATGAGGCAGAAGAAGAACTGAACAGACATGAAGAATTCCTGCGGTTGCATGAGAAGCTTGCCGAGTTGCCGCAGATGTACCAGGAGGTGATCGTCCTGAAATATTTTGAAAAGAAGAAAATCGGTGATATTGTGAAGATACTGGGCAAGAAAGAAGGGACGGTCAAGTCGCTTTTACATCGGGGGCTGGAAAAATTGAGGGAAAAAATGGCATAGTGCAACTTTTCAATGGAGAATGCATTATAAAGATGGAACCGATTGGAAATATGATGAACAAAGAGGATCTGGTTAAAAAACTCGAGCAGGCGAAGCTACCGGAACTGGAAGTGGTCGGCCACAGGTGCAGGCTGAGGCAGATGCTGATCGAAGGTGCAGTTATCGTCCGCGGCCGGGACAATGTGCAGGTCATTAAACGCCCATCCGATCGTCTGTCGTGGTGGGCCTGGCTTAAGGGTCCGGCATGGCGACCGGCGGTTGCCAGTGCTGTGAGCCTGTTTATTATGGCCGCTATCATTGCAGGTGTTTTTTATCTGGCTACACCCTCGCCTGCAGCCATTGCCACCGATGTTGTCAGGAAAGACCCGTCTATCCAGCAAAAATTGAGCGGAAGCGGTGAGATTATAGTAGTAAGGGTGGAAGTGATGAGTAATGTGGCCAGGGTCGTATGCGGACGGGGCATGGGAGATTTCATCGAAGCCGATGTCGATATAACCGGTAGAACTGTTTTAACGACCAGACGTTTCGAGGGGCTGTTTCTGGCCGAGCTTGCGCCAGAAGCACGCAGTAATGCGCTCAATATTACACTGCTTGATGATAGAATTAAGCCGCTTATTTCAAAGGGAGCCACTGTCGGGAATGTATTCCCCGTTTTTTCGGACATTTCGAGGATAACCATTTCGGATGGTCATCTCATAAAGATAACGCCTTCGAGCTATCATGCCATCGTTCCCATTTATCTGAGCGATAAGGTATGGCTGGTCGAAGTGAACCTGGATGAAAAAAAGATCGACAGGATCATCGAACCTCAATTACTTTCGCCCTATCCCTATATGAATTACACTGCAAATTACCTCTGATTTTAATCTTATCAGCTTGATCAGCAAGGAGAATGAAAAATGAATATGTTCGTGTCACAAAAAAAATCTTTAATACAAAAGTGGATTGGTAAACCGGCCGGAAGGCCAGCCATGTTGCTGGTGGTGCTGTTGATGGTGGCCACACTTCTGATTTCCGGATGCGCAGTGGCGGCTGGCAGCACAAAAGCACCGACGCTCATTTCACCCCCCTCTTCAACTGCCGTTGTAACGCCTGCGGCTCCTCTTTATGATGAAGCGACTACGGTTGCCCTGTATGAAAACAGCATCCCGGCCGTGGTGCAGATTGAGTCTTCCGTCGATATAGCCTCAAAGCTGCCCGCACCGTTCAACTTCGGACTTCCCAGGCAGGAAGGGCTCGGGTCCGGCTTCTTCATTGATGACCAGGGCCATATCCTGACGAACAACCATGTGGTTGATGGTGCAACCGGGATAAAGGTGGTTCTGAACGATGGTACCAAGCTGGATGCCAAGGTGGTGGGCACTGATCGCAATAACGATCTGGCCCTGGTTAAAGTGGATACATCCGGTCTGAGCAATATCAAATACCTGCCTCTGGGCGATTCGTCCAAAGTGAAGCCCGGTCAGATGTCCATCGCGCTTGGCTCACCTTTCGGACTGCAGGGTTCTATTACGGTGGGTGTAATCAGCGGTATCGGACGTGCCATACCCGGGTCTGGTAGTCGGACGATTACCAATATCATCCAGACGGATGCTGCCATCAATCCGGGTAACTCCGGCGGCCCGCTGCTCAACTCCAGAGGTGAGGTGATCGGCATCAATACCGCCATCGAGGCTCAGGGCAGTGGGGTTGGCTTTGCCGTGCCCATCAATACTGCCAAGATGCTTCTGCCGGAACTGCTGAAAGGAGGATCGATTAAAACAGCCTGGCTGGGCATTGAGGGAATGCCGGTCAGCAAAGACCTGGCGCAAAAATTAAATTTGAAAGCGGATAAGGGAGTTTATGTGGTGGGTGTTATGCCGAACAGCCCTGCCGAGAAAGCCGGGCTGATCGAAGCAGGAAGAAACAGCCGCAATGAACCAACAGCCGGCGGCGATATCATCACCGCGGTGGATGACACGCCTGTAACCAGGGTAGAAGATATGTTGACCTACTTCAACGGAAAAAGGCCGGGGGATAAGGTGACTCTTTCTGTACAGCGCGGAGACCAGCAGATAAAGGTGCCAGTTGAACTGGGTGAATGGCCGGAAAACCTGAATGCTCTTACGGGCAATAAGCAGGGTCAGACGCCAAATGAAGATAACGGCCAGGGCTTTGATTTCGGGCCATTCCATTTCCGCATACGCTGAATTTGAACCGCTTCCTACATTCCCGCCTCCTCTCCCCCAATACCCCTCCCCGGGGGAGAGGAGGCTGAATTTAATAATCGACTGTTGGACTGTTTATTTTTGAGCCTGCGGCGGGGCGGGATTGACGATTCCCTTGGTGAGCTGTTCCGGAACGGCTTTGATCAGCTCATCCACCGTCCAGAGGCTGCCTTCTTTTTCGATTCTGGCGATGATCTGCGGTTCGGAATACAGGCAGATCTGGTTGCCGTTAATGAAGAAATTCCTGCCGTTGATATGTCCGGCTTCTTCGGTAGCCAGGTAGACTACCATGGGTGCGATGTGCTCCGGTTTGGAGGAGAAAAAGCTGTTGAAAAATTTTTCAAAATCCTCTTCGCTGGTGATGCCCATGCTGGCGGCTTTTTTCCTCATTGAGTTTTTAACATCCTCGGTGAGGGTCATTCTGGTGGCGGCATTGGGACGGATGGCATTGACGGTGATGCCATATCTTCCGAGGTCGAGAGCGGCCGTCCGGGTAAAGCCGATAATGCCTTCCTTGGCTGCACTGTAGTTGGCCTGCCCGATATTGCCCAGACCCGATATTGAGGAGGTGTTTATAATGCGGCCCCATCTCTGTTGTCTCATATAAACACAGGCCGGCCTGGTGCAGTGGAATGTACCGTAAAGGTGTACCTTCATAACGATATCCCATTCTTCCTCGGTCATGTTGAAGAGCATGCGGTCGCGCAGGATGCCTGCATTATTGACCAGTATATCTATTTTGCCGAATGCATCGATGGCCGTTTTGATTATGTTCTCGCCGCCTTCCGCAGTGGCCACCGAATCATAGTTGGGGACGGCTTCGCCGCCCATCTTTTTGATTTCCGCTACAACCTCTTCTGCCGGCGTTTTAGAAGCGCCCGAACCATCAGAGGCCCCGCCCAGGTCATTGACCACGACTTTAGCACCCTCTGCAGCCAGAGCCAGTGCCTCGGCACGTCCGATGCCGCGACCGGCACCGGTTACAACTGCAACTTTGCCCTTGAGTCTTTCACCCATGCTGAACACACTCCTTTAAAAATATTTTTAAATGCCCGGTTACTGTTTAGGCTTTAATTTGCTATATTGTACTATACAGTGCAGTTGATTTCACCGCTTATTTGATAAAGCCGACGGAGCGGTCATCTTTTCAGCAGTCTGCCTATCTCAGCCCGGGTTAGTTTCCTTACCTCTCCTTCCTCCAGGTCGCCCAGCTCCAGCCTGCCTATGCGGATGCGCCTGAGGGCTTTTACCTCATATCCGATACTGGCGAACATGCGCCTGACCTGCCTGTGTCTGCCTTCGTGAACCGTTATACTGTAAGTACAGGCTTTGTCAGAGACTTCCCTGATGACGGCCCGACCGGTCATGCCGTCTTCCAGCAGTATCCCTTTTTCCAGTCTTTCTTTTTCCTCCGGTGTGATCTTCCCGTTAAGGGTAACAAGGTACTCTTTTTCGTGCTCAAATCGCGGATGGGTCAGCCGGTAGGTCAGATTGCCATCGTTGGTTATTATGAGGAGGCCGGTGCTGTCGTAGTCCAGTCTTCCGGCCGGGTATAACCCCAGCTTCCGATAGCGTTCTGGCAAAAGATCAATCACCGTCTTTCTGCCGCGGTTATCGCGTGTGGTGGAAAGCACGTTGAGCGGCTTATTAACGGCAAACACCAGCATCTCTTTCGGTTTGAACTTGATCGGCCTGCCATCGCATGAGATGTTATCCAGGCCGGCATAGACCGGCATGGTATAGCTCTGGACGACTCTGCCGTTGACGGCTATGCGGCCCTGCTTGATGGCGGCCACGGACTGTCTGCGGGCACCGAAGCCGGCTTCAACCAGATATTTAAGGAGTGGCATGGCATCCATCGGCTATTAATTGTATAATCGTCGGCCGTGGAAATAAAGGGCTACCGCGCCCCTCATCCAATAATATTGCAGGTCAGGCTTTTTTCCCCTGAAGGTAGTCTATCATCGGCTGAGTTACCAGAGGGGCGACGTCGCCTATCATGTGCGGCATCAGCGCATTCATCACGCCGGGCATCATCTGCGGCATCTGCTCGGCCATGTAGTCGGGCATGGGTATCATTTCACCTATGAGCTGCAGCATCCTGGGCATGACCTTTGGCATCATAACGGGCAGCAGTCTGGGGAAAAGCACCGGGAACAGCGGCTTCATCAGGGTAAGGGCACCGGGTATCCTGCCCATGAACCTCATCATTGGCCCCATACTGAATGGCATGGCATCGATCAGCTCGGGCCACATTTTCCCCATGAGAGCGGCGAAGCCCTGCGGCGTCATCAGTGCGATCATTGCTTCGAAAACAGCCCACTGCCGTTTAACCTCAGGATTGGGGTCGGGGAAATCATATCCCATGCGCGAGCAGACAAAACGGGCAAGATCCTGGATTTTGACATCCAAGTGTTTCTTATCCGCCGTAACGCGGAACTGAAACTCGCAGCAGGGGCAGAGGGAAAGCACCGTATTGGCTCCGGTTTCGGTAACTTCTTCCAGCCTCGTTTTTCCTATCTCTGCCGCTACAGAGGGGTCCTTGATCAATGTGAGCACACTGCCACAGCAGTGTGCTGCCTGGCGATTGTAGGGCATCTCCACCAGGCTGACTCCGGGCAGCGCCCTGATCAGGTCCCGGGGTTCGTCGTAAACGCCTGAAACCCTGCCGATGTGGCATGAATCATGCCAGGTTACCGTAATCGGATCTTTACCCCGATCGGGAAACTTGAACCGGCCGGCTTTGATTCTCTCGGAGACCACCTCGCTGTAATGCCGGATCCTCATATCGAAGTCGATGCCCAGCTTTTCAGCCCAGACTGGATAAACGTGGCGCCACATCATGTCGCAGGCCGGGCAGGAGGTGATAACCGTATCGGCGCCGGCCGTTTTTGCGGCCGCTATGTTATGCTTCATCGTTTCGGCGAATACATCCCATTTGCCGGCCACCAGCATGGGTGTACCGCAGCAGTTTTCCTTTTCTCCCAGATAGGTGAATTCAATGCCGGCTTCATCCAGCAGTTTGACGCTGGCCATGGCGATATCCCGTTCGACGTAGCTGGCGGTGCATCCGGCGAAATAAACGTTTTTGGACCTGACACCGACGCCGTGCCGTGCCTTGAGATCCTCGGGGAACCAGTGTGACCGATCGCGTCGGTATCCCGCCCATATATCGCCTTCTCTGCGGGTGGCCTCGCCCATCATTTCAAAAGGCGGTATGGTCATCTTCTTCTCTTCATGTATAAGCCTGCCGCGGAGCTTCATCCAGGACGATTCGATGGGCAGGGATGCCGAACAACGAAAATTACACAGCTCACAGGTGGTGCAGACCAGTATGGTATCGACCATAAACTGGTTCCATTTCTGCCGTCCTTCCATATATTCGCGCAGCCAGAACCACTTACCCCGTGGAGACTGACTTTCCCAGCCTCTACCGTAGAACTGGTCGCATTCCTCCACGCAGTATCCGCACTGGGAACAGGCATAAGCATACCAGGCAACATCGGCCGGTATATCCTTTACCGGTTTTTGCAGGCGTTCGCCGACCTGAGTTATGACGTAGTTGCCGAAGGGGCGGATGGCCGGTTCGAAAACCTCTGCCAGCCCGATAAAGCTTCCCAGGGGGTTGCCACCGACGACTTTACCCGGATTGAAGATGTTTTTCGGATCGACCTTCTTTTTGACTGCCAGGATTTGTGCGGCGCGTTCCTTTCCAAGCACCTCCGGTGCCTTATTGGCAAAATACAGGCCGGTTGAATATGGCCTGCCACCATGCCGTTTAACTATTTTCATAATGGTCAGTGCCAGTGGAAAGACGAAATTATAGCTGAATTTTCGCTGATCGCTGGGTATAAATCCCAGGATAACGACTTCGGGCTTGCCGTTTATGCTTTCACGTATGATAACGCCTTCCTTGACAATCGGCTGGTCTACCTTTTTCTCTATCTCGCTCATTACGTCGCCCAGCGCATCCAGCGGCACCACAACCTCAGCCGGCACCAGACTGGGGCCCAACCGCTTGACCACCATCAGCTTGAAGCGGTTTTTCCATTCGTGTTGTGCGATGCGGTCGCTGAGTATCTCACCTTCGCACGGCTTCAGCAGTTCCGGCAGCGCATCCATGATGGGTCGTTCATCACGCCGGCGGAAGGTCAGCGTGGCAATATAAGATGCCGGCAGCAATACCCTCTCTTCGAACGGACGGCCGTGATGCTCCATGAGCGGTGCCCGGTTCTTCAGCTCCGCCATCTTCGGATTGATAAATATCAGGGACCATATCGGCAGTTTTGATTCTATAAGTGACTGCACGAACTTCTGCAGGTCGTAGGCGTCGGGGCAGCCGACAGATACCACCTTCATCTCTTCAAGCGGCTGGACTTTGACGGTAACCTCGCTGATAAATCCGGTAATGCCTTCGGCATCTGATATCATATCAATGCCCTGTCCACTGACCTCTTTCACCTCACCGGAAGGCAGGACGATGCGCGCACTGACCACATTATCTTTAAACCAGCCGGCTTCGTATGAGCCGATGCCGGCGCCGCCCTGCGCCAGCCATCCACCGACGGTGGAGGCCGGATAGCTGGTGGGGTAGAGCCTCAGGGTAAGCCCCTCCTTTGCCAGTTCCCTGTCCAGCTTTTCCCAGATAATGCCGGCCTGTACACGAACCGTCATACCGACCTTATCGACCGA
>Ga0272448_1003493_pt1 | contig 18679 bp, 19 predicted proteins | sample YNPCB0191_FD_202220 | JGI IMG/M metagenome (GOLD analysis project Ga0272448, IMG submission 202220) | Hot spring sediment microbial communities from Yellowstone National Park, WY, United States - YNP-CB-019-1 | ecosystem: Environmental > Aquatic > Thermal springs > Hot (42-90C) > Sediment... | reverse complement strand
TGAAGGCTAGACACGTTCAGATGTATAGAAGGAGGAGGGAGGGTAAGACCGACTACCATCTTAGAAAGAAGGTTATTGCAAGCCGTCTTCCGTTTGTGACAATAAGGATTTCAAACAAGAATGTCCTGTTGCAGGTGGTAAGGGCTGAACCAAGAGGGGACATAGTGGTAGGTTCGGTGCAGTCGAGGCAGCTCCAGAAGTTCGGCTGGCCCTTCTCGAGGAAGAATATTCCAGCATGCTATCTCTGCGGCCTCATGCTTGGACTTAGGGTGAAGGAGAAGGTTGGCTCACGGGCTATAGTATATATGGGTATTGAGCCATATGTTGTAGGCTCCAGGGCTGCGGCAGCTGTGAAGGGGTTGATTGATGGAGGCTTGAAGGTTGAAGTTGACCCTGAAACCTTCCCAGATGACGGGAAGATAAGAGGTGAACATATCGTCTCCTATGTCAGGAGGCTTAAGTCCTCCGACATCGACCTATACAATAGGAGGTTTTCCGGCTATGTCCGAGAAGGAGTCGACGTCGAAGAGCTGTCAAATGTATTCGATAAAGTTAGAAAGGCGATAGTTGAAAAGGAGGGTGCGATAGAATGAGTAGGCGAGAAAGGGTCAAGGAGGGTTCTCCATCTTGGGCTCCGAAGACTAAGCTAGGTAGGCTTGTAGCTGAGGGCAAGCTTGCAGATTTGCATGAGGCCTTCGAGCTCGGATACAAGATAAAGGAGCCTGAAATCGTGAAGACGCTGCTGGCTGATGTTTCAACAGAAGTTGTAGGCGTCACGATCGTCCAGAAACAGACTGATGCAGGGGAAGTCACAAAGTTTAGGGTTATACTGGCTGTAGGCAACGGTAATGGCTGGTTTGGGGTTGGCGCAGGAAAGGCTGCGACGATGCGTACTGCAATAGACAAGGCTACAAACGATGCTTTATTGAATATTGTGCCTGTTGAGCTAGGATGCGGCAGCTGGGAATGCAAATGCAATCAGCCGCATTCGCTTCCTTTCAAGGTTACTGGAAAATGTGGCAGCGTCCGCATCGACATCATTCCTGGGCCGAGAGGTCTTGGACTTGTGGCAGGCGAAAACATAAAGAAGCTTCTGTCACTTGCTGGATTGAAGGATGCTTGGACAAGAACCTATGGTGCAACCAACACATACCCATCTGTCGCATATGCGATCTATGATGCACTTAAGCAGCTGCACCTGCTTTCGCAGGTGAAGTAGTGGTCGAAATGGCTCAGCTGGTTGTCGTCAGGGTGAGGGGGACGGTCAACACACGATATGATGTGAGAAAGACCCTTGAGCTCTTGAAACTGAGAAGGCTATATAGTGCGACTATTGTCCCAAAGGACAGCTACTATCTGGGGATGCTCAATTTGGCGAAAGACCACATCACATGGGGTGAAATCGATTTCGAGACAGCTAAGCGCCTCTTTGTGGAGAGGGGTAGAACAGTGGAGGGTAAACGTGTTGATGAATCAGTCGCCAAAGCCGAAGGCTTCGAAGATCTCGACAGGATGATATCAAGTGTGGTCGATGGTGCCACGAAGCTGAACCAGCTCAAGAAGGTGAAGCAGTACTTTAATCTTTCGCCGCCTAAGGGAGGGTTCAAGAGGTCGACGAAGAAGCCGTTTAACGCAGGCGGTGTGTTGGGAGAAAACAGGCAGATCATCTCTCTGGTATCTAGAATGATCTAGCTAAGTTAATAAATGCGTCAAAAGATATAAGGTTAACGGCATGATGGTGCGGATGTCCGGAGGATAGGAAAGATGAGCTGGAATAAGAGAAAGAAGAAGAAGTGGTTTGACGTGTTCGACGAATTCGACGACAAGTTCGATGAGCTGGTTGACGAAATGTTCAAGCACTTCGACACTGTTGAAGTGGATCGGGAGCCAGAAGGCAAGAAGCCTGGGCCTTACATCTACGGCTTCTCTATAACCATCGGCCCTGATGGTAGGCCTGAAGTCAGAGAGTTTGGAAATGTGCGTAGAACGGGACGTGGCAGGGTTCTGTCTGAGGTTAGAGAGCCTCTTGTTGATGTCATGGACCGAGGTAGGGAAGTTGTAGTCCTCGCCGAAGTTCCAGGCGTGAAGAAGGAGGACGTCCACCTCGGCGTGAGAGGGAACGAAATTCGTCTGTCGGTGGACTCCAAGGACGCAAAATATGAAAAGATTATATCTGTTCCCCCTGATGCTGACATTGGATCTATGCAGATGCAATGCAATAATGGCATCTTGGAAATCAGATTGAAGAAGAAATGACATGGTTAAGGTGATAGGTTACGCCTACTAGACTTAGAAAGATCAGAAAGCTTCGTGGTTCTAGGACCCACGGTTGGGGTCAGGTGGGCCAACATAGGGCTTCTGGGCAGAGGGGTGGAGTTGGCAACGCTGGCCTACATAAGCATAGGTGGAGTTGGACTATAAAGTATGACCCAGACCACTTTGGCAAGGATGACATGCACCCCCCACAGGCCTCTAAGCCCGATAAGTGGGTCAATGTCGGCTCATTGGATGAGCTTTACAGGAAGCTCTCAACCAAGGGAAAGGTTGGAGACTTGGAAGGCAAGCCGGTTCTCGACCTCTCCTCGATGGGGATAAAGAAGCTTCTCGGCGGCGGCTCGGTCAAAGGCGCTTATCTGATCGTAGTCGATAGCTTCACTGAAGGAGCCAGAAGGAAGGTTGTTGACGCTGGGGGAGTAATTAAAGGGTAGAGCTGATCTTGGGTGCCCTCTCCAGCTTCATCAAGAACTTCTCGACGATAATCCCTGAGGTCCCGAAGCCGACCAGAAAGCTTTCTCTCAACGAACGCCTTATATGGACTGCTGCGGTGCTCGTCATCTACTTTGTCATGGTTGAGACCCCACTATATGGGGTTGCCAAGGGGAACGATCCTCTAACGTACTCGAGAATCATCTTCGCCTCTGCGAGGGGGACGTTGATGGAGTTGGGTATAGGACCTATAGTTACAGCAGGCTTGATAGTTCAGCTTCTTCAGGGTGCAGATATAATAAAGTTGGATCTTAAGAAGGCTGAAGATAGAGCTCTGTTTACTGCTTCAACAAAGTTCATGACGATAATTATAGCCCTGATGGAATGCTCTGCATACATATTCGGCGGCATGTTCGGTGCGAATATCACGCCACAGATCACAGTTGTAATCATGCTCCAGCTATTCGTGGCAACTGTAATTGTGATGCTCTTGGATGAAATGGTCCAGAAGGGTTGGGGGATAGGAAGCGGTATCAGCTTATTCATCTTCTCCGGTGCCGCCGTACAGATCATATGGGGGATCCTGAGTCCTCTTCCAGTAACCGATCAAGCTAATGTTACTGCCCCATACGGGCTGATCCCCTATCTTGTTGCCAAGGCGCCGACGTCGAGCTTCGCAGAACTCTTCTATAGAAGCTCCGGTTTCCCCTCTATATTGACCGTTCTATTAACGATACTCGTAATACTTCTAATCGTCTACGTGGAGGGTTTGAGGGTTGAAATACCTATCACCTCTTCTAGGTACAGGGGTTTCGGCGGCGTCTACCCTATAAAGTTCCTCTATGTGTCAAATATTCCCATAATCTTGACTTCTGCCATGCTGACGAATATAACATTCTTTACTCAGTTCGCTTGGGTTAGGTTTAACCCCAGAAATGACAACTTCATACTTAACCTGTTCGGCACCTTCAATAGTACGACGAATGCGCCTACAGGAGGGTTAGCCTACTATGTAACAGCTCCCAGAGGTCTTTCAGCAGTTACTTCAGACCCACTTCATGTGCTTATATTTACGCTCTTGCTTGTGGGCTTCTGTGTACTCTTTGCTAAAATTTGGGTGGAGATCGGCGGCCTATCGGCTGAGAAGGTTGCGAAGAACCTTGTCGACGCAGGCGTCCAGGTTCCAGGATTCAGGAGATCAGAAGTGAGTATCAGCCAGATATTGGATAAGTATATTCCAACCTTGACGCTTTTGGGCGGCCTCTTCATAGGCCTTCTCGCGGCATTCTCTGACCTGTTCATGGTGTTAGGCTCAGGCATAGGTATACTTCTTATGGTCGACATAGGTATCCAATACTATCAGACGCTTGTTCAGGAGCAGATTGAAGAGTTCATGCCTAGGTTAGGTGGCCTACTTGGCAGAAAATGATATTATGTTACCGTTTCCATGGTTAAGAGTGCAGAAGGTCTTCTGGGTTGATTGAGTCGATGATATTTGAAATCGTCTGGAATGAGATTCCCTACTCTACCTTGCTTATCGTGTTGACTTCGTTAGGGTTGAACGTCATATCTCAGGTTGCGACAAGGTTTCTGGTGAACGTCGAAGAGTCGAGGCGGATCGCTAGGGAGGCGAGACAGTTTAGGAAGGAGCTTATGGATGCTGTGAGAAAGGGTGATAAGGCGAGAGAAGAGAAGCTTAGAAAGAAGGAGAAAGGTATCAGGGAAATGGAGCTGAAGTCCTCTAACCAGCGTCTGAAGGCGTCCTTCATCTTCCTTATACCGTTCATGCTCATCTTCTGGTTCGTCTCATCCGTTGTTGGGTCAACGTCTGTTGTCGCCTACTCTCCCATCCATCTGATATTCGTAGGCCCAAAACTCGAGCTCTTCTGGTGGTATCTTATAACATCCTTCGCCTTCTCGACGATGGTATCTAAGTTGGCTGGGACGAGCCTTGACTAGCAGAAAGGGTATAGTAGTTGCTGTCAGCGGCCTACATGGTGTAGGAAAGACCTCTCAAGCCAGAAGGCTGGCTGAATCTTTCGGCCTCAGACATGTTTCAGGTGGCATGATATTTAGAAGCCTCGCTCGGTCACGAAATATCTCCCTCCTATCTCTCTCAATGGAGGCTGAAGGTTCTGAGGAAATCGACCGCTTCATAGACGGAGCGGTTGTGGAGGAGGGAAGGAAGGGAAACGTTGTAGTAGATTCCATGCTATGTGCATGGTTTCTCAGAGATGTTGCGGACATCAAGATATTTCTCTTTGCCCCTGATAACGTCAGAATAGATAGAATCGCGGTCAGAGATGGAAGACCCTTTTCTGAATCATATCAGGAAACAATAGCAAGAGAGGGCAGTGAAATAGCCAGGTTCAAGAAGTATTATGGCCTATCTATGGAGGATGTGAAGAACGCCTGTGATCTGATCATGTCAACGGAAGACTTGAGCGAGGACGAAGTCTTCTCAATACTTAAGTGCTATGTGGAGACGAGGATGCGAAGGCTGGGGAAGTAGGGTATGGCTTCAGCATCCGACAACATGGTAATCTTGTCAGATGAAAGGACTGACGATAGATACGGCTACTATCCAGACAAAAGGCCGATAAACATACATTTAGATTACGGTTTCATACCATTGGATAAGCCACGAGGTCCCTCAAGCCACGAGGTGGTCGCTTGGGTGAGAAAGATGCTGCAGAGAGAGAAGGCTGGGCACAGTGGCACATTGGATCCGGGGGTTTCAGGCCTTCTGCCCATCGCCCTAGGAAATGCGACGAAGGCTCTCGGCCTTTTTCTTCTCGGTCCCAAAGAATATGTCTCTGTCGTCAGGACACATAGTGATGTTCCAGAAAAAGAGATTGATAGGGTGCTTTCGGAGTTCACTGGGCCAATATACCAGCGTCCCCCTCAGAAGTCTAGTGTGAAGAGGGTGATAAGGCCTAGGACAATATATGAAATAGAGGTGGTGGAGAAGCGGGGGCGTCTCATGATCATCAGAGTCAGATGTGAGGCGGGCACGTACATTAGAAAGCTCGTGTACGATATAGGAGAAGTCTTGGGTGTTGGCGCGACGATGGTGGAGCTGAGGAGGACGAAAGTGTTCAACTTGAGCGAAGACCAGGGCCTTGTCACATTACATGAGCTTTCTGCCTCTGTCCACAGATGGAAGGAGGCTGGCGATGAATCAGGCCTACGTGTTCTCGTTCAGCCGATAGAAAATGTTCTCGGACATTTCAAGAAGATCTTTGTAAGAGATTCAGCCATAGATGCTCTATGCCATGGAGCTCAGCTCGCCATTCCAGGTATCGTCAGCTTTTCAGCCGACATTGGAAAGGGCGATCTCGTAACCATATTGAGTCTTAAAGGTGAGCTTGTCGCTCTAGGTAGGGCTGTGCTCGACTCTGACGCCATAGAAGAGAATTCGAAGGGGATTGCAGCGAGGACAGAGCGGGTGATAATGGCAGAAGACACCTATCCGAGACTCTGGAAGCGTTCCAAAGAGCCTTCCTCATCGAGCTAATGGAGGCACTCACTTTCCTGTGTCTCTAAGGTTTATAAAAAAGCGTCAGGCAAACGGTATTTAGTGATTTTATGCCCAAGGGATGCGAATGTATAGTTGAATGTCTTCTAGGGGAAGGTGTCGAAACAGTATACACTGTATCGGCTGAAAGCATCCTTCCACTGCTTAAGTCGTGTTTGGAGAAAGGCATAAAGGTTATCAACTCAAAGCTTGAACTGTCCGCTGCCTTCATGGCTCTCGTACATTCAAGGATCAAGAATACTGAAGGCGTCCTGATTGTGACATCCGGCCCTGGCCTAATAGGCTCTCTCTCGCCGATCGCTGAGGCAATGCTTGAAGGCGATCCACTTGTAGTTTTAGCGACGACTCCTCCCAGAAACCGCAGGACATCACATATGCATCAGCTGATGGGGGGAAGCGACCAACTTGACATCGTGAAGCCTATCACGAAGGCGCAGTATAGGATAAGAGAGCTCAAGCAGATTTCACAGGCTGTTTCTCAGGCATTTGGTCATGCTAGAAGTGGTAGGCCGGGGCCTGTCTACATAGAGGTCGCAGTCGAAGTCTTCATGGAAGAAGGTGCTTCTGCCGACTACATGAGGTTGCCTGTTCGGCGGCCTCCCCCTGACCATGGACAGGTCGAAGTGATAATCGGCCTACTGGAGAAGGCGGAGCTTCCAGTCATCTTGGCAGGCAGAGGTGTCTACCTATCCAACGCTCGAGAAGAGTTGATCAAGGTAGCGGAGTTTCTCGGCGCCCCAATCGTGACATCGATCATGGCGAAAGGGCTGATCCCAAATGATCACCCATTATATGCTGGTGTGGCAGCAGGCAAGGCTGGCAACATAACCGCGCATTCAGTCTTAAGCCGTTCTGACCTTGTCATGGCTGTCGGCAACCGATTCAGCGAAATGGGGACTGGAAGGTATAGTCTCGAAATCAAGGGTAAACTTGTACATGTAAACGTAGACTCAGGCGACATCGGTAGGGTTTTCAAACCTGATGTGGCTGTTGTGTCGGATGCGAAAGAATTCCTTTCAGCGTTGTCAAAGAGATTAATCAATGGACGGTTTAAGAGAAGAGAGGGTGCTGAGACGATGCTCAAGGACTTTTGGAGGATGGAATTGGAGGAGCTGAAGAAGCTGCGTGCCTTCAAGAACGCTGACAGGATCGAATCCTATGAAGTCGTCGACGTCTTGAGGACGCTATTGGACGATGACGCGATAATAGTCGGCGATGTTGGCGCACATCGAATAGAAACCTTCACAATGCCAGTCTACACTCCAGGAACCTACATATCAACCACCAGCTATGTCTCAATGGGAATCGCTGTACCAGGCGCAGTGGCCGCGTCAATAGCGTATCCACATAGACAGGTTGTCGCAATCGTGGGTGACGGAGGCTTTCTCATGACCGGACTGGAGATCGCAACCGCGATAGAATATGGCGCAAACCCAGTCATCATCGTATTCAACGATTCCTGCTACAGGGTGCTAAGAATATACGAACGAGCCAAGTATCACAGTGACACCAAAGAACTGCACAAACTGCCTGCCACCGATTTTTCTCAAATAGCAGGCGCCTTAGGCGCAAAAGGGATACGAATAGAGCAGAGAGAAGACCTCCATCGTCTGCTAAAAGAAGCCGTTGAATGGCGCAAGAGCGCCGTCCTTGTAGACGTATTGGTCAATCCCCATGGAATACCTATACCATTTCAAAGTCTATACGGCGCCAGAGATATCAGAGATATCCAGGTGAACGACAGGCAGTGGAAAAAATAAAGCATGTCTCCAACTATAAATATAAATTATCAAGTCATGAACGCTCAGTGGCGGAGATGGTGGTGACGGTTCGAAACTTAAAGAGTTTTATATCCACCACTTCAAGTCTTATAGTGAGAGTAGAGATCGATAAGAATGGTCGGTGCCGGGATCGCCTAGCCTGGTAGGGCGATGGCCTGGAGTTGGCTGGTTCGACAGCAAGCCATTGACTCGAAAGAGTCTTGGGGGTTCAAATCCCCCTCCCGGCGTTCAAGTGTACACATTGCTCTGCTACTTGAAACCGTAATGAATGCTGAAACAAAAACTGGAGATTATGGCTTGTGACGATTTCGGGCTTACCTTATTTGGTTTTGACGTATTTGTCTGGGTTTCTTTCAAACTTTTGTTTGCATATCCCTGTACAGAAATAGTAGGTGTTACCGTTTCCTCAAACATGTATTTTTGTATACATGTTTTCGTTCGGGGCTTTGGCTGCTTCTTTGGTCCAGCCTGCTCTCCGCTGTCAGGGGCAGCTGGAGTGTGCAGGTATTCATTTCTCAAAAGCTGCCAAGAGGCGTCCGCGCTCACGGCAAACGGTTGGCCGCATAGGCGTAGGCTGCGGAGGAGTATTGCCAGTGAGGCAAGCCTGTTCCTGTCGTAGTCTACGCCACATCTGTTGCATCTGCTCACCGCCCAGGTTGGGTGCTTCAGCCTTCCACCACATACGGGACATCTTGATGAAGTCCCTCCTGGGCTCACATATAAGGTTCTGAAGGGGGACTTGTATTCTACCATCGACTGATACATGTGATATGGCCACCTGTTCATGTACGTCCTTAGCTTCTTGCAATTCTTTGCATCTCCGTTCTCTCTGATTCCAGTCAACCTCTCGAAGATGAATGAGGCATCATGATTCTTTCTAACTTCTTCGGTTGACAGCTTCTGTAGCACATCTCTTATGCGATTCCTCTGCCTACCTCTAGTCTCTTTGAGCTTCCTGCTCCTCTTTTCTGGGTTCTTGATGTGCAGTTGAAGTCTCCTCCTCCTTCGAGAGAAGTCGTTCTGTATCCTTGCTATCTTACTGATAGGCTCCGTCTCCACCCGCCAAAGCTTGGCGGTTCCATCCTTCTTTATCGCTGTCGTCGAGTCTATTGTGGAGAAGTTGAGGTCTGAGGCTATGAGCTTGCTGCCGAGAGGCTTATCGCCATCGCCTATAACGAAGGTCATGAAAATCCTCCTATCAGTTATGAGCAATTCCGATGCTCTCCCCTTAACGTAATCAACCCATCTCTTATGTTTTGGTGTAAACTCGATGTGTTCATATCTGAATGGTTGAAGTGTTATCCTAACATATACTCTACCGTCGTCGTTCTGCTCTATCTTGAACAGCTCAGCATCTATTCTCACAGCAAGTCTCTTAACTTCAGGTATCTCCAGCTTCCTATGCTTTCTCTTATATGACCTCAGCAACGCCACCGCATTCCTGCATAATGGGTTGATGTGATGTCTAGCGTAGCTGTAGCGTGGGTGGAACCATTCTCTGAACTTCCTCCTCAACGCTATCGGGCTTGGAACCCTATTGCCATCCTCCTTTGCCATAACATACGCGTAAGCAAGAGCCATCCTCAAAGCGTCTCTCACATCTTTAAGGTATGTCAACGTAGATTCGCTTGGCTGATATCCTATGGCTACTGTCCTCTTATCCCCCTTCGACGCCCACCTGTGGCCCATCGATAATATCACAACATCAACATGCACATTAATATATATTCCTTTAACTGTGCTGTGTTGCATGATCTAATTTTTTCGTCACCGCAAACACAATTCTTTAACAAACACCAGCATACAAGAATGCTAGAAGAAGAATTTTCGTCTTCTAAATACGAATTTCGAAATTATGCAACAAAGCATTTAACTGCTAATTACCCTTGTATTGAGACTTCCACTTAGCAGTCTTCTCGTCGACCTCCATATTGCAGACAAGATCTCTGGCCATCTTTATCGCCTTTGGTGGAAGGCTAAATTGGATATTAATCTACTTTTTGGTTTAGGTTGATCACATAGGATGATTCTCGACTTGTAAGTGGCTTGAATGGATTGGAAGTCTTTCCTTTTCCCCTTCTCTAACGTTGCAGCAAACGTCTTATGGGAGAGGAAGGCTGACTCTATGGCATGATCTCTATTGAATTATTGTAGTTTGGATACAGAAGGTCGAATCTGTCGACCTTTCCATTCTCTAGAAGGCGAAGTATCCTGTCTTTTTTGTCTCTTATCATCTGTATCACCTCCCTGTTTAACTTACACACTTTCTTGAATCCGTCTTCCCCCCACAGCCTTTCCATGTACGTGTACAGGCATCTTCCTCCACATTCTTTGAAGACATCGCATCTATTGCATGGTTCCATTATGGGGATGGCTCGGAGCCCTCTCCTGTCGAGCTCGCTCACATTACAGAGTTCTGCCCACCTTTCTTGGTACGCGATGGGGCAGGCGAGTACTCTTCCGTCGGTCGATATAGCCAGCATACTCTTTCCTGCACCACATGGGGGTGATTCTCCGCCACACATCATCCTCTTGAATATTCCTTGGAAGGGTGCTATACCCAATACATTTCCATCTGCCATTCTATCAACCCAGAGATCGACGAGTCTTCTGCATCCTGGAAGATAGTTTGTCTCAGCCCATCCCTCGAAATCCTCCCATTTTCTGCACCAGATGACATTTAGTTGCCAATGGACGTGATCGAAGAGGTTTAGGGAAAGAAGGTGTGTAACATCCCTGTAGACGTCTCCTCTCTCGGCTAGAACCATCCTCGCTACAACGTCGCCTTCATAGCCGTTTTCCTTCAGAATACCTGCAGCCTCCACGACTCTCTCGTATACGCCTTCGCCTCGGTAAAAATCTGTGACTTCTCTAACGCCATCTATCGAAAGCAGTATTGTGTCGAAATAGGCCCAGAACTTGGGATCGAACTGTCTGAAAAGTAGTCCATTTGTCTGCATGATGAACCTGTTGGCTGGCACTTTGGCGACTATTTCTCTTATAGCCTTAGAGTTTAGGAGGGGCTCTCCGCCATAGAAGCAGATGTCTATGTCTCCTTCTTTTTCCACAATTTCCCTGAGTGTGTTGAGATCGTATTTGATCTCCCATGGCACATTTTCTTTGGGCAGACTTCCTCCACAGTATCTGCATTGTAAATTACATTGGCCTGTTGTGTAGAGGATATATAGCATCTGATATGCGCTGATCTGGTGTCATTATAATCTTTTCATGTCAAACCTGATCTTTTGAATTGGCCAATCTTTGCCTGTGAGCACAAGCTCATAGGTTGAAAACGACCTGTTTTCAAGAATTTGCATGATCCGATTGGCTACTCTCCCGTGCTGTTTGAGGTTATCTTATATCACTCAGCGAGTTGGCGTTTGTGATCTGTATAAGGCTACATGAATTGGTAGCTGATGTTTGACAGCTCCAGTCCAAGGAGCCTGTTTATGAGGGTCCTGATGTCGCCTGCTTTCCCTCTCACTATCAAGGTTTCAAAGCATCTTTCGGCGTCTAGGTGGACGTGAAGTGACGAAATTATTATGTTTCCGAAATAATGTTGTATGTCGAGGAGCTGGTCTACAAGATCCCTTTTGTCATGTGTGTACACGTAGCTTACCGTGCCAATGCTTTTCGCATCTTCTTTCCCGCTGAGCATCCTGTTTTCTCTTATGAAGGTTTCCATCGCCTTTCTTACGGCGGTCGACCTCTTCCTTATGCCTATTTCGCTCATGGACTTCTCAAAGTCTTCTAGGGTCTGTCTTGGAAGTGTTATGCTTATTCTGGCTGCCTTCTCGTTCATGGACTTCACTTGATGTGATATGCAGGAAATTGGGCTATAAAGTTTTAATAACCGGAGTTATAAGCTGGTTATGGAATGTTCTCTTACTGTGAAGTCATGGCTAAAGACTTTCTGCCGAATGTCCGTGCTCTGGTAGCACATAAGCTCAACGCAAAGGGTTTCTCCCAGAGCCGGATCTCGAAGATGTTGGGTGTGACTCAGCCTTCGATAAGCTACTATCTAGAAGAGGGAACAGGCCACTTCAAGGATAAGATCAAGGGTATGGGGTTAGATGATGCCTCTATAGACATGTACGTGGAAGCGCTTGCTAACGACATCGTCTCAGACGTGTCGAGGTCGATTGAAACCCTGCATGCCATGTGGAGGGAGTTGATGGTTGGTGGAGGGGTCTGTTCTCTGCATGCCTCAAGATATCCGATGCTTAAGAACTGTAAGGTCTGTATGAGGCTCTTTACTCAAGTCAAATTCGACAGCAAAAGGGAGGCAATAGTGGACTCGATTAGGGAGGCCATTTCCTCAATAGAATCTTCGCCCTATTTTGCTGCAGTAATCCCTGAAGTAAGCGTAAACATCGCGGTCTCGTCGAACCACGCCCAGGAGGTTGGCGATGTCGCCACAATTCCGGGGAGAATAGTCAGGGTGAGAAATAGGGCTAAGGCTACGGCGTCTCCAGAATTTGGCATCAAGGGCCATCTGGCCAAGCTCTTGCTTGAGCTGAGAAAGGTTAATCCTGAAATTAGGGCAGTCATGAACATAAAATATGATGGGAAACTGAAGTCGACCGTGTCCGGCATGAAGCTGCCCTATAGGGTGACGGAGCATGGGCCGGTCCTTAGAGAAGATGAGGTGATCCAAAGTGTCGTGGACTGTGTGAGAGGTCAGCCTTCTGTTCCACTGATCGTCTTCGACGAAGGAGGATTCGGCATTGAACCTATGACATATCTTCTCGGAAGAAATTTAGACGAAATAGTTCAAGCTGTCCTTGAAATAGCTCATAGGTATGTGGTCGGCTAAACCAAATTTTTATACTCCAACAGAATCTTTTCACAAAAATATTTATTAACTTCAAACTGAGCCTAAAAAGTGGTGTGTCATGTTGAAATCTCCAACGGACGAAGTCAAGCCTATTGTGCCAAAACTGTTGGGTGAAGCAGCCTTCATATATGTTGCAAGGGCTAAGGAGCTTGCAAGGAAGGGATACAACGTCATCACCTTTGGTGTTGGCCAGCCTGATCTTCCAACATTTCCTCACATAATCGAAGCCGCAAAACAGGCTCTAGATGAACACTTCACGGGCTACACTGAAACAGCTGGGATACCAGAACTGAGAGATGGAGTAGCCGCCTACTTGAACAGAAGATATTCGGCGGGCATAAAATCCTCTGAGGTCGTCGTCACACCAGGCGCCAAAGCCGCGATATTCCTGAGTATCGCATCCTACCTTGACATAGGAGACGAGATCATAGTTCCTGAGCCTGCTTTCCCAGCCTACTCGGAAGTAGCCTATTTTGTAGGCGCAAAACCGGTCTTTGTCCCATTGAAGTGGAGGGGGCCTGAAGGTGGTTTCAGTCTCGATATCGACATGTTGTGTAAGTCGATAACCAAGAAGACCAAGATGATAGTCGTCAACAACCCACATAACCCCACCGGCGCACTCTTTCCACCCTCTGAGATGGAGAAGGTGTATCAGATCGTCAAGGAAAACAGGCTGCTTCTCCTCGCAGATGAGATATATGAAAACTTTGTATACGATAATGCGCCGTACAAGAGTGTGCTCACGGAAGGCGACTGGAAGGACTACGTGTTATACATCAACGGATTCAGCAAGACCTTTTCGATGACCGGATGGAGGCTAGGGTACTTGGTCGTGAAGGAGGAGATCGCGCAGAAGTTGACCAGGCTCGGCGTCAACGTTTACTCGTGTCCTACAAGCTTCGCTCAGAAGGGTGCACTGAAAGCGATAACGGGACCTTGGGAGCCTGTAAAGGAGATGATCAAACTGTTCCAGAGGAGAAGAGATCTTATGGCCTCCCAGTTGAGAAGGATTCCAGGATTTGAAGTTTGGCCAAGCAAAGGCGCTTTCTACATGTTTCCAAGGGTATCGGAGGCCTTGAAGGACACAAACTTGACCTCTGAACAGCTTGTCGAATACCTAATCAACAAATGCTATGTCATCACCTTACCTGGCACCGTCTTCCCAGACAAGGCTGGAACAGAGTTTCTCAGGTTCTCGTTTGCATCAAGCAGTGAAGCGATAAAGGAGGGTTCGGAGAGAATCCGAGACGCAGTAATCGAGCTCTTAAAGGGGAAGAAATGAGTTTAGAGTCAGGAGAAAGTGTTGGATCATGTCACATGATGTAGTAGGCGGAATATTATGTGGCGGCCTCGGCAAGAGGTTGAGGCCCATAACCGATTCTATCCCGAAATCTCTGATAGAAATCAAGGAAGGATATTCTATCTTAGACAGACAACTCTTTCAAATGAAACACTCTGGGATTAGAAGAGTATACCTCCTCTCAGGATACCTTCATGAGAAGATAGAGGAGAGATTTGGAAACAGCTGGGATGACCTAAAGTTAGAATATCTAGTTGAAGACCGACCTGGCGGAACGCTTTATGCGATAAACAGCCTCCTGAAAGAGGTTGAATCAGAATACTATCTGGTGATGAACGGAGATATAGTAACCGACATGAACATAAGACAGATGATCAACCAGAACATCAAGGGTGCTGTAAGCATAGCTGTCACAAAGCTTGTTTCCCCATTCGGTGTAGTCGAGCTGTCTAACGGAAAGATCACCGGATTCAAGGAGAAGCCTACCCTACCACACTACATTAACGCCGGCATCTACCTCATCAATTCCAGCCTGAAGGAGCACTTCTTCGCCTACGATGAAGGCGCTGTCGAGACAACGGTCTTCCCCATCTTGGCCAAGATGGGCTTACTGAACTACTATCTGGAAGAAGACGCCTTCTGGCAGTCTGTAGACTCCCAGAAGGACTTGGAGGCTGTTCGCAAGGAATTCCAGAATCGGACCGACAGGCCATGGGGTTACGAGAAACAGATAGCTGTCACCGGAAAATATATGACAACACAACTGTATGTGATGACAGACTGCTGCACTCCATCACACTACCACAGGGAGAGAGATGAAACACTCCATGTAATCTCTGGAGAGGGAATCATATATGTCGACGGAGAAAAGATAAAGATAGGAAAAGGCGATATCGTGCACATAGTTCCGCTGAAGAAACATAAGGTCTTAGCTAAGGAGGCCCTGACAATGCTCAGCTACTCTACTCCGAACCCCGAAGACTATGTTATTGTCGATCAGCAGTAGGCTTCATGTGGTATATCACGGAGCTGGTGGCGGCGGAGGTATTGCAGGTGGAAGACTTGATTCAAGAGCCGCATCAAGCCATCTAGCAAGAGACCTGGCGACAAACACGCCAAAGAAGACGCCAACTATAGCACCAATAACCCACCCCATAACTGGGATCGCGTTGAAGCCGCCGCAGATGATCCCTAATACGAACGCGCAGATGAGCCAGGCCAGATACTTTCCGACGCCGATCCTCGACATAATCTTCCAGTTCTCGCCGAACGCGAAAATCTTCATGAAACTACCTGACCGTATCATGTTTCCTATTGCCACGACACCGAAGATCATGAACACGAACGCTACTATTAGGGCGACTGCGACCGCGGCCATCAGAGAAGTTGCGAAAGCCCAGGGGTTAAATATGAAGCTCACCCCTATAAAGGGCGCCGAAATCACTGCGAGCACTGCGACGATCACTATTGGCACAAGAAGGTATACGATTGCGGCTATTACTACCTTTAAGCCGTCCACAAATAGTCCTGCGTAATTCGAAAGTGTTGGCGGGCTGTCTATGTTCCTTCCTTCTTTGATTATCTTTGCCATGTATCCTAAAAAGATCAGGTCCACAATAGGGATGACCGCCACTATTATCAATATTATCAGGTTTCCAATATTGCTGATCAATTTTCCCGTAAATTTTGCTGCATCGTTAAAATTATCTACCAGTTCCATATCGATCTTAGAATACTATTGGGACTGCTTGATATAAACTTTTAGTTCGGTTCACGGTCGAAGCTGAAGCCTCATGCTTGGCTGAGGGAAGGTGAAGGCTTATAAACATAGGTTTGGGAATGAAGAAATGATATGTCCGTAGAAGCCAGGCTCAGGCGAATCGCCGAAAAAAGATACATCGGCCCATCAGAGTCTTTCGACCACGTCCACGTGGGCCTGCTAATCTACTATTTGGGAGAGCATGCTCCAAAAAGCAGGTCTCAGATCGCGAAGTTCCTCGGTCTAGGGGAGGGTTCTGTGAGGACGATCCTGAAGAGATTGGCTGGAGCATCGCTGATTAAGGTCACTAAAGAAGGCGCCTTCTTGAGCGACAGAGGCAGTGAACTGTTCAAAGAGCTGAAAAGTATGTTCCCAGTCATCACCGAAGGCTCACGTGGTCTCCTCTCATTGAACGGCTTCACAGTGATAGTTCTCGCTAAGTCGATGGAGGGAAAGGTGTCACGTGGTATAGAACAGAGGGATATGGCCATAAGGTATGGTGCAAAGGGTGCCATGACACTAACCTACAGAAACGGACACTTCGAGATACCCGGCGAAGCCGGAGACTGTGAAACGCTCTTTCCAAGCGGAGATTGGAGTCGAATTCGCGGATCTGTTCACCCTGAAGATGGAGATGTAATACTGGTCTGTGGTTCTGACAAAATCCAGAACGCATACCTCGGATGCTTTTCGGCAGCTCTGACTCTTCTCAGATCAAATCATACTTAAATCTGTCTATCTAGCTCACTCTAGCGTCAAGGCCTGACTGTACATGGGCGGATACGACAGACTTAAGGCATTGAAGTGGTCACTGTACGCCATCTTGTCTGGTATGTCTATTGAGCTAGTTGGAGGTCTGCTCGCAAACAGTCTGGCTGTAATTGCAGACGTCGCGCATGCTTCTCTCGACGCCCTGACCACCTTTTGGCTCTTCTACACAACCAAGATTTCCCTGAAGCCTCCAGATGCCAACCACACATATGGCCATGGCAAGATCGAAACTCTAGGGAGCATGTTTGGGGGGATCTCACTTCTTGGAATAGGTATCCTGCTATTTTATGAGTCAGTCATCCGCCTCACCACAGGGGTTACTCCAATAATAGAATTCACTTCAATAGCTCTGTTATCAGTCTTGTGCATGCTGTGCGTGGACGTCTTCAGAATGACAGTACTCAGAAGGGCGATCAAGTTCTCTCTTTCAGCTCGAGCCAACTTCCTTCACGCGGTAGCCGACTTCTCCTCTACCATCATAGCCTTGATAGGATTGTCTGCAGCATCCCTAGGATACTATTTTGGCGATTCCCTTTCCTCGCTGGTGTTAAGTGTACTCCTCTTCGTGTTGAGTCTGAGGCTGGTCTATACATCCTCCATCGAACTAAGTGACATAGCTCCTTCTAGAGAGTACAAGGCTGTAGAAGACATCTTGAAGGATGTTGACGGCCTTAAAGGATACAGGTCGCTTCGAATGAGAAGGGTTGGATCAGACTACTTCATCGACCTAACCATACTTTTGTCGTCCACAATAGACATAGAGAGGGCTCATGGCATCGCTTCAGCTGTCGAGGAAAAGATCAAGAACCTGATAAAAAACGCGACGGTGACGATACATTATGAGCCGATAGAAGAGGAGCTGCCTCTACATGAGCAGATAGAGAAGGTGGTTCTAAAGAACAAGGGCGTCAAAGGGGTCCATCAGATAACAACCACCAGAACCGGAGAAGGCACCTTCCTGACTCTACACATAGAAGTTGATCCAGCTCTCACACTATCAGAGGCTCACAGGGTATCAGAAAAGATAGAAGATGACATAAAAGTCCTTCTCCCAAGCATTCAGAAGACAACAGTTCACATAGAGGGAACAAGAAGAGTCAGCAGAGGAGAGGTAGTTCACGGTGGAAAGGACGTTGACGCGATATATCAGATCCTGCGTGAGGAACCCAAGATAAAGAAGGTTTCTTCTGTCAAAGTCTACGAAAGTCAAGGAAACAAGTATGTCGATGTCACCTGCAGCTTCACTGGAACCGACCAAATTGAGGAAGTGCACAGGGAGATAACTTTGATCGAAGACAGGATCAAGAAGGCGGTTGGAGAATGTACGGTAACCATACACCCTGAACCCTTCTAGCGACGTTTACGCGTTGAATTAATTGGTTGGTGTGGTAACCTTTATTAGTATGGTTGGATAATCCATCCAAGATGGTAGAAAGGATAAAGAAGGTAGCCCTGACATCGATCCTAACCGCCACAACAATCACATCAAGAATACTGCTCGCTCCACTTCCAAATATAAAACCTGTTGCCTTCCTCACGTTATTTTCTGGGCTTTTAGGTGGCCCTACTGTCGGTTTTCTTGTAGGATTTTTGTCTATGGCTACCACCGACATATTATATTTTGGTTCTGGCATCTGGACTCTGGTTACAGCGCCATCTATGGGTGTTGTTGGCTTTTTAGGCTCTCTACTTGTAAAGTTTAAGGGTGATGTTTCAAGGTTCAACTTATTTGTATTAGGCTTTTCTGCAACGCTCTTCTATGATGTGTTCACATCTGTTGCTTTGGCTTATGTCTTTAACTATTCGATAATTGTGTCAATTGTAATGCTCTTTTTTCCTTCACCTTATCCATTTGGCCCTGTTCACGAATTTGTTAATGCAATGCTATCTTCTCTTGTTATCCCTGAAGTTTTCTCTAGGCTGAGAGGTGTTCATGTTGGACAAGCTTAGGCTCCTTGTCATTGTATTGATTTTATGGTCCACTTTA
>Ga0272448_1003492_pt1 | contig 18679 bp, 18 predicted proteins | sample YNPCB0191_FD_202220 | JGI IMG/M metagenome (GOLD analysis project Ga0272448, IMG submission 202220) | Hot spring sediment microbial communities from Yellowstone National Park, WY, United States - YNP-CB-019-1 | ecosystem: Environmental > Aquatic > Thermal springs > Hot (42-90C) > Sediment... | reverse complement strand
CCTTTACGCCGAATTACCTGAAGAAGCTGATGTGGCGGAGGCGATTCGTCAACGCGATTTGCAGGACTGGGAAAAGCAAGACCTCCTTCTCGCCGATCAGGTGGAAACAGAGTACGGCACGCGCTATATCCGCGTCGAATCACTTGACCCGCACGCGGGCTATCGCGACATGGAAGACTTTATCGCGACGGTGCAGGATCGGCATTTGCGAGATCGCCTCTGGCGCGCGATCAGCGGTCGCGGCGCGTTTCGCTATTTCAAGGATGTGCTGGACGATTACCCACGTGAGCGCGAACGCTGGTTCGAGTTCAAGGATGCCCAAGTGCGCCAGCGCGTGCTCAATTGGTTGGCAGAAGAAGGCATCGAGCCGATCATCGAGCCACCCTCTCCACCACCGACCTCTACGCCAACTCCGCCTGCGCGCACGCGGCTCATCGCCGAGGTGCTCGCTTTCGTGCGCGCGGCTCGCCAAGTTCCTGGCGTGACGCGTATTGCGCTCATCGGCTCCTTGACAACTGCCGAGCCAGAACCGAAGGATGCCGATCTTCTCGTCACGGTGACTGATGATGCCGACCTTGCGCCTCTGGCAACTCTCGGACGAAAGCTCCAAGGACATGCTCAGGGTTTCAATCGCGGCGGCGAGGTCTTTCTGGCTGATCCGGCGGGCAACTATTTAGGACGCACCTGTCCATGGAAGCAATGTGCTCCAGGCATTCGAATGAGTTGCGATGCGCTGCACTGCGGCAGGCGTCACTACTTGCACGATGACCTCGAAACAATTCGCCTCGCGGAGGAATTGATCGCCGTGCCGCCGATCGTACTGTGGCCCCAAATCATCGCACGCGTTCCGATTCCTGCCGATGTGGAACAGGAATTGATCTCGCCCTTGCAGGAATTGTAAAGTCAATTCGATTCGTTCTGCTCGCGGAAGCGCAGCTCAGGTTGCTCGAACTTTGGCTTGTTGGCGATGAGCATCGGCAGTTGGGACGCCGTCCCGCTCGCTCTGACCTCGGCGAGCGCGATCCATGCCTCAACGAAGTGCGGCTCCAGATTGACCGCGCGGCGGAGTGGCTCTACCGCGGCGAGTCCATGTTCGAGTTTCAATTTGGACATGAGGAGTATCTTTCTATCGTGAGCGTTTGCGTTTGCGAAGCTTGGGCTTGGGTTTTGCTTCGCTCAACCACGCGATTGCGCCTGGTGTGCGTCGCCAGTGATTGAGATGATCCGACGCGTACGCCATCGCCTCGCTCTCCTCGCCCCAGCCCACGAGCGATGGCAAACGATTTGGAATGCGCTTGCGTCCCAGCAAGTAGGCAGGCACATGCGGATTCTCTTCGAGCGCGTCGGCGAGCGCCTTGTTCGCCGATGCGGACGCGCCGCTTTGCCGAAACTCCAACAGCGCGCGCGTGTACAACCACACCGCGGTCCAATCGTCGGGATATTGCTTGAGCAGTTCGCGCGCCTCGTCGTCGCGTTCCATTTCCAAAAGCAAAGCCAGGAGCAGATCACGGATGCCCTGGTTGTCGCCAGGATTCAGACGCAACATCTCGCGGAAATGGTCGCGCGCTTCCTCTTTGCGCTTCAAGCGCCACAACGTATCCGCGAGTCCTTGCCGCGCGCGCATGTACGGTCGCGTTTCGAGAATCCTCCAAAAGTGTCCCGCATTCTCCTCGAAAAATTCCTTGCCCAAGGCGCGCTCGCCCGCGGCGACGCCTTGCTGATAGTATTCCATCGCGCGCTGAACTGTATCCGCTTCTTCTTCGGCGAGCAGTACGTACGCGTCCGCGCAATTTGGCGAAATCGCCAGCGCGTCGTGCGCGAGCGCGATGCGCTTGGCAGGATTCGTCGTCTCGAAGGCGCGATACATCAATTCTTGAGCACGCCGCAAGTTGGGATCGCCCCATTGTTCCTCGGCTCCAATTTGTCGCGCGAGTTCCTGCATCGGACCTTCCATCACGCGGCGGTCGAACGCGGGCAATTCTTCGTCGTCCGATTCAGCCCAATCGAGTCGCTGGGCGGGCTGCGCGGCGAGCGGGATTTCACCCGCAGGATATTTGACCGCGACTGCAATCGTTCCTGCGTGCGTCGGCACATCCACCGTCGTTTCGATTGGTTTGTAATCGCCGCGTCCATCGGGCTTTAAGTAATCGCGCACGAAAATTGGAATCGCGCGCAGCGCGGCTTCGTACCATACCAAATCTTGGCGCGAAGGTCGGCGCATTTGCTCGGGGCCTTCAGCGATGATCGGAATCGGATGCGCCTCGGGTGACGCAATCTCGAAACCAAATTTCTGGATCGCGTCGAGATCGTCGAAGGGAACTTGGGTGACGTTATCGAAAAAGAGCGAATGCAAGCCACCCGATGGCAGCATCATCATCGGATTTTCATCTTCGGTGAACTGGCGCACGACATCTGACCAACGCAGGTACGTCGCCAGCCCATACTCGACGCCCGCTTGTCCCATGCTCATCGCGTAACGATATTCTTTCTCGGTGGGATGACGCAGCGCGATCACCTGGTAATTATTCAGATGCACCCAGGGCGCGGCGCGATAATATTCGGCGGCGGCAGAATAGAAACCGCGCAAGAGTTCGGGCGTGACACCTGGGACGGAAAGCAACCCAGGATGTTCGGGCTCGCCGCCGCGCAGATGGTTTTCGAGATCGCGAATAATCTCATTGACCTCATCGGGCAAGGGGTGTTCGTAAACGTCCATTTTGAGTTGCGCATCGACGGAGAAAGACAGGATGCCTTTAGCGAGCGCAGAATCTGCCATGACGATTCTCTGCGGCACGCCGCGTTTACCGCTTTTGGGCGCGGGGTGTTGCATGGCTTGCGCGAGCGCATCCCACACCTCGCGCGGCGTGGGTGGCTGGGGCATGATGTTCGAACCGCGCACCGAACCTTGTTCCGCACTCACGATCAGAATGAGATAGGGACGATACGGCGCTTCGTCATGCGGGGCGATCCAGGTCCGCAGTTGCGCCGTCGCGATGAACCAGGTCTCAGACAAGCGCGGCAGTTGAGACCAGCCGCGCGCGGATGAACGAGGCATAAGCGCTCCTTTCGTTTCGAGAATCGGCGAGGTCCATTATACTCCAAAATGGGCGGAGCACACGAATAGGTCATCGTCTCGAATCAACGCCGAAACTCACAGCCAAGGTGCGTGTCAGCATGGAAGATAGGGTAGAACTCAAAGTCGCGGAGGGGAAGATATGCGGATACGCGGATTTGATATGCTGCTCTCGGTTTGGATGGTGTCGCTTGAGCTATTGCAGCGAGTCCTTTTACCATGGGGGCAGGCGCGCTATGAGCCGGAAGCCCAATTAGTGCGCGTATCGGGGGCGACCGCGTATCTGGTGAAATAGTTCGACTGGTGGATCCTGGACTGGAAGGTGGGCGAGGTGGGCTTTGAACTCCACGCGCCCGCGCAGGTAATTTCGGTCGATCGGTTGTTCCGCATTGCCGAAAGCGTGCGCTGACCTCGATCACCTCACTTTTCTTCCAGCGGGCGATGCCGCGCTCATGCGCCGTGCGCGCAAACACGCGCTCTGATCGGTGGATTGATTCACAAGGTATCCGCCACCGCGACGGCGCGTGCCACGGCGACATCCTTGCCCAACGCCGCAGCGGTAAACAAGACCAGCGCGATCCACACCAGATCCGCCAACAGTAGATGCGTGAGTTGCATCCACACCGGTACACGCAAAAAGATATTCAACACGCCGGCTCCCAACTGTAACAGGAACAACGTCGTCACTGCCGTCGCTAGACGCGCGATGAGAATCTCGCCGCGCGACGCGCGCACATAGTTCACGACCATGAGGAGGTACGCGCCCGTGGCAACCGCGATGAGTGGATGCCACACGCGCAGCCCGACCAGCAGTTGCGCGCTCGGCGCGAGATTCTCGTACACGCCCGGCGTCAGCGATGCGACCGGCAACACCGTGTCGCCGAGCGCCGTGATTGCACCTGCCATTCCCATCACCAATGTCGCGAGGAGACCGATGCCCAGCAGCCACGGCGTTGCACCCTGCTCGTTCCATCGCCGCGCCGCGCCGCCGGATGCCCACCACGCCGTCAGCGCGAGAGAGGCGAAGAGCGAGAACGTGATCGTGAGATGCACCGGCATCACGATAATGCGTCCCAGCGAAACGTCGCCGGCAACCCAATGGAAAAGCACCAAGCCCGCACCGGCGAGCGTCTCCGCGATCATGAACACCATTGCCAACCCCGCGCCCGCCCGCACGCGATGCCCGGCAGGATACGCGCGCCGCGCCCACACCACCAACGCCGCGACAAGCAGAAACGCTAGCCCGCTGCTGAGGCGATGCGCGAACTCGACGACCGTTTGAATCTGCGGCGCGACGGGCACAACCTCGCCATTGCATAGAGGCCAGTGATTGCCACAGCCCGCGCCCGAGCCGGTCGCGCGCACGAGCGCCCCCCACAGAATCACTCCCAGAGTCACGACCAAGACACCCCACGCGAATCGCGCAAACGAATGGAGTTTCATCGCACACCTTCCAGGCAAATCAGCAACAGAATCGCGGCGAGGTACGCGTTCGATGCGAGGAAGAGCGACCGCGCGCGCACGGAGGTTGGCTCGGCGATCAAACGCGCACAGCGCCACAACAGGGCGCCGGTCAACAGCATGATCGGCAGCCAATACAGCCAACCTGCCGCGATCAGAATGCCTATGGCGAACACGGCGACGCCGGTCGCCGCGGCGTGTAGCGTGACCCACAGTGCCGACTGCCGCATCGATGCACGCACCGGCAGCATCGGCACGCCAACCCGCGCATAATCTTCACGGTACATCATCGCCAGACTCCAGAAATGTGCGGGCGTCCAAAGAAACACGAGCAGACCTAGGACGATCACATCCGGTTCCGCCCAATTTCCGGCTGCCGCGCCGCCACTCAGTACGGCACATGTCCCGGCAAAGCCGCCGATGACGATGTTCAACACCGTGCGCGGCTTGAGCCACACGCTGTAGACGCCCGCGTAGATCACCGCGCCCAGAGCGGAGAAGAAACTCAGTGCGGGATTGAACGGGAGCGCGACGAGCGTCGGGATCAGGATCATCGCTCCCGCAACGAGTGGCACCCAGCCCGCGCGCGTGATCACACCGTTCACCAGGGGGCGCCGCCGCGTGCGGCGCATCTGCGCGTCTGCCGCGCGCTCCACGTATTCATTCAACGCGGACGCGCCCATCGCCGCGAATCCACCGGTCAACGTCATGGAGACAAGCGGCGTCCAACCAGCCCAGCCGCGCGCAGCGAGAAACGCGCCGGCGGTTCCGGCAAACAGCAGCAGCGCGACGATGCGCAGTTTGAACAGCGCAACGAGCGCATTGAAACGTTCCAGCGCGTTGGATCGGACGACCGGTGCGACAAGTTCAGTGTTCATCATCACATCTCCGGTGCATCGTCTAGACGATGCATCACCTGAACGATCAGACTGGTTACTCCACCCAACGGGATACCCAGCAGCAACGTTGGCACGAGTGTGAGCAGGATACTGTTCTGCGGGCGAACTTCCAGACCGAAATAGCCGGAGGGATGAATCGTGCAGACATAATTGAAACTCGCCGCGCGCTCCAGCGGAATTGTCAGCGTCGTGCCGGCGGGAATCCAGAAGGGTCCCAGCTGATGATTCGCGCCGTCCTCGTTCCGCAGCACCAGGACATCGCCGACGATAAATGACTCTTTCGCCGGAATCGAAGGCACGGCTTCGCCGGCGGCTACGCGTTCCGCGGTCCCTGCCGGAATCACAAATTCGATGCGCGCGGGACCGCGCGTGATACCGCCGGTGAACAGGAACCACGCGATTAGAGTGACCGCGCCCACGAAGAGCGGACCGGCGAGGAAGGGGATGAGCACGTCACGCCGATGGACGCGCCGGGCGAATGCGCTGGTGGAGTTCATGGCGCGTTAACCGTCGCTTCAATTTGCACGGCTCCGCCGCGCTCGAATTGCAGGATGATCGGAACGCGATCGCCGACGGCAAGCGCGCGCTTGAGCCCCATGAGCATGATGTGATACCCGCCCGGCTTGAGTTCCAATTGCCCGCCTGCCGATACTTCCACGCGCACGACCGGCTGCATCTGCATCACCGCGCCGGCCATCCGCGTCTCGTGAACCTCCGCCGACTCTGCAAGCGGCGATTGTGCGCCAACGAGCGCGTCGGCTTGAGCGCCGGCGTTGACGATCGTCAGATATGCACCCGAGGTGCCGCCGGCGTGCGCCGGGCGCGCCCACGCGCCGCTGATTTGCAAACGGCTGCCGTTCGCCGATTCATCTTGTGATGTCGATGCAAGCAGATGCTGGATGTCCTGCACCATCTCATCGGCGGTTTGGCTCGCGTCGGAAAGCCATGTCAGCCGCAGGCTGCCGCGCCCATCGATCACGTAAATGCGCGCGGTATGATCGACCAAGTACGTGCTCCCTTCTGTGCGTTTTTCGTGATAGACGCCATAACTCTTCCAAACCGGTTCCAGGTCGGCAGTTGTGCCGGTGAGACCGATAAAGTTCGGATCGAATAATGCCAGGAATTCCTTGAGCACGGCTGGCGTATCGCGTTCTGGATCGACCGTAATGAAGAGGAACCGCACCCGGTCTGCCTGCCCGCCCAGCTTGGCGCGAATGGTTTTGAACTGCGCCAGTGTGGTCGGGCAGACGTCGGGACAGTGGGTGTAGCCGAAAAAGAGCAAGACCAGCCGCCCGCGATAATCGCTCAGGCGCGTGGTTTGCCCGTCCTGATTGGTCAGAGCCCAGTCGGCGGCGACCGGCGGTGGATTCAGCACGGTGCCATGGAACGGATAGGACTGGCAACCGGCGAGCACCAGCGCGCCGAGCGCGAGAAACAACAAGCGATGGAAAAACGTTTGCATGCAAGTCATTTCGATTCTGCTCAAGCAATCCTCTGTTCACCTTATTTCAAACTCTTGATGTATGCCAGCAGGTCGCTAATCTGATCGGGGGTCAATGTCTTGCCGAAGGACGGCGGCATGATGTTTGGCGCAAAGCCTTTGACAATCTTGGCGTTTGGATCGACGATGGATTCGCGCAGGTAGGCATCGTCTGCCGTCACCGTCGTGCCGTCGGAGAGTGTCACCGCGCTGCCGGACAAACCCTTCCACGTCGGACCGACGAGCGTGCTGCCGTCCGTCGAGTGGCACGCCGCGCAACCTTGCGACTTGGCAAGCAGTTCGCCGCGCTTGACCGGATCGGTGGGCGGCGCTTGCGTTTGAACCCAGGTCTGGAAATCTTGCGCGGACACAATGCGAACCGGCATACTCATGAGGGCGTGCGACGCGCCGCAGATCTCGGCGCACTGCACGCGCAGATTATAGTCTTGCTCAAAAGACCCGATCTTGTCCGGCGTGGCGTACATCCTCGTCACCGTGCCCGGCACCGCGTCGACCTTGTTGCGAAACGCCGGAATCCAGAACGAATGCAGCACGTCGCTGGAGGTGATCTGGAACTCGACGCGCTCGCCGATCGGCAGCACCAATTCCGGCGCGTGGACGATGCCCTGCGCGGGATATTCGACATCCCACGCCCACTGCTTGCCCGTCACTTTCACCACCAACTGCGCTTGCTGGTTGCCGGCGAACTTTGCCAGCCCGGTCAGTCCGGGGTGGATGATCACAAGGAGGCACAGTCCGCCGGTGACCGCCAGCCAAGTGCCGGAGACCCAGGGGTTGCTGCGAATGGGCACACCGTCTTCCGGCGTGTCGCCGCGCGCGCGAAATTTCCATAGACTGTACGCCAGCACCGCGACGACGAAGGTGAACACCGGCGCGCCCAGCGCCAGCAGCACGCGGAACGATTCGTCGCTGACCGCCGCCTCCTGGGCGGCTTCCATCGGAAAAGGAAAGTTGGGCAGGAACAATTCGATGACAAACGTCAGGATGAACCACAGGATAGCAGTGTTGATGAGATCACGTCGCATCGTGCCCTCCTAACTCGGACCAGCCGAAACAGTTTAACCGCGAAGGACGCAAAGAAAATTTCTGAACGTTGCGCTCTTCGCTCCACTTGCCTTGGCGGGAACGCACACTTGCCCTGGCGGGAACGCACACTTGCCCTGGCGGGAACGCAAGTGCCAGGGAGTGCCAGGGAGTGCCAGGGTGTTGCTGCACTAGCCGACCAGATACAGTGTGGGGTAAACGAACACCCACACCAGGTCGACAAAGTGCCAATAAATGATGCTGCCCTCCGCGCCCCAATGGTCTTGGGCATAGCCGCCGCGCCAACCCTTGAAGAGTGCGAATAGCAGGACGATGATGCCGGACAGGACGTGTGTGGCGTGCAGTCCGGTGAGCGAGAAGAGCGCCGTGCCAAACCCGGTCGAAGGCGGCGCATAGTGCAGCGCCTCGGGCCATTCGATGGTCGCGACGAGCAGAAGGAACATGACACCCAATACGATCGTAGCCGCGAGGTTCCGCAGAAACGCGGCGCGGTCGCCGTGCGCGATCGACACATCGGCGCGATTGGCGCAGAAACTGCTGGCGAGCAAGAGGCAGGTGAGGAAGAGACCGAGCGTCTGGTTCACTTCGGGCGGTCGGTGTGTGCCCTGCATATAGTACCGCGCCGCCAGCAGCGCGAGAAAGACCATGCTGTCCGAAAGCATGAACAGCCACAGCCCCAGACGCCGATTGTAGATTTGATACTTGAGAGTCGCGATGGCTGTCGTCATCCGTCACCTCCACTTTCGGATGGAGAGAGTTTGCCCACGTGCATAAAGTATTCCAGGATGAGTGCGGCTTTGGCGAGCGCGATGAGCGCCAGCAGCACGAAACTCGCGCCGCCCACCCCGCTGACGGCAACCCAGAACTCCGCGCCGGTCAGCACTGCCAGACCGATCAAAACCCGCGCGCCCAAACTTAACTGCGCCGCTTGTTCCATGAGACCTCCGCTTTGGATCTTGAGAGTGGGAATCTTGGATGTGCCTTTCGCCTCACTCGCTGGCTGGCGCCAACGCCGCGCCGGCGGCGACCACTCCGTGCGCTGGCGCGCCTTCTACTCCATAATCGTATGGATGCGCCAGCACTTGCGGCGGGTGATCGAAATTGTGCTCGGGCGGCGGCGACGTGGTCTGCCATTCCAGCGTGCGCAGTTGCCAGGGGTTTGCGACTGTTTTGGGACCGCGCACCAACGATGTCACCATGTTGTACACAAAAACCAGGAAGCTCGAACCGAGTACGAACGCGCCTACGCTGATAAATCGATTCAGCCCGGCAAGTTCGGGCGGATATTCCGCCACGTGCCGGTTCATACCGTACAGCCCCGCCAGCATCATCGGCGCAAAGACGAGGTTGAAGGCGACGAACATGATCCAGAAGTGCAGCTTGCCCAGCGTCTCGTTGTACGTGCGCCCGGTGATTTTCGGGAACCAGTAGTAGATGCCGGCGAGGAGCGCGAAGATTTCGCCGCCGACGACCGTGTAGTGAAAGTGACCGACGACCCAGTACGTGTTGTGCAGATTGATGTCGGTGGGCACGTCCGCATTGAAGATGCCAGTCAAGCCGCCGATCGCAAAATTGAAGATGAATCCTAGCGCAAAGAGCATCGGCGTCGTCAGTCGCATCCTGGATTGCCAGATCGTGCCGAGCGCGCTGAGGAAGATCAAACCGGTGGGGATGGAAATCAATTCGGTGGACGCCATAAAGCCGGCGTAGATGAAATCTTGCAGCCCGCTGGTGAACATGTGGTGCACCCACACGATGCCGCTCAAGCCGACGATGGCGAGGAACCCGCCCACCGCCAGCCGATAGCCGAACAGCGGCTTGCGCGCAAAATGCGCGACGATCTCCAGCATCAACCCAAAGCCGGGGAGGATCATCACGTAGACCGCCGGATGCGAGTACGCCCAGAAGATGTGTTCGTAGAGTACCGCGCCGCCGCCCTGGTTCGGCGCGAAGAAGGTAAAGCCGCCGACGCGATCCAACAGTTCCATCAACAGCGCCGTCGCGACGAACTGGGTGAAGATGAGACTGAGGATCGACGCGGAGAAGATGCTCCAGACGAAAATCGGCAGGCGGCTCCAGGTCATGCCGGGCGCGCGCAGACGCGCGATCGTCACGAGAAAGTTGAGCCCGCCCAGGATCGACGACACGCCGAAGGTGAAGAACGCCATCAAGAAGAGCAGCATGCCCATGCCGGTTTGTTCCGCCCACGGCGGGTACGCGCGCCAACCACTCTGAAAGCCGCCGGGGAATAGCGAACCGATCACCAGCAAAAGCCCCACCGGCGGCACGAACCAGTAACTCAGCGCGTTGACGCGCGGAAATGCCATATCTTCAGCGCCGATGAGTAACGGCACGAAATAATTGCCCAGTCCGCCGATGATCGTCGCGACCGCGACGGCAATCATCACGATGCCATGAAAACTCATGATCGTGTTATAAGTCTGATCGCTCAAGATGCCCTGGCTTGGATTCAAAAGTTGAATCCGCATCACCATTGCCAAGAGGCCGGCGAGTAGGAGCAGAATGACGAAGGTCACCAGATACTGAATGCCGATGACCTTGTGGTCGGTGCTGAACATGAAATAGCGCGCCGCGCCGTGCGACTCGCGCGTCGGGGTCGGCTTGACCGGCAACCCGAACCACTCACGCGCCCAGTGTTCCCACACGCCCACGCCGAGCAGCCAGCCGACCAAGAAAAAAATGTAGCCGACCGCGACAGTCGCCTCGGATTCGAGCGGCTGACGCGCGAGCAGCATCACCGCGCCGCCGCCAATGACGAATCCAATCGCCCCGCCGATCAGCCCCTTAATCCACGACATCGCGCTTCCTCCTTTAGATGGATGGCGAGTGAATAGCCTTGAAATGTCAGATTAGCCACAGAATCACGCGGAAACACACAGAAAGGGATTTTTTTCTGTGAAATTCTGTGTGTTTCTGTGGCAGAGAAAAGGAATCTGACATTGGCAAAATAGTTGGGCCCGGTCACATTTCTTTTTCCTTTTTTGCCATACCACCGCACGGCATTAAACAATCGGGTCTTATCCTTCCGTGTGACGTTTTTGTCGTGTGTACTTCTGTGGCGCATCCGCCTCGCGTTGACCCATCTCGTGCGTCCCCCCATCGGTCGACGCGATCAGTGCCTGGCGCAGTTCCACCTCGGTCACGCGCGTCACCTTGCGCCGTTCGTGCACGATCATCTCGTTGCCTTCCAGCGTGAGCAAAATGATGCGGCGCGCCGCGTTTCCCTGCTGCAAGAGCGCCAGCCATTCCGCCTCGCGCGTCTCCGCGACCGCGCGATCGACGATGATGGTCGTCACCGGCGCATGCGCGCGCAGGAGAGGCAACGCGTCTGGCACCTCAGCGATTGTTCCGACTATCTCACAGCCCGTCTCTTGCGCCAGCCGCGCGAGCGCTTCGGCAAAAAGAGGATGTCGGGAGATGATGAGCAGGCGAGCGGCTGTCACAGATCACCTTTTCCAGTACCGACGCACGCGGAACGATCAACCCCGCGCGCGGCAAGGCCCGATGGGCTCAGCGTCGCTGCCGAGGCATCTTGCTTGAGATGATACACGGCAGACAGGATTTTGTCGTCACCCGATGGGGTGATTGAGGAATCGCTAAAAAGGGTGAGGGGGAGAGACTCGCACGCGGCTCCCTGCGCGGCAGCAAGCCGTTCGAGGAAAATGCAAGGGGAATTACTGTTGAGAGGTAATGCCGCTACGATCCGCGTACGCCACCGCTTCCGCGCGGCTGCGGAGATGGAGTTTCTCGAAGATGTGGCGCACGTGCGTCTTGACGGTGTTCTCGGAGAGCGATAGACTTGCCGCGATTTCCTTGTTGCCCAAGCCCCGGGCGACCAAGCGCAGCACTGCCACCTCACGTTCGGTCAATGGCTCGGCTCGGGGAGTGCGCCGGGCAAACTCGTCCACCACGCGTGCCGCGAGGGCGGGCGGCAGAATCGCTTCACCCGCCGCCACGCGATGGATCGCCTCCAGCACCTGCCGCGCCTCGGCGTTCTTGAGGAGATAGCCGCGCGCGCCGGCTTTCAGTGCGCCGAACAGATCGGCGTCCTTATCCGAAACGGTGAGCATGATGATGCGCGTCTCAGGGCACGCCTCGCGAATTTGCCGCGTTGCCTCGATACCGTTTACCGCCGGCATTTGCACGTCCATCAGCACAATGTCCGGCGCGAGTGCGCGGGTGCGCGCAATCGCTTCGCGCCCGTCGGCGGCTTCGCCCACCACCTGGAGGGCGGGGTCTTCGGACAAGATGCGCCGCAACCCCTGACGCAGGAGGGTGTGATCGTCGGCGAGGAGCACGCGGATTTTTCCCATCGCTCATCATCCCATCGGCACGCTCGCTGTAATGCGCGTGCCTTGCCCGGGAACCGTGGCAATCGTCAAACTGCCTCCCACGCTGGTCGCGCGTTCGCGCATTGTGGCAAGACCCAGGTGATGGTGACTGCGCGGCAGCGTGAGATCAAAACCCTGACCATCGTCCACCACGATCAGTTCCCAGCCTTTTTCGTCTCGATGCAGGTCGACTCGGACGTGAGCCGCCTTTGAATGTTTGCGCACGTTGGTCAGCGCCTCTTGAGCGATGCGCAACAGTTGCAATTCGATGAGGGGCGTCGAGGTCCCGCGCCCGCGCGTCTCGAACGCGGTGACGATGCCGGTGCGTGTGCTGAAATCATCGAGATACTCGCGCAGCGCCGCGGGCAGCCCGCCGGGGTGATCCACCGCCAAACGCAGTCCATCGATTGCTTCACGCGCATCCAGGTACGCTTCGCGCACGGTGCGGCGCGCCTCGCTGAGCTCGGTCGCGAGCGGTTCGAGCCGACCGCCTTGCAGCAACATTTCCATGTGATCCATTTGCCAGCCGAGATAACTCAAGGTCTGCGCCAAACCATCGTGCATCTCGCGCGAGAGGCGATAGCGTTCTTCCAGTACCGCCGTGTGTCCCTGCTGCGAATTGAGTTGCGCGTTGCGGACGGCGAGCGCGATCTGCTGCGCCAGCAAGGTCACGAACGGCATCTGGCGCGACTCGAGCGCGCGGTGACGCGATGCCAGACAAAGCGCGCCCAGAATGCTGCCCCCGGCGCGCAGCGGAACGGCAAGCGCGAAGATGAACGCAGGGGCTGGGCTGATTTCCGTCGGCTGCCACGCGACCGCGTCTCCCGACGCGCACGCTCGTTCACACAACTGGACCGCCAAGCCAAAACGCGGATCGGACGGCGCGTCCCCCAAACCGCGTGCGACTCGGCTGAGCCAGGTTGCGGTCAGGGGGTCATAGAGCAACAACGCGCCGGCTTCGACATTCCATTCTGCCAGGACGGTTTCCAGTACCTGATTCAGAAAAGTATCGATGTCTGCACTCTCGCCCGCGACCTGACCGACGGCGGAGAGCGCCGCCATCTGCCGAGCACGCAAGCGCGCGCCTTCGAGCGCCGCGGCGATCTCGGTGGCGATGATGTTGAGAAGGCGCATCTCCGCTTCAGGCGGACCCGCCGGCGACGCGTAATACGCGCCGACCACACCGACGCGCCGTTCGTCGCGCGCGATCGGCAAGCAGACGAGCGACGCCATCCCGTCCGCTTGCGCCTGTGTTTCCAGACCTTGAAAGAGCGGACAATCATTCGTGACGCGCGCGGTGAGGGGTTTGCAGCTACGGCAGCGCTCCGTCGAGATGCCGGCTTGCACGCGCTGGCGCAGCGCGTGGAGGTACGTATCGTTCAATCCCCATGCCATCTCCAGTTTCAAGCGTTCTTTCTCATTGTCGAACGTGAAGACGGCAGAAGAGACGGCGCCAGCCACCTGCACCGGCGCGCGCGCCGCGAGTTCGAGGACCTCGAGCGGGTCGGCGGCGGTGACGGCTTCGCTGCCAATGGTGTGCACCGACAAAAGCCGCTGATTGATCTCGGCGAGATCCGCGTACGCCTGGCGCAACTTCGCCGCGTCCTGTTCTTCGCGCGCGATCGCTCGAGCAATCCAGGAGAGACCCACCCACGCGACCACGACGCCGGTCAGACCATAGACCGCCCACTCGGACAAGAGATGCCAAACGTTCGTCAGATTGCCGAACAGAGCGTGAATCAGCGTCTGATGCAGAGCGACGAGCACCAGCACGGCGAGCGGCACACTCCATCGCAGATAGTCGATGCGCCGATGCAGTGGCATCGTTCGCCAGGCTGTCAACCGCTCGCGATAGAACGGCACCGTGGTAACCGCCTTCCAAATCGTCTGGGCTCGGGTCATTCTATGTTCCCTTGCAATCAGTCGCGGTGTATCCGTCACAGGGGGAAACGCGCTGTCTGGTGATTGGAGCCAGGTTGCAAACAGTAGGAATGCTATCACCGCATTGCGAATACATGCCCTATTATAAGCGAGATTTCAGAAAGGCAAAATTCGTCGCAATGTATCTTCGCGCTACCATCCCGCCCTTCGCCGGGACTACGCCATGGCTGACGCGGTAAAGCAATACGTCCCCAGATCGTGCCGACATCCTCGTTCGTCGTCATCAGGCTCATCACCCGAGTCAATCGTCATTGGCGGAGCATTGCTCCCCATCGATGAACAGCCGATGAGGCTGGCGTACAAGACGATCGCGCGCCGGTGCTGCAGAACGATTCGCCGGCGCGCGATCTGGTTTTGCAATGGAACGCGTCTACTGTGCCTTGTCCACAAACTCGTTCGTGAAGGTCGCGTTGAGGTCGATCTGCTTGCCCTGCACGTTCTGGTCGAAGGCGGACAAGACGTTCAGCACAGTCTGCGGACCATCCGCTGGCATCTTACCGTCTGGCGTGAACATGTCCAGACTGCCCTTGAGTGCGGTCACGTAGAGGTCCTTGTCGCCAGCGTAGTAATCCGGCGGCATCTTGGCGGCAATCTCGTCCGCGCTGTGGCTATGAATCCACTTGAGCGTCTTGACGAACGCGTTGGCGAGTTTCTGAACGATGTCCTTGTGGCTGTTTGCCCAATCGGTTTGCAGATAGAGACACGCCGCCGGATACGTGCCGCCCAACGCGGCTTTGGTGCCCGCGGCTGTCCGCATATCGATCAGGATTTTAGCATCACCGCTCTTGAGCATGCGCGACACGGTCGGCTCGGTCGTCATGCCCGCGTCAATCTGTCCTTTTTGCATCGCGGCGATAAAGGTGTCGCCTGCGCCCACCGCGATCGGATGCACATCGGACACCTTCAAGCCGTTCTTGACAGACATGTACAGCGTTAAAAAGTACGTCGAAGAACCAATGCCGGTCACACCCAGGTTGCGGCCCTTGAAATCCGCCGGCGACTTGATCTGGTCGGCGAGTTTGCTCGATACAAGTTCTACTTCGCCTGGTACCCAGTCGAACTGGACGACCTCTTCGGTCTTTTTGCCCTTGCCCTGCAAATCGATGTTGTGATCGTAAAAGCCGACGACGGCGTTTACCTGTCCCGCCAGCATCGCATCTTCGGCGTTGACGCCGGCGGGCTCATCGAGCAGTTGCACGTCCAAATTCTGCTCATCAAAATAGCCGAGCTGCTTGGTCAGCATCGGCACGAGGTAGATAATCTTGTTCAAGCCGCCGACCATGATGGATACTTGCTGCTTCTGCGCCGGCGCGGTGGTCGGTGCGGCGGGCGCCGTCGTGGGAGCGGCGGGTGTGGCTGAACCACACGCGCTCGCCGTCACCGCGAGCACAACGAGCAAGCCGAGGGCGAACCATTTTATGTTTTTCATTGTCTCCTCCTTCTTTGCTGGGTCGATTCTTTCGCCACGCGATTGTTGGATGTGCCATTCCCTGTGCGGCACATTCCCCCTTCTAAAAAGCCATGTCGCTCACGGGTTGCGGTCGCCACGTGATGAGACGATTCTCGATGAACGTGACCAGCGATTCGGCAATCAGCGCGACGACCGCCAGAATGAACATCGCGGCGAAAACGCCGTTCGGGTTGAAGGTCCCCTGCGCCGTCGCAATCATCAAGCCGATGCCTTGCACCGCGCCCAGATATTCGCCGACGATCGCGCCGACGAGCGCAAAGCCGAAACTGGTGTGCAGACTCGCGATGATCCACGTCAATGCCGACGGCAGAATCACCTCGGTCGAGAGTTGGCGCGACGACGCGCCGAGGATGCGCGCGTTCGCGATGAGATTGCGATCCACTTCGCGGACGCCTTGAAACGCGTTGAAAAAAACCACGAAGAAGACCAGGACCACCGCGAGCGCGACCTTGGACGGTAAGCCCAGCCCCAGCCAGATGATAAAGATCGAACCGAGCACGACGCGCGGGATCGAGTTCGCCGCTTTGATGTACGGACTGAACACATCCGCCAGGAATTGATTGCGCCCCAGCGCCACACCGAAGATGATGCCAAAGACCACGCCGATGAGGAACCCCAGCACCGTTTCTTCCAACGTCACCGCGATCTGCTCCCACAGCGGACCCTGCGCGGTGCCCTTGACGACCCACGTCCAAATCTGGGCAGCCACATCGGAGGGCTGACCGAAGAAAAACGGGTCGATGATGTTCGTGCGGGATGCAAATTCCCAGCCGCCCAGAATCACAATCGTCACGAGCGCGCGCAACAGATTGACGACGATGCGGTGCCGGCGCCATTGCGCCGATGCCCGCGCCAGTTCGGCGTTCCCCGTTTCCTCGCGCGCGTCTTCACGCGGCGCGTTGTTTAGCGCGTTCATAACTAATCATCACCTCAGCGCGCAGGTCTTCCCAGATTTCGCGGTACAATTCGACAAAGCGCGGCTCAAAACGCACTTCGGCGACGTGCCGCGGGCGCGGTAGATCGATCGCGTAGATGCCGCGCACCGTGGCAGGGCCCGCCGTCAGCACGCACACCCGGTCGGCGAGCGCGATCGCTTCCTCCAAATCGTGCGTGACGAAAACCGTCGTCGCCGAAAGCGTCGACCACAACGCCAAGAGTTCATCTTCCATCAGCGTCCGCGTTTGCACGTCGAGCGCGCTGAAGGGTTCGTCCATCAGCAGGATCTCGGGCTGATTGATGAGCGTCTGCGCGAGCGCGACGCGTTTGCGCATGCCCCCCGAAAGTTGATGCGGGTAATAGTCCTCGAATCCCGCGAGTCCGACGCGCTGAATCCAACTGCGTGCGCGTTCGAGCGCGGTGGGCTTGGCGACACCGCGAAAGAGCGGACCGGCGACGACATTTTGCAAAACATTTTTCCAGGGGAATACCGCGTCGGTCTGAAAGACATAGCCGACGTGGGGATTTAGCCCATGCAGCGGTTCGCCGCGCACGCGCACTTCGCCTGCGCTTGGCATCTCCAAGCCGGCGAGGAGGGAGAGAGTGGTGGACTTGCCCGAGCCCGTCGGTCCAACGATGGCAAGGAATTCACCCGAGTAGATCGTCAAGTTCAAATCGCGCAGCGCGGTGTACGTTTGTCCGTTGGGGGTGCGAAACCGTTTGAAGACCGAGCGCAGTTCGATCGCTTCAGTGTCGTTGGATTGCATCGTCCGTATGATAACCAAGCGGGGCGAAGAAAACAACTACCAGAGGGTAGGCATTTGACCCGCCATCTGGTAGAAAAAAGGCAACGGCTCGCCGCAGAAAACCCCGGGGCGGTCGGTTTATTTGACCAGTCCCAACCGAATCGCCTTGACGGCGGCTTGCGTGCGGTCGTTCGTGCCGAGTTTTTGCAGAATCGTGTGCGTGTATCCTTTGACCGTCCCCGGGCTCAAACCGAGCGCTTTGCCAATCGCTTGATTCGTCAGCCCCTCGACGAGGAGGCGCAAGATGTCCATCTCGCGCGCGGTCAATGGCTCGACGGTTTCGACCGGCAGGTCTTGCGCTTCCCGCTCGTTTTCCAGACTCCGCAGGACCTTCTGCAAGAATTGACGATCGACCATCGACGTGCCGCTCGCCACGGCGTAAATGGTCGCGAGCAAATCCTCCTGCGAAATATCCTTCAGCACAAAGCCCGCCGCGCCGGCGGAGAGCGAGCGCAGCAAATACGCCGTGCTGCGATAGGTCGTCAGCATGATCACGCGCGCCGGGGATTGGGCAGCTTTGAGCGCCTCGAGCGCTTGAATGCCGTCCATCTGTGGCATGCGAATATCCATCAGCACGATCATCGGCTGATCGGCGAGGGTGCGCTGCACCGCTTCTGCGCCATCGCCGACTTCGCCGATGACGCGGAGGCGCGGCGCGCTCAACATGCTCTTCAAGCCGGCGCGCACCATCGGGTGGTCGTCAGCAATCAGAATGGTGATTTCAGCATCATCATGCATACCCAGGCTTCCTGAGCAGGGTGGACAGTGGCACGCGCACGGAAACCGTCGTGCCTTGTCCGGGCTGGCTGCTGATCTTGAACGAGCCGCCGAGCATGTGGGCGCGCTCGTGCATACTGATCAAGCCCAGGCGATCCATCTCGTCGGGCAACGCGGCGGGATCGAACCCGCGCCCCCAGTCTTGGACGCGCAGGAGCAGGTCGCTGTCCTCGCATTGGAGAACCACGCGGATCGCACGGGTGTCCGAATGTTTATGCGCGTTCGTGAGCGCCTCTTGCGCGATGCGGAAGATGGCGGCTTGCGCGGGTGGACTGATTTTCGCGTCGTCCAGTTGAATCTGGATTTCAGTTTGCCAATTATTCGCCTCTCCTACTTCCATCACATAGCGACGCAAGCCCTCCGCCAGCCCGAAATCTTCGACGACCGTCGGGCGCAGTTCGGCGATCACACGACGCGC